>Ga0209442_1001634_pt1 | contig 12566 bp, 10 predicted proteins | sample LauGreSBDMM110DD_2_FD_187565 | JGI IMG/M metagenome (GOLD analysis project Ga0209442, IMG submission 187565) | Freshwater lake microbial communities from Lake Michigan, USA - Sp13.BD.MM110.DD (SPAdes) (version 2) | ecosystem: Environmental > Aquatic > Freshwater > Lake | place: Lake Michigan...
TAAACATCTATCTATTTGCTCCCAAACAGGTAGCTACCATTTTTGCAACACCTGAATACATCGAACAAAATGGCAACTATGTAGTAAACCCATCATTTAAGGGTGATAAAAAAATTACGAGAACACCTAGAAGGTCTAGAAGATTAGTAGACCCCTACAACACTGTTTTATTTTTATTAGTTTTATCTTTTGGAACATGCATATCAGTAACGCAGCGCTGGTTGAGCTCCGAACGAAATAAAAAAGAAACAGAAAACGAAAAATTAAATACGGAGCTGTCGTTTTTAAAATCGCAAATCAATCCACACTTCTTTTTTAATACACTCAATAATATTTACAGTTTAGCCATTGTAAAAAGTGAACAAACAGCCCCTGCCGTAATGAAATTATCGTCGATTATGCGGTATATATTATCTGAGACCCAAAAAGATTTTGTGCCGCTCAGCAACGAAATTGAGTTTACTAAAAATTACATAGAGTTGCAACAAATGCGATTAACTGATAAAGTAACGGTTGTATTTAATACAAGTGGCGTAACCGATGATTTACAAATTGCGCCCCTACTCTTTATTCCATTTGTAGAAAACGCCTTTAAATATGGCGTAAGTACAAAAGAAGCTACAACTATTGATATACAAATTCATGCAACGAATAACCAGATTGAATTTAATGCAACAAATACAGTGGCTACGAAAGTTTCAACCCATTTGGATAGTACGGGCATTGGCATTAACAATGCTAAAAGAAGGCTAGCGCTTTTATACCCGGGCAGTTATCAACTCAACATAAGCAACCAAGATAATACCTATCAAGTTTCTTTAAAAATTAATAGCTAATTGAATGATTACATGCATTGCCATAGATGATGAACCGCTTGCGCTAAAAATTATTGAGGAATACTGTTCGAAAATATCTTTCTTACAACTCGTTCAAACATTTAGTGATACCGATGTGGCTTTCGCCTATTTAAAAGAAAATAAAGTAGACGCTTTGTTTTTAGATATACAAATGCCTGATATTACTGGCATAGAATTTTACAAAAACCTACCCAATAAACCAATGGTCGTTTTTACAACTGCCTATAAAGATTTTGCGGTAGAAGGATTTAATGCAGACGCCGTAGATTATTTATTAAAACCATTTGAATACGACCGCTTTTTAAAAGCAGCCTATAAAATTAAAGAATACACCGAGTTTTTAAGTGCGCAGGAAGTACAGCTCAATTCAATTTTTGTAAAGGTGAACTACGAGATTATGAAAATTAATCTGAAAGACGTAGACCTTATTGAAGCACTCGACGACTATATTAAAATTTATACAAAACCCAGTCCTGTTTTAACCTTAATGACCCTCAAAGGTATTTTGGAAAAATTACCCCCTAAAGACTTTATAAGGGTGCACCGCTCCTATATTGTACCCATTTCTAAAATAGACCGGTTTAGTAAAAGTAAAATTTGGGTAGGTGAAAAGGCAATACCAATTGGAAGTAGCTATGGCAGTGTCTATGATCAATTATTAGTGCACAGTCAGGCCAAATAATCCTGCCTTATATAAGAACCCCACTATAGCGCCGCTTTTTTATACTTTTTTTAAGAGATAAGGGCTGTATTTACACGTTAGAAACGTGTAATTTAGCGTCATGAAAATGCGCCTTACCCTGATTGCAATTATTGGTACTACCCTACTTACAACGAGCTGCATGAATATCCTACATGCGCAAAGTGTTCCTAAAAATTGGCAAGCATTAGATCCTAGTGCCGATAAGGTATTAGGTATTAGTTTACAAAAAGCATACGACTTCCTGGGCAGCAAAAATAAAAAAGCCACCCCTATTATCATCGCAGTATTAGATTCTGGTATCGATACCACACACGAGGACCTAAAAAATATTTTGTGGACCAACACCAAAGAAATTCCGGGCAATGGTATTGATGATGATAAAAACGGATACATAGACGATGTGCACGGATGGAATTTTTTAGGGGGTAAAAATGGGCAAAGCGTTAAAAGAGCCCCAGATGAGCGTTCTAGAATTTACCACAAATACAAAGCAAAATTTTTATCCGCTTTATTGGATACCAATACTTTGAGTGTCTCGGACAAAGCGCTGTATGCTACCTGGAAAAAAACTGAATCAGAATTAAATTATAGCGACGAAGAAAAAGACCAATTAAAATATGTTGAAATGCTGGCGAGTGCTTTTAAAAAGCATGACAAAGTACTAAAACAAGAAATGAATGTAGTGAGCTACAATAGAGAAACGCTCGCCAAGTTTATACCAACTAGCATTACAGGTAAGGAAGCCAAATTAGGCCTTCTATCACTACACCGACTCATGCAATTAGATGAAAATGAATTAAACACGTATACCATTGCACAAATGGAAGAATATATCGATGGTAAAAACGTTGCATTTGGTGCCAAAGAAAAATTACCCAACGACGAAAGAACTATCATTGTTAGAGATAACTACTATAATTTTTCTGATGCCTTTTATGGCAACAATGATATTATGGGGCCTACGCCCAACCATGGCACACACGTGAGTGGTATTATTGCGGCGTCCAGAAACAATGGTGCCGGTATGGATGGTGTTGCTGATGCTGTAAAAATAATGATGGTGCGTGTTGTACCCGACGGTGATGAATACGACAAAGACGTTGCACTTGCTATTAGATACGCAGTAAACAATGGTGCTAAAATTATCAATATGAGTTTTGGAAAAGCCTACTCTCCCGAAAAATATTGGGTGGATAGTGCTGTTGCATACGCCGAACAAAAAGATGTTTTACTTGTACACTCGGCAGGTAATGAAAATTATAATTTAGATAGCACCACGGTATTTCCAAACAGTTATTTAACTACTTATAAAAAAAGCGCTGCTAATTTTATTACGGTGGGCGCCAGCAGTGACACCCTTATTACTGATGGAAATATTGCCGCAGATTTTAGCAACTACGGAAAACAAAATGTAGACCTTTTTGCACCAGGCGTAAAAATATATTCTACCCTACCTGGTGGAAACACCTATGGCAATCAAGATGGCACTAGTATGGCTGCGCCCATTGTTACTGGCGTTGCTGCACTCATTAAAACATACTACCCTAGTTTAACTGCCAAGCAAATAAAAACAATACTTGAAAAAACAGTATTCACACCAACAGCCACTGCACCCTGTTTACAACCTGGCAATAGCAGCATCGCTGTTCCATTTAACACACTCTCAAAAACAGGCGGCATTGTAAATGCCTATAATGCAGTTGTTCTTGCAAACAGTATGGGCAATAAATAAGAAAGCCCCAACAAAAAATGCTGGAGCTCTCTATCTCGAAGGGGGTATAAAAAAATTACTTTGCAAACAAATGAACCGCAATTTGAACGTCTTTAGAAGGACCTGCGTATGCAATACCTAATAAAGTACGATCGATGCTAAAATATGCTTGACCAAAAAAGCCTTTTTCTGAAGCACTTCTGATATTTGAAGCGAAGCTTACTGGAACACCAACACCTTTAACATTTAAAGTTCCGTTGATGGTGCAAGCAGTGGCACTAGAATAATCTACAGAAGAAATCGTATAGGTTGCTTCTCCAAATTTAGCTACATCAAAAAAGTCAGCACTTTTTAAGTGACCCGCAAGTCTTTCACCTGCAGCGTCTGTTACTTTTAAATTAGCAAGGTCAATTACAAAAGAACCACCTACTAACTTACCACCTTCTACCTGAACGCTTCCACCTTTTACAGTAAAGGTACCGGTATGAAAATCGGCTGCTTTAGAGCCAATAAAGTCTACCCTGCTTTTATCTGACTGAACAGCTAAAGTAAGGGGCGCTTTCGGGTTTTTTGGGGCAACAAATGCTAAAGAACTCACTAAAAAAGCGGCTCCTAATAGCAAAAAGGATGTTTTTTTCATCATTGTATTGAATTTTAAGTGTTTATGCGATTAATTAAGGTAAAATTAAGGGTTTTAATGTAAAGCCGTTTCGCTTATCTTCGCAAAAATTTTTTGTATGAATCTTCATGAGTACCAAGCTAAAGAACTTCTTAAAAAGTACAACGTTCCAGTACAGGAAGGTGTAGCCGTAGAAACAGTAGACGCGGCAGCTGCAGCTTATGCCACTTTAAAGGCCCAAACCGGCAATAATTTTGCGGTAATTAAAGCCCAAATCCACGCTGGTGGTAGAGGCAAGGGTAAGGTGGTAGGAAATGAGCAGCGTGGTGTAGCAGTTGCTAAAAGCGAAGATGATGTAAAAACAATTGCGGATAATTTACTCGGAGGCACCCTAGTTACCATTCAAACTGGTGCTGCCGGAAAACTCGTTAATAAAATATTAATTGCACAGGACGTTTATTATCCTGGTCCTAACGAAGTAAAAGAATTTTACTTGTCTATCTTATTAGACCGCTCAAAAGGTATGAACGTGGTGATGTATAGTACCGAAGGTGGTATGGATATTGAAGAAGTAGCGCACAACACACCAGAAAAAATATTTAAAGAGTGGGTGCACCCAGGTGGTGGACTTCAGGGTTTTCAAGCACGTAAAATTGCTTTTAACCTAGGCCTATCTGGTGATGCTTTTAAAAACTGTGTAAAGTTTGTAACCAACCTTTACAATGCATACGTAAATCTAGATTGCGGAATGCTCGAAATCAATCCATTGTTTAAAACATCGGATGAAAAAATCATTGCGGTGGATTGTAAAATGAATATCGACGATAACGCACTAATGCGCCACGCCGATTTACTAGCTATGCGCGATGTATCTGAAGAAGATCCTACCGAAGTAGAAGCGGGCGAGTTTAACCTAAACTTTGTGAAACTTGACGGTAACGTAGGTTGTATGGTAAATGGTGCCGGACTTGCAATGGCTACCATGGATATGATTAAGTTAAGTGGTGGTGAGCCAGCTAACTTTTTAGACGTAGGTGGTACTGCGAATGCGCAAACAGTAGAAGCAGGTTTTAGAATTATCATGAAAGATCCAAATGTAAAGGCTATTTTAATTAACATCTTTGGCGGTATCGTTCGTTGTGACCGTGTTGCTGCTGGTGTTATTGAAGCCTTTAACAAATTAGGCAATATCAATATTCCGATCATCGTGCGTTTACAAGGAACCAACGCAGTAGAAGCTAAAAAATTAATTGATGAGAGTGGACTTAAAGTTCAGTCGGCCATTCAGTTAAGCGAAGCTGCAGACCTTGTTAAAAAAGCAGTTGCTTAATTAGATTTGTAACAATACTTTTAAAAGCCTCCAACCTGTTGGGGGCTTTTTTTATGCGCATGCATCACACCTCATTTTATTGCGCGTGCAATCCTCTTGCTATTTATTGCGGATTTGAAATAGGTTTCACTTCTGAGAGCGCACTAAAAGTATAGCGTAGTCCGGTTTTAACCTCAACGCATTCGTAACGTTTGCGGCGTAGTGGCCCTTTACAAAATACGCGGCCATTGTCTGTTATAAATAGTGAACCCTCTGCAATACTTGCTACCAGTGCATATCCAGGTTTTTGCTTTTCGTTGTAGCCGCGGAGTAACATTAATAATTCGGTTTCACCACCTGCCGTAGCTGCAGGATTTAAAATAGATTTTTGAAGTGCTTTTTCTATATCAGGTGGAAAAATTTGTTGCGCCACAAAATGTTGCAATAGCTGCCCGTAACAAAATTTCCATTCTTTACCATGCGCTTCTACCCGGTTACTAAATTTTTCGAAAGTCAATAAATGCGCAAGCTCATGTAAAAACGTAATGAGAAATTCGTACTTATTTAAATTACCATTGATGCTAATGCGGTGGTTGGCGCCCCTACCTGGATGACGGTAATCACCAAGTACAGATTTACGCTGTTTGGTAATGGTTAAATGCACCCGGTATTCATGCAAATACGCAAGTACCTGCTCAAAACTTTTGTCTGGCAAAAAACCAGCCAAGGCCTGCATCGGATGCTCGTTAATGGGCATTACTTTTTAACGTTCAATTTTAAAAAGAGTCTGATTTCAAGCCAGGTATATAGTGGATAGAGCGCAAATCCGGCATACACAGAGCGAGGACTGATTGCAGCACCTGACATTTTAATATAGGAGACAATTATAACAGCAAGTCCAATTAAACGAAACCCCATAAAGGCCACTACTGTTCGTACAAGTACATTGGGGTTTGGATCTTTAGCAGCACTAATAAGAGATAATAAACCTACAAGCGTAAGTGCAAAGAGTAATAAGTTAGCAGACATGATAACGGTAGGTACAAATTTATAGTTGATTAGCGCCTGCTCCCCAATTTGAATGATCGAGGCTACAAATATAAAAAGTCCAATAATGGGGTACAGCAATTTAAATTCTGAAGTATTAAATCTAGCCATCTTTGTTTTGGTTTATTTTTTTGTGTCTGCTTTATTATCGGTGTCTTTGATCACTTTTACAATCATTCCAATGCCAACAAGAAGTGGGAGTATCCAGATAAAAACAGGTGTTCGAGAAAAAAATTTGAGATCCAGCCATTTGCCGCCGAAGGCGGCAAATGCAAACGCTACCAAAAGTTGCGTTGCTACACTAGCATATTGCAAAAATGAATTTTGATTTTGTTGAGGCATCGGATAATTTAAACGTATAAACTTTTAATCGTTAATCACTTCGGCCTTAGGAATGGATAAAGAAACAGTATCTAATTGTAGTCCTTTATCAGTTCCTTCCATCACTTTTTTGATGCTATTAAAATATTGTTCGTTATAACGAATTACCTGCTCTAATGAATCGGTTCTGATTTTTAAATTTTGAAGTGCTGCACGTCCTTCACGTGTTCCATAGCCAGGGATATAATATTTGAGTGGGGTAAATGCAATAAAAATAATAGTTATACCAATGAGAAACACAAAGAGGGTACTTAGACCAATATATACACTGGTTCTGGAGAGTTTGAGGGTAACAACTTCTTCAAAAGTGTCATCGTCCATTACAACCAACCGGTAATGGGTCCCAAGGCGGGTAGGCTCGTTTTTAGCAGGTATCGGGTCCATATTGTTAAATAAGCATAAAGGTAGCCCTTAAAGTTGTTTTATTACGCCCTCAAAACAGAAATAAATGTATTTTTAAGGCCTATTTTAAGATTCATGAAAACCTATGTACTGGTATTAATTTTGATGGTTGGCCTAGCAAAAGCACTAGTTGCCCAACCCTACACGGGCATAAGTTTGCAAAAAAATAAACCTTACACCGAAAGGCTGCTCCCTGCCGAAAAAACTGGGGAAAAAGGTTTCAGGTTACCTAAAAGAATATTTAACAATACCGTTACGAGGTATAATTATGTTTTTAATGCGACCATGCGTTTAGAGGGGATTATTGAAAGAGCTACCGAAAAGCAAATCGAAAATTATGCAGCGCTACTTCCCTTTTATCCGTATAGTTTAGAAACCACTGCCAAAGACGAAATTGACACCATCATTTACAAATGTACGGCTGGTATTTTGTTACATGATTTACGAAGTGATTGGGTAGATAATTTGTACATCATTTTAGGAAAAGCATATTTACACCGTCAAGATTATGATTCAGCAATAGGTGTTTTTAAGTATGTCAATTATGCATTTGCACCAAAAGATGAAGGATCTGATATTCCTATTGGAAGTAATATCAGTAATGCAAATGGCGTATTTACAATTTCCACCGATGAAAAAAGAAATATCTGGAAAAAGATAACGACTACCCTTCCAAGTAGAAACGAAAGTTTTTTGTGGATGATAAGAACCTACCTCGAGCAAAATAAACAATCTGAAGCTGCCGGTTTAATGGCTTTATTAAGAACAGATAAAATTTTCCCGGCCAGACTTATACCAGCGCTCGATGAATTAGCAGCCTACAGCAACTACAAAGGGGAACGGTACGAACAAGCGGCTACTATTTTAGCCAAAACAATTCCCTTTGCAGAGAGCAAAAAAGAAAAATCAAGAAAAGCTTACCTAACTGCGCAACTATTTGAAAAAAGCGGAGTTCATAGTCTTGCTAAACAATACTACCAAAAAGCCATTGATGTAGCGCAGGATCCATACTTAGAAATATACGCCAACGTTGCATTAAATAGACTAGCCGTGACTACAGGGGCAGATAGTAAAGCACTCTTACTTATGGCTAAAAGAGATAAATACGAAGCCTACAAAGAAGTTATTTATTTTGCAGCAGCGTCAATAGAACTTTCAAAAAAGAATTATGACCTAACCCAAAATTATTTATTAGAAAGCATCAAAAATAGTGGCGACAATGAATTACAAAAACAAAAATCATTCGTACTACTAGGCGACATCAACTATGATCAAAAAAAATACGGCACCGCTTACAAATATTATGATAGCGTAAACATAGAAAATTTAGAAGTCGTTCAAAAAGAAAAAATTGAAACTAGAAAACCAGCACTACAACTCATTAATGCCAATTTAACAATTATAGAATTAGAAGACAGCTTACAAAAAATTGCAGCACTACCGGAAATTGAGCGCACTGTTTTTTTGAGAAAGTTATACAAACAATTACGCAAAGAAAAAGATGATATTGTTACAGATAAAATAGTAGACCCTAATTCAGGTGGTACTTATGACCTATTTAACACCGGCACTTCTTCTGATTTTTATTTCTTGAATAAAGCCCAAAGATCTAATGGATTCACAACGTTTAAAACAAGCTGGGGTAACAGACAAAATCTAGACAACTGGAGAAGACAAGCAGCACTTGATGCGGCCATTGGAGCTAGTAATGTAAATGTAACTGCTGCCACTTCAGATTTTACAAGCAAAGATAGTAGCAGCGCTATTAGTTACGACGCCTTAGCTGAATCGATTCCTACAGGGCCTAAGCAACTAGAAGCCTCGAACGAAAAATGGGCAAAGGCACTTCTCGATAATGCTCAAATTTTTCAGTTAAACTTATCTGATTATCCCTCTGCCATTGACGCTTATAGTTTTTATACACGCAAATTCGCAACCAATACTTCACTAGACATTGTATACCACAACTTAGCACTTTGCTACCGTGTTATAGGCAATCAAAATAAAGCAGATTCGGTACAAAAACTTTTCCAAGTAAAATTCCCAAGCAGTAAGCTATTGGTAAAAAAAGAACCCGCCATTAACAATACCACAAGTGCCGATCTTAGCTTCAATATTATTTATGAATATTTCTCTAAGGGAGAATATGAAAAAGCACTCGCATTAAAAGAGGAAGTAACAAACAAATATGGCAAAGATATTTGGGCCCCGCAGTTTTTATTTATAGAAGCAACCCTACTTATGAAAAACAAAGAAGATAGTGCTGCTACCCAAAAATTAAATAAAATTACAACCGATTACCCAGGTACTGCTATTGCTAAAAAAGCGCTAGAAGTGCTTGAAGTATTAAAACAAAGAGAGAAAATAGAAAAAGAAATTAATAAACAGCCTGCTAAAAAAGAAGAAGGTGGTTTGTACTAAATAAATTAATTATGGAAATGTCAAAACCAGTCCGTTTTTTTTGGCGCATCATTTTTTGGAGCTTAGGAAGTCTAGGGCTTTTTTTACTCATGATTAACTTTGGTTGGCTAGGTAGCATGCCCTCTATAGATGATATCGAAAATCCAACGGCATCACTTGCGAGTCAAGTATATGCACAAGATGGAACCCTCATGGGTAAATATTATTTAGAAGACCGTATCAATGTAAAGTATAAAGACATTAGTAAGCACGTAATAAATGCGCTGGTGGCCACCGAAGACGAACGATTTTATGATCACAAAGGTATAGACCCTCGCTCACTGGGTAGAGCCCTATTTTTTTTAGGAAGTGAAGGTGGCGCCAGTACCATTACTATGCAAACCGCTAAAAACTTATTTACCAACAACTGGACCACAAGCAATATTTTTCTTAGGATTATTCAAAAAATAAAAGAATCAGTTATTGCCATAAAACTAGAAAAAAATTTTACCAAAGAAGAAATTATCACACTCTACTTAAATACTGTTTCATTTGGTGATAACGTATTTGGCATAAGAAATGCTGCTAAAACTTTTTTTCAAAAAGAACCGGACCGCTTAAATGTGCAAGAATCAGCTGTTCTTATAGGTATGCTAAAAGGGACAACACTTTACAACCCCAGACGCAATCCAAAATTAGCGCTTGTTCGGAGAAATACGGTATTAAGTCAGATGGTCCGTAATAACTATTTGCTTGAATCAGAGGCTACTAAAATTAAACTAAACCCCATTGAGCTCAACTTTAAAAAAATGGACGAATATGCTGGTCTTGGTCCATACTTTAGAATGATACTTGGAGAAGATCTAAAAAAATGGTGCAAAGAAAACACCAAGCAAAATGGAGATAATTATAATTTATTCAGAGATGGATTAAAAATATATACGACCATAAACCCTAGTATGCAAGAATACGCAGAAGAAGCTGTGGGAAAGCATATGAACTATTTGCAAAAGATTTTTAATACACAAGCAAATATCAAAGATGGTAGTATATGGAAAGGACACGAAAATGTTCTCTTAAATGCAATGAAGCAATCTGAAAGATGGCATAATTTAGAAGAAGAAGGCGTTGATGAAAAAGACATCGAAAAAACATTTTATGCAAAAACTAACATGCGCATTTTTGCATGGAATGATAAACGTGAAAAAGATACTTTGATGACGCCTTACGACTCCATTAAGTACCATCGCCAGATGTTACAAGCAGGCTTTATGGTAATGGATCCTTTAACAGGAGAAGTAAAAGCATGGGTGGGAGGAATTGGATATAAAAGCTTTAAGTACGATCACATTAATATTAACACCAAAAGACAAGTGGGCTCTACCATGAAGCCCCTACTATATAGTTTAGCTATTGAAGAAGCTGGATTTACTCCAAATACAACAGTGTACGATCAACAACAAAGGTTTAGTGGATATGGTTTAGTTCCTGCAACGAGTAGAACATGCACTGGCCAATCTATGAGTATGGCTTCAGCACTAGCTCAATCTAGAAACTGCGCATCGGCATATATTTTAAAGCAACTAGATACAGAAAGTAATAACAGCGCTAAAAGGCTTATTGAATACTTAAGAAAAACTGATATTACATCAAAGATTGAACCGTATCCCTCTATAGCATTGGGCTCCTGTGAGATTTCATTATTTGAAATGATGCAAAGTTATAGCATGTTTCCTGGCAAAGGCTTTAATGTAAAACCTATGTATATAACGCGCATTGAAGATCGTAATGGTAATGTACTTGCTACTTTTACACCAAAAAGAAAAGAAATAATTAGTGAACTAACTGCCTATTCTGTCGCAAAAATGATGGAAGGTGTCATGCGCGCAGGAACAGGCCGTGGTATTTGGAGTTATGTTCCTGAGATGGCTATTGCAGGAAAAACAGGAACCACCAATGAAAATAGTGACGGTTGGTTTATTGGGTATACCCCACAACTTATTGCAGGTGGATGGGTTGGTGCTGATGATAGATTTATTCATTTTGATAAATCAAATGTTTGGGGACAAGGTGGCAAAGCCGTACTTCCAATTTGGGGATACTTTTTTGGTAAAGCAGCTAAAGATGAAATGTGTGGCATTGACACAAAACTTTCATTTACAAAACCTGAAATTATTGATAATGAAATCATGTTGGATTATTTGAATAATTTCTCGCCATTATTAGGAGGAGAAAGTGAGAATATAGGAACAGGTACAGAAGATGATTATGAAATACCGGATAACATTAAAGCCGAAGACATTGCCCCAGAGTCGCAAAAAACTTCTGATACAAAATCAGCTACAGATCCAAAACCTGCAGATCCTAAAAAACAAACAACGCCATCGCCAGCTCTAGTAACAAAACCAGAAAACAAACCAAAAGAAAAAACAAAAGAAAAACCAAAAGCGGTACTACCAAAAAAAGGCGGGAACTAAATAATGGAGTTTGATTAAAGCGCTTTATTGACAAAATTAAAATTGAGCGACAACTGATGAAACATATTGCGCTGGTAAAAACCAGTAGCATAATTGATATGTAATTTTTGCATGATTACCCCCACACCAAACGTTACACCATTTAATCCATTGGTGATATTGTAACCATTTAAAGACTGGCGTCTAAGCACATTGTAACCCAGGTTGCAATTAATATTTTCAGCGAGTGTTAGTTGCGCAGCCAATACTACATGCGACATCATCTTATCAAACGTTGAATACTTTTTTCCAGACTCAGAAACAATAAAACTAGTATCTGACCCCAATAAATTAAAGCGTTGTAGTTGTTGTAGTGTAAGTGAAAATTGTAAGGGCGCATCAGCTAATTTTTTAGATACGCCTGCGTTAATTTCAAAAGGAAGCTCTTCTTTTACAGCGCCCGCATAAGCGTTTAGTTGCGTTCCCATATTAGTGACCACCACACCTGCTTGCAAGCCTGCTGTTTCATCAAAATAAGTAAGGGAAGCATCTACAGCAAGCGCAGAAGAACGGTACTGCCCATAATTAGAGTGGATAAATTTTGCTGCAGCACCCAGCCACCATTTTTCTTTGTACTGCTTGCTTGTTCCTACTTGAACTGCTAAATCGGAAGGCCTGTAC
>Ga0209442_1001639_pt1 | contig 12548 bp, 10 predicted proteins | sample LauGreSBDMM110DD_2_FD_187565 | JGI IMG/M metagenome (GOLD analysis project Ga0209442, IMG submission 187565) | Freshwater lake microbial communities from Lake Michigan, USA - Sp13.BD.MM110.DD (SPAdes) (version 2) | ecosystem: Environmental > Aquatic > Freshwater > Lake | place: Lake Michigan...
TATTTCAACGAGTGTTCCCTTAGTGTCAAATTGCGGAAACATAAGCATCGCCAATTGATCGCCACTGGTACGAGCCAGCGCCTCATCCATAGTGATGGTGCCCTCTTCAACAAATTGCAGCGCGATGCGAAATGCTGCTTCAGCGGTGCGCTTTCCCACGCGAGTCTGCAAGATATATAACTTGCCCCGCTCAATCGTAAATTCAATATCGCAGAGATCTTTGTAATGAGCTTCCAACATCACCATTATTTTCTCTAATTCACCATGCACGCGCGGTTCCAGCGCCCCAAATTCATCTAACGACATAGGTGTGCGAATACCTGCGACTACATCTTCGCCCTGCGCTTTCTGCAAATAATCTCCATAAGATCCGATCTCGCCATTGGAAGGATTGCGGGTAAAGGCAACGCCTGTGCCCGAATCATCACTGAGATTTCCAAAGACCATAGATTGAATATTTACAGCAGTTCCCAGATCAGATGGAATTCGCTCGCGTCTGCGATACAGGGTTGCTCGTTCAGAGTTCCAAGATCTAAAGACTGCTTCTATTGAATCAATTAAATGTTCGCGGGGATCTGTTGGAAAATCTTTACCAGTCGCCGCTTCAATAACCTTAATAAATCCATCAGCTAGCGCCTTTAGCCCTTCAACATCTAACTCCTGCAAGTTCGAATTTCCGTTTGCAGATAAAATTCGCTCTTGAACTCTATGAAACTCTTCGACATCTACGTCACAAACGATTTTGCCGTACATCTCAATAAAGCGGCGGTATGAATCCCAAGCAAAGCGCGCGTTGCCAGAACTATCCGCCAATGACTGGGCTACTTCTGGAGTTATCCCTACGTTAAGAACTGTCTCCATCATTCCGGGCATAGAGAACTTTGCACCGGACCGGACGGAAACAAGAAGTGGATTTTTTACACCACCAAAGGTTTTGCCTAACTCTTTTTCTAGCGCCGAAAGTGAATCGCTAATTTCTTTCCGAAGACCTTCCGGAAACTTTCCGCTCTTTAAATATTCACGACAAGCAGTTGTTGCAATTGTAAATCCTGGCGGAACAGGCAGACCGATGCGCACCATCTCGGCGAGGTTGGCACCTTTGCCACCTAACAAATCTTTTTGAGACATGTCACCGAAAGTAAATGGGTAAATATGTTGTTGCGTCACAAATGTGCCTTCCCGAGAATTAGCAAATATCAAGAGAACTATTTTTTCAATGCACTTTATTTACAGCGCAAATCTACTTCTTGCATTCAATGCATGGGCGGAATTACCCAACGCTTGCCAGTTAGTTTCTTTTGCTGGAAATCCAAACTGGAAAGGAAAATATTTCACCTCAAGGACCTATCGCGAGCGTGAGGTTAGCGCCTAGTATTGATCTCGGAAGGGAGAATTCAATGGCATCACCAGATTCACCAAATGCAAGCCTCACTCCAGGAGTAACACATTGGCGGGAGGCGATGAGTTCACTGCGTGCTGGTGTCGCACAACGCGAATTCACGCCGAAAGTTGGAATCGCTTCAGGCATTTGGGGGGCATCAAAGAAATCGCGATCTGAGAGTATTCATATAGGTCTCTTCTTAACCGCGATCGCGCGTGAGGGCAGTGATAAACGCAGAAGCTTTATCGTTGGAATTGATCTTTGCGTACTCGGTTGCGCCGAATGTGCCGACGATATGCTCGAGCAGATTGCCAAAGGCGTTGGTGTAAGTCGTGATCAGATTTTGTTCTCTTCTAGTCACACACACGCAGTTCCAATGCCTTGCATTCATAGAGCGAAGAAGGATGGCTCTGAGTTAGTTCCAGAATTTAGAGAATTGATTATTAAGAAGACTATTGAGGCGTGTATTGACGCGGCATCAAAAATTGCAGATGTAGATATCACTTGGGGATATGGTCACTGCGACTTGGCGGTAAATAGAGATCTGCCTTGTGGCTCAGCAGAAGTAGTTGCTTTTAATCCAGATATTATTGCTGATGACACAGTCACCGTCGGTCGAGTATCAACGCGCGATGGAAAGATAATCGCAACGATTGCAAATTATGCCTGCCATCCAACGACTCTTGCCTGGGACAACATGGCAATCTCACCGGATTACATCGGTATGGCGCGAATAATCGTAGAAAACGAGACCAAAGCACCGATGCTATTTCTTCAGGGCGCATCGGGCGAGCTTTCACCGCGCAATCAATACAGTGGCGATACCGCACTTGCCGATCGCAACGGCGCGATGTTGGGGCACGCAATTATGTCAACGCTGAAGGCGATGCAATCACCTGGATCCGGTTTGAGATGGAATGGAATCGTGGAATCCGGCGCACTTCTTGGTGAATGGCACGAAGAGAAGGTCACTGGCTCAAGTGAAGTAAAAGAATTTCGCGTTGATGTTCCGGTGCGCGTTAAGGAGTGGAAGAGCATTGAGCAATTACGTGAAGAGTGGGCGGGTATCGATCCCGATGCACTTGAAGAACGTATTAATCGTGCAACACGTCTTCGCATTGGATATGAATCTGGCGCAGAAGTAACCCATCCTGTCTGGATCTGGCAGTGGGGTGAGGCAATTTTCGTTGCACAACCTGGCGAGGCTTATTCATTTATTCAGACAGAGTTGCGTAAACGTAATCCAGGTCGAATCATCTTCGTTGTAAATCTCACCAATGCACCAGGGCTCTTCTACTTACCAATTCGCACCGCATATAACGCACCTGCCTATCAAGCCTGGCAGACTTTGTTAGCGCCTGGATGTATTGAAGCAGTAACTGATTACGTTGATAAAGAGTTAAAGAAAATCTAACGAGAGGCGGAATTAATCGTGAGTAAGAGAGTCATACCAAAGATGAGTAGTACAGATCTGCCTCCAAGTGAGAAGCTTTTTCATTATCCATTTAGCGCATCACTCAAAGCAGGGGTCGCGCAACGCAATATCGATCCACCTATAGGAATTAGAGCAGCCAGCTGGGGCGCAGCAAAGTCACACATCTCAACTGGACTTCATCGCGATATAACAACAACTGCTCTGGCGGTTCTGCACGGATCAACTCCGTTATATCTAGTAACAGTTGATTGGGGTTGGTGGCAGGGTGTTAAAGATGATTTGAATATCCGCGGCAAGGTTATTGCCGGTCTTGGAATCAAAGAAGATCAACTCCAATTACACCTTACACACACCCACGCGGGGCCAAATACTGCTTGCGATGTCGCTCACCTAGAAGGTGGTGAATTGCTTGCTCCGTATCATCAATTTGCAGTCGATGAGATAATTAGCGCCTGTAAAGAAGCTAAAGATGGTGCGATCGCCGCAACTCTTACTTGGGCGTATGGAAAGTGTGATCTAGCGGTTAATCGCGAACTTCCCTGTGGTGAAGTAGATATCGTCGGCTTTAATCCCGGCGTAGAAGCAGATGACACTCTCACAGTTGGTCGTGTAAGTGATGCTTCCGGAAAAATTATCGCAACGATCGTTAACTATGCGTGCCATCCAACAACTCTTGCTTGGCAAAATACAGATGTCTCACCAGATTTCATTGGCGCTGCTCGCGAATTGGTTGAGCAAAAGACTGGCGCACCAATGCTCTTTCTCCAGGGTGCATCTGGAGATCTAGGGCCACGTGATGGCTTAGTAGGAGATCACGAGATTGCCGATAAGAATGGACGAATTCTCGGCTTCGCATCTCTTGCCGTATTAGAGAAGATGGCTCCATCAGGTAAGGCGATGCGCTTTAAGCGTCGAGTGGAATCTGGCGCACTCCTTGGCGAATGGGAAGATTTTAAATTTGATAGCTCTACTTTTACAGACGCAATCAGGTTAGATATTGATGTCCCGCTGCAAGATCTTCCGACCTTTGAAGAATTAGCAGAGCGTTGGAAAGATATCGATGCTGGTGCGCGCGAAACTCGTTTAGCGCGAGCACGAAAATTGCGGACTGGCTACGTGCTGGAAAATCAGAGAGCTAAACATCCCGTTTGGATCTGGGCTTGGGGCGATGCGATCATTGTTGGGCAACCTGGCGAGGCTTACTCATATTTTCAGATGGAGTTAAGACGCCGACATCCAGATCGTGTCATATTTGTACTTAACTGCACTAATGGACCGGGTTATGTGTACATCCCAACACCAGATGCTTACACGCGTTTTCGCTATCAATCTTGGCAAACACTTCTTGAAGTCGGCGCACTTGAATTGATCACTGATGAAGTTTCAACAGTGATTGCTCGGATGCCGAAAATTAAGAAGTAGATGAATAAGGCAAGGCCTGCGGTAGATCGCGAAGCCTCATTTCTTTCGCTGCTCCAAATTGGAGTGGCTACCGCCGACATCACTCCCCCAGTTGGAATCTCCGCTAATCCTTGGGGAAAGAGTAAGAGCGCAATCTCTCGCGGTGTCCATAAGCCAATGGAAGCAACCGTTGCTGCAATTAGCAGTGATGGCGATAAAGATATTTCCTTAATTTACGGACTGGATCTTGGTTGGATTGGTTGTCATCAATGCGATGTCGTTAACTTTCGATCTCGCTTAGCCCGCGAATTAAAGCTAGATATTGATTCGATACTTGTAAATCTAAGCCAGACCCATAAAGGTCCACCTTTCTGCGTACACGAACCGATGCGTGAGGGCGGTGAATTAGTTGCTGGATATGTTGAAAAGACAATCGAAGATTTAATCGCCGCTGGAAAACGTGCAATCCAATCGCGCCAGAAAGCTGATTTAACTTGGGCTTATGGAAAATGTGCTCTCGGCTCTGTGCGCGATCTTTTGGTGACGGATGGCGAAACAACCCAGGTTGTCGTGGGCTATAACCCAGAGTTAGAACCAGATGACACTTTGGTTGTTGGTCGAGTAACAGATCAAAGCGGGAAAATTATTCTCACCCTTGTGAATTACGGATGCCATCCAACTTCGGTCGGGTGGGAAAGCGATTTAATTAGCCCTGATTATGTTGGAAGAGCTCGAGAATTAGTTGTCGAAGCCACAAAGGCTCCGATGCTATTCCTGCTTGGTGCGTGCGGAAATGTTGCACCGAAAGAACAGTATTCCGGTGATGTTTCTGTTGCAGATCGTAATGGCGAAATGTTGGGCTATGCCACGTTGGCAACTCTGGCCAGCATGCTTGCACCATCGCGCGAACTCCGGTTTGATCAAGTTATAACTTCTGGTTCAAACCTTGCTTCTTGGCTTCCCACAAAGGTAGAGCCCAATGAACTCTTTGATCGGAAGAAAATTACTGTCGAGATGCCTCACAAGGAACTGTTAACTGATGAAGAGATGCGAGTTGCATGGGCTCCCCTAACTGCTACTGAAGTATTTTTAAATTTTAGAATTAGAAAGCAGCACGAGATTCGAATTGATTACGTTACTGGTGACGGAACGGTGAAGCACCCCGTCTGGATTTGGCAGCTGGGAGATGCGATCGTTATCGCTCACGGCGGCGAAGCTTATTTGGAGTTGGCGAGAGATCTGCGCCGCAGAAATGCCGATCGAATGATCGTCTTCTTGGATATGACAAATGGTCCGGGGTATCTGTATTTACCTACAAAGATTGCCTACGAACAAAATAATTACCAGTCCCAGCAAAGCATTGTGGCATCTGGCGGACTGGAAATTATGTTGGAAGTTCTAGATCAAGCAATCAAATCACTGTAAAAAAGCGATTTAACTTATAAATCTGAGTGAAACGATACCCACGATAGCAATCACTGCCGCAATTATCGTTGATCTATCTGGAATGCTCTTGTAAGAGAGTGATTCGAAGAGTAATACCCACAGAGATACGGTTGCAAGGATCGAAACCATCAAGATAATTTCCCCACCTTGAAGAGCATAAACCGAGGCAATTGACCCCACTGAAATTAACGACGCTCTCTGAGTTAACTTGAAAAGATCGTTCTTCGTTAAGCCTCTCGGTGGAAAAATGGCCAGACAAATAAGCCCAGCAAGTACTTGTCTTACTATGAAAGTCTCAGAAACGCTAACTCCCTCTTCTCCAAGCACGGCGATATTTACAGATACAAAACCGGCGGCAAGAGCAGCTGAGAGAGTAAAGAAGATTGTCTTTCCCAAGCGCAAGCCCGGAATACTTGATCGGATTGGGTAGAGGCTTGCAGCAATGAGAGCAATGACGGCTACAACTTGCAACGCTGAGACGCTTGTTCCCAACCATATTGGTGCAAGTACCAAAGCGACAGCCGGTGAAAGAGTGCTTGAAATTGAAGATATGGATGCCGAACTTCGTTTAATAATCACAAAGATGAAATAACCGGCGATTACGCTTGTGATCGCCGCACTTACATGAAGTGCGAGAATTTTTGGTTCAAAGACGACCCAATCTCCTCCTTGAACAAATGCAATTGGCAGGGTGAAGAGGCAATTAAAGAGAAAGAGTGGACCTAGCGTTGTCAGGAATGGGATCTGTGTAGTTATTCCCTTTGTAAGAAATGTTCCGAGGCCCATTGTTAATGCTGCAAACACGGCAACTAATTCAAACACGTGGCAACGTTATCAGTGATAAAGATATTAATAAATGACATTTAGTGGCAGAATTCAGATCTGAACCAAGGAGTAATTATGAATTCGATAGATCAACTTTTAGGAATTAAGGGTCGTCTAGCGATGGTTGTTGGCGCTGCTGGCGGTTATGGGCGCCAATGTGCAATGACTTTGGCTCAATATGGAGCAAATATCGCTCTCATTGATCGTAATCAAGTTGAATTAGAGAAAACTCAAGCAATGGTTGTTGCTGGAAATCCTGAGGCAGTTACTGCAATATTTAATACTGATATCTCATCTGTTGATAACTGTGATCAACTCATTAAAGATGTTTATCAAAAGTTTAATCGCATAGATATTTTGGTTCACACTGCAGCGGTTTTGCAGAACGTCCTGCCGGAAGATGTTGACGAAGAGCATTGGAATACAACGCTTAACGTAAATTTGCGTAGTCAATTCTTTATCTCGCGAGGTGCAGCTAAGGTTATGCGTGAAGGAAAATGGGGTCGAATCACTAACTTCATCTCCACAGCAGGACTTTCTGGTGGGCTTCCAGGTTCAATTGTTTACGGAATATCAAAATCTGGCGCAGTTGCAATGACTAAAAACTTAGCTAGAGCCAATGGCCGAGATGGAGTGTTAGTAAACGCCCTCTCCCCTGCAACTCTAGATACACCGCTCTTTAGGCGTGGAATGAAAGATGATGTGCTCGAAAATTTGAAGAAGGAACATTTGAGAATAAACGCCTACGGTAGATGGACGCGGTCTGAAGAAGTTGCTGCCGCAGTTCTTTTCTTATCGAGTGAAATGTCGAGCACTGTTACAGGCCACGTACTTCGAGCAGATTCTGGCGCGGAGTTAGCAGGTTTCTAAAATACTCTGCGCGAGCGTTTGGTAAAGAAGTTCTTTCTAAAGTACTCAGCACCGTTTACAGTGGCAGTGATTTCGACCTTATGCCAGATTTCTGTTGGATCACTCGCTGTGACGCAATCCGCTTCAATCCGAATCTGATCAGAACCATTCTCTTCTGTATAAACAGTTCGGGCAGTAATTTCTGCATAACCAGGCTCAATTGAGTTCACTTTGAGTTGACCAGAGTTTGCAAATACAGATTTACTCTCGAATTGATAGCCAATCTCATTATTTACTAGATCTTCTGTTAAGTGATATGAAACTAGTGGCAATTCGGGCGCTTTATCCCCAGTAATCACCTTGATAGTTGCACCTGTATCACTCGCTGGCAGCGATAGATATGGGACTGTAAGTGTTGATGGATATTTCTCCGAACTATGAAGAGCAAGTTCAAATGGATGGGCAGCAGGCCACGACATTTGGAAGTCAGCCGCTCCAATCTTCACTCCGATGCGATGTCCGGAATCTAATTGATAAGCCAGCGCTACCAACTCGATATCTACTTGATAAACATTGCCAGGTACAAGTGGGGCTGGATCTATCTTTGGATAATCTGCGTAAGAGATGTTGATAAAACTTCTAGAAAGTAAGGATTGACTTCCGTCTGGGGCTTGATCAATAAGGGTTACAGACACCTGGCCGATCTCACTTGTGCTTGAAAGATAGAGTCGCGCTTTAGGATTTCCAACGATTAAGACGCTCTCTTTAGTAATTTCATCTAAAAGAGTTATCGAACGCTCTGACTCCAAACGTTGATCAACTGGCTTTAAGACGTTATAACGAAATGGCCCGCCCCCTACTTTTCCAGAGAATGATCCGGCTTTGGGCGAATATGTAATAGCAAGTTCTCTAACGTCATTCGGTGAGCGCAAATTAGTAGAACCCTCTACCAAGATCATTTCACTTAGATTTAGTGTGTACATACTCTCTTGGGTATTTTCGATTGGCCATTGTGATCCAGTAATGAAGTAACCTGGCGATTCCTCTATGAAATTACTTGGCTTACGATATTTCTCTACAAAGATAGTAAGTGATGCTCCAAGTTCAACATCTTCATCCTTTAACCATCGATCCCACCAGCGAAGCGCTTCGCTGTGCCAATCGATTCTCGGACCCGGCAGTGCGTTGTGAGGCCATTGATGTCCCCAAGGCCCAATTAATGCGCGTTTTTCTCCCTTTAACTTTCCAAAAATACGAAGCATTGGATTTGAATACCAGTCCGACCAACCCTCCACAACAAATACGGGGCAAGCGATCTGATCAAGCTCGCCACGGCAGGCGCGATCACGCCAAAATTGCGAATCTTCAATCTCATTGAGAAAAGAAATTCCCCAGGGCGTATTTCCTTCTAACCGTTCGCCCCAAATATCACGCCATTTTTCTCCCCATAATTTTGCACTTGGAGGCGCAAAATTTCGAGCGCTCATAAATGGTGAATATGACTCATAAATGTAATTGCGCGGAGTTCCACCTAGATTTGTCCACTCTGCAAACGGGTCATCACTACCGGAGCGAGCAATAATAGCTTTGAGTGCAGCAGGTGCTTTAGCCGCCATTTGTAATGAAATGATTGCGCCGTAAGAAATTCCCCATAGGCCAACTTTTCCGTCAGACCAACTCTGCTTAGAAGCCCAATCGATCATAAATAGGCCGTCACTTCGTTCGCCGTCGCTATAAACAGAATCCGAAATTCCAGATGAATCTCCCGTGCCGCGAACATCAAAGATCACCGTGACGTATCCATATTTTGAGAATTCAAGAAGGTCAACTCCACCGAGTCCAGTGCTGACTCGGTAAGGGGTGTAGGTCATTAAGACTGGAAATTTCTCATTGCTCTTTGGGCGCTTGATAACCACCGCAAGCGAGATTCCATCTTCAGTATTTACAAAGATCTGCTCTTCTATAATTTCTTCATAAATCTTACGGCTCATTACTGTCCTACTCTTTGGTAAGCGAGTACGATCACTTTTTATGACGCCCTCCTCGAAAACTACTGGGGAGTGAATTCAGCATAATGGTCTTCGCTGCATTAAAGAATAGTAACTACCGAAAGTTTTATATTGCAACCCTAATTTCCACTTTTGGGACTTTCACACAGCGAGTGGCTCAAGATTGGTTAACACTTGATCTAACTTCGAGTGCGAAGAGTTTAGGTTTAATCGTTGCAGCCCAATTTCTTCCAGGGATCGTCTTCGCAATTTATGGAGGCGTCCTTGCCGATCGTTATGATCAAAAGCGCATCCTTTTTTGGTTGAATTTTGCGGGATTTGTAATTGCAACATCTACTGGCATTTTGGTCGCAACAGGTCACATAACATTTCAGATTCTTTTCATTTCAGCGCTCCTCCTCGGAATTTTCACCGGCATCGACGGCCCTGTCCGACAGAGTTATTACGTGCTACTAGTTGGCGATAAAGACTTGCCGAATGCGCTGAGTTGGAATCAGATAAATCTTAATATAGGACGACTGGTCGGTCCTATAACTGCAGGGCTTCTGATTGAACATTTTGGTACTAGCCCCGGATTCATCATCAATGGCGCAAGTTATTTAGTAGCGATTATTTTCTTAACCACGATAAACGTTGCCTTATATTTTCCAGCTCACGATCTTGAGGCATCTGAAAGTAAAGTTACCTTATTTGATTCACTCAGGTATTTGAGAGGAAATAGAACTGTTCTGATTCCAATTGCTGTGGTCTGCGCTATTGCAATGGTCGGTCAAGATATGCAGATGACATCTACGCTAATGGCGAGAACGGTCTTTAATGTCAGCCCATCTTCATTTGGATTTTTAGTATCAATACTTGCCCTCGGCGCTATTGTGGGTTCACTCGCCGTAGCTCGCACAAGTGCTGAAATCGGTATCACATTCTTGGGTAGAAAAGCTCTATATATGGCGCTAACTTGGTTACTGGTTGCTTCCGCTCCAAATTATTTTACTTATGCAATCACGCTCTTCTTCGCTGGCTACTTTGCGATGGGAGTAAATATCTCGGGCAATATGTCGATCCGTAAATATGCGGATCCACGACATTACGGTCGGATCTGGGGAATCTATATCTCATTATGGCTAGCTGCACTTTCTATCGGCAGTCCATTGCTGGGATGGATAAGTGAAACATTCTCAGTTAGAAGTTCACTTTACTTCGGAGCGGTCGCTACCTTGATAATCGCTCTAGTAATTCATATATATGTAAAGCGCACTCCTCCTAACGCGATGAAAGATTCGCTCTCAAATGGCTAATTGCTTGCTCTGCAACACCAATCTCATTTAACCCAGCACCAAGATTCGAAAGCTCTATCGCAATAGGTCCAGCAAACCCCCTTTGGATAAGGCGATTTACGCGCTTGGCTATATCAATCTTTCCTGTTCCAAAGTTAACGGTAGGCCACCAGCCAATTGGTGCGCCTTGTACGTTATCTGGCATTTGATCTATCTCTTTTGCCTGAATCATAAAAATGCGTGAAGTATCAATATCTTCCATCAACTGAACTATTTCATCCCCAACTCGGTAAGAATTGCCGAGATCTAGACAGAGGCCAAGATATTGATCATCAATGCCGTTGATCATTTCTAGTAAGACTGGAACGTTAAAGTCAGCGTGATTTTCAACTGAGAGGCGCACCCCTAATTGGCGAGCGCGCTTAACCAGAACTTCTAGTTGATCGCCAATTCTCTCCATTCGAATGCGTGGAGCCTCATCGAAGTTGAAGTGGTTTCCAAAGACGATGCGCATTTGTTCTAACTCAAAGTCGGCAGATCGCTCTAGCCACTCAGTCGCGTTCTTATAGGCTTCTATCTTCTTACCACCATCAAAGCCATTTGGATGCCCCCAAGTAAAGGCGAGATAATTTTTCTTATCGCTCTTCCATCGCTTTATTTCGTCATGGGTTTGGCTATCACTTAAATCTAGGTATGCGGTCTGGAGGGTAATCAGATCTATATCGTGTCCACGTGCAAAGTCGATGAAATCCTTGGTGCGCCATTTGATCTCAGCTGGCACTTCCCATTTGGAATTCTCACCAAAGAAGCGATGGAAAGAGAAACTATCGATGCCAAATCTGACATCGGTCATCGTGACAACCATCCGCCATCAACCGGCAAGATCACTCCATGCATATAGTCCGATGCCTCTGATGCTAAAAATAAAGTAGGCCCGACCATGTCTTCTGGTACTCCCCAACGCCCTGAAGTCAGACGGCTAAGAATCTGATCGTTGCGAATCGGATCAGTCCAGATATGTTTATTGAGTTTGGTCTTGATATATCCGGGAGCGATCGCGTTAACATTTACTCCAGATTTAGCCCATTCGTTGGAAAGCGCTTTCGTCATCTGGCCCACGCCACCTTTAGCTGCGGCATAAGTTGAGGCATTTAACCCGCCCTGAAAAGTAAGCATTGATGCAAAGGTGATTATCTTGCCGCTGCCGCGTTCGATCATCTCACCCGCCGCCGCTTTCGCTAATTGGAAGTAAGAACTTAGGTTTACCTGGATCTGCTGCATCCAAATTTCATCGCTAGTCTCAATCGCCGGTCCGGGCTTTACGCCGCCGTGCGCAATGACCAATACATCAATCCCACCTAGAGTTTTTCTCGCCTGATCAATAAAGACGCCACACTGTTTTGGGTCGGCAAAATCTGCTACGAGTAGGTGAAGTTTTGTGATTGAAGAGTTATTCTCGGTTAAATATTCCTTGAGGGAATCAAATTGTGCGGCATCTCTTGCTGAAACAAGGACTTCTGATCCAGCATCAACAAAACCTTTTACAAGAGCACTGCCGATGCCACCTGTGCCACCAGTGATTACTACACGGTTTCCCTTGATCTTGAATCTGCTCATCAGCGCTCTCGCAATCTCATTTGTTAGTTAAATAATCGTTGATTTTAATACGTTATCTTCCTATTCTTCTTTCATTAGGTCAAGGAAATTTACAAGAGAGTAGAGAAATAAATAGATGGCAATTTCGTGGGATAGTCGCAGTGGACTGGTTGGTAATTGCGTTGTCATAACCGGAGCAGCCGGTGGAATCGGTTCTTCGATTGCACGCGGATTTGCAGAGGCGGGAGCAAAGGTTCTCTTGGTTGATCGCCCAGGCCCCGCACTCGATGAGGTTCACAAATCACTCACCGGAGATGGCCATAAGACTTTTG
>Ga0209442_1001645_pt1 | contig 12509 bp, 13 predicted proteins | sample LauGreSBDMM110DD_2_FD_187565 | JGI IMG/M metagenome (GOLD analysis project Ga0209442, IMG submission 187565) | Freshwater lake microbial communities from Lake Michigan, USA - Sp13.BD.MM110.DD (SPAdes) (version 2) | ecosystem: Environmental > Aquatic > Freshwater > Lake | place: Lake Michigan...
CTTAAAAGTATCTTTGCATTTTTAGTAATCGGTGCACCTTGGGGGCTTTCCCGTATGGGTCGTGCAACAAAGATAGGTGTTTGCTACGGTGTAAATGTCGATTGTTGTGCAAATGAACCCTTTAAGACAGATTGGCTTCCGGGAGGTTGTGTGCTTTGCCTGAAGGAAGATTTGATTCTGGAAAATTTTTACCCATTTAATGGCAAGGCTTATTCTGAAGATGTGATTCATTCTTCTTTGCGTCATAAGAGGGAGGTTTCGCATTGGGTAATCCCTTCGGCAATTTGTACAATTGAGTCTACAAATTTTGAATTTAATTCAAATACAAGAGAGGCGCAAAAATATGTTGCCAGATTAATGAATGGTTCCAGTTTAAGGATTGAAATTTATTTTTTAATCATCAGACTTACTTCTTATTTAAGAATTCGCTTAAAAAAATGGCTAAATAACTAGAAGGCTTCAGTTTGGTATCGTTATCTTATAAAATGGCATTTCGATTAATTAAAATAAGTTCAAATTATTTGAGCTAAAAAAAGCGAATGCAAGTACAAATTGCGTTGCGCTTGCGTGGTTGATGAAATATCTCTGAGATTGATTTGAATTCAAATCTATTTTCCCATCCTGAACTATTGTTAAGCGTGTGAATTTATAAATATTGATCGTTTGGATGTCTGCGTCAGAGTTTTCGGGACAGAATATCCTTGTTGTTTCCTCAGTTTGAAGTTGCATTGCAGGAGGTGCTGTAAGCCAAATCGTTATCACGGCGGCCAAACTATGGCGTTGCAGTTTGAAAAATTCAATTTTTCAGGAAGAAGTAATTGAGGCAAGATTTCTTTAAATCAATGGCTCAAAATCTTTGACAAGAACTCTTGCGCCCGCGCACTGCGGGGTGCCCCAAAAAACTCGTCTCGGCTGCAGTCTTCAACGATCCTGCCTTGGTCCATGAAGATGACGCGGTGGGCCACTTTGCGGGCGAAACCCATTTCGTGGGTGACCACCATCATGGTCATGCCTTCTGAGGCCAGTTGCACCATCACGTCCAGCACTTCGCTGACCATCTCTGGGTCCAGCGCTGAGGTGGGTTCGTCAAACAGCATGGCTACCGGGTCCATGGCCAGGGCGCGGGCGATGGCCACGCGTTGCTGCTGGCCGCCTGACAACTGACCCGGAAATTTGTTCGCATGTTCGGACAAGCCCACACGCTCCAACAGCCCCAAGGCTTTTTCGCGCGCTTGCTCTGCAGAGCGATTCAGCACTTTGAGCTGTCCCAGGGTGAGGTTTTCAGTCACGCTCAGGTGTGGAAACAACTCGAAGTGCTGAAACACCATGCCAATGCGGGCGCGCAGCTGCGGTAAGTTGGTGGCCGCATCGCCCACCGATAGGCCATCCATGTGGATGCTGCCTTTTTGAAAAGGCTCCAAGCCGTTGGCGCATTTGATCAGGGTGGATTTGCCCGATCCTGATGGGCCGCACACGACCACCACTTCACCCTTGTTGACCTGGGTGCTGCACTGGTCGAGTACTTGAAAGTCCCCGTACCATTTGCTCACGTTTTGAAAGTGGAGGGTTGCATGCATGGTTGTCTTTCAGCGGATGATGGCGGTGCGCGCTTGCAATCGGCGCACACCCCAAGAGGCGAGGGAGCAAATCACAAAGTACACCAAGGCGGCAAAGGTGTACATCTCCAAAAGGCGGCTGTCGCGGTTGGCGACCTTGCTGGCGGCCCCCAAAAAGTCGGTGCTCGATATCACATAGACCAGCGAGGTGTCTTGAAACAAGATGATCGACTGCGTCAACAGCACCGGCAACATGTTGCGAAACGCTTGGGGCAACACCACAAACGACATGGCTTGGCGGTAGTTCAGGCCAATGGCATAGGCGGCAGATATTTGCCCACTGGGGATGGACTGGATGCCCGCGCGCATGATCTCGCAAAAGAAGGCTGCTTCAAACAAGGTGAAGGTGATCAATGCGCTGGCAAATGCCCCCACCTTGATGGGATCTTTGCTGCCCAAGATCCAAGCACCCAACCAGGGCACCAAGAAAAAGAACCAAAAAATCACCAGCACCAGGGGCAGCGATCGCATGAGGTTCACGTACGCGCCCGCAAAGGCCGACAGGGGCTTGATGGGCGACAAGCGCATCAGCGCCAGCGCCGTGCCCAGCACCACCCCACCGACCATGGACAAGGCAGTGAGGGTGAGGGTGAAGGTCATGCCCTCTTTGAACAGGTATTGCCAAGAGCGGGCAATGACGTCGAAGTCGTAGTTCATGCTCAGTGCCCAGCCTGCGGTGCGTTGCTGGCAGAACCGATATAGCCGGGCAGACGCAAGTGGTTCTCTAACTTGCGCATGGCCAGCACCACACACAGGTTGACCAGCAGGTAAATCAAGGTGGCGGCGGCAAATGCCTCAAACACATGGAAGCTGAACTCTTGCATGGCGCGGGCGCGGCCAGTGAGCTCCATCAAACCAATGGTCAAGGCCAGCGATGTGTTTTTGATGGTGTTCAAAAACTCCGAGGTCAGCGGCGGCAAGATGATGCGAAACACCACCGGCAGCAGCACATAGCGGTAGGTTTGCCAGGTCGTCAGGCCCACCGCCAAACCGGCCATGCGTTGTCCTCTGGGCAAGGCCTGAATGCCCGAGCGCACTTGCTCGGCCACCCGCACCGACATGAACAGGCCCAAACACAGCACCGCTGGCACCAGCGACGACCAGGGGGGCGGCATTTGCTTGATGGCGTCACCCCAGGCCTGGGGCAGCAGCTCTGGGAACACAAAGTACCACAAGAACATTTGCACCAGCAAAGGAATGTTGCGAAACAACTCGGTGTAGGCCAGGCAGGCTTTTTCAATCCCTGGCCGGCCCAAGGTGCGCAAAGTCCCCACCAAAACACCCAGGGCCAGGGCCAGTGTCCAGGCCAACAAGGCGGTGACCACGGTCCAACCCAGGCCACCGATGAGGTAGGCGAGGTAGGTGCCCGATGCACCCGGCTCGAGTTCGGCAAAGATGTGCCAGTCCCAGTTGTATTTCATCTCACGGAATATTGTCTGCGCAGGGGCGAGTTGTCGTTTGGTTCAGCCCACAAAAAAAGGGAACTTGCGCCCCCTTTTTTTGGGTGAGTTCATAAGCCTTATTCGTAGACCTTGGGGTCAGGTGAATCGGTGGGCTTGGCCATCACCCTTTTAAGGCTGGGGCTGATGGGGATGCTCAAGTTGATGCCTTTGGGGGCAATGGGCTTTTCAAACCAAGTGTTGTAGATGCCGTTGATCGCACCCGATGTCAACAAGGCGCTGACAGCACTGTCCACCACTTGTTTGAACTTGGGGTCGTCCTTGCGGATCATGATGCCGTAGGGCTCAACCGACAAAGCCTCGCTGGAGATTTCATAGTCACCCGGCGTTTTGGCATTGGCCACCAAACCAGCCAACAAAATGTCGTCCATGGCAAAAGCGGCGGCGCGGCCGGTCTCGACCATCAAAAACGCTTCAGCGTGGCCGTTGGCCGATACGATGCTGATGCCCAGGTTTTGCGCGGCGTTCAACTCGGTGACTTGTTTGATGTTGGTGGTGCCGGCGGTAGAGACCAGGGTTTTGCCCTTGAGGTCGGCCAGCTTTTTGATGCCCGAGTTCTTTTTGTAAACGATGCGGTTGGCCGTCACAAAAGTGGTGGGCGCGTAAGACACTTGTTTTTGGCGGTCGGCATTGTTGGTGGTGGAACCACATTCAATGTCCACGGTGCCATTGGCCAGCAGCGGAATGCGGTTGGCTGAGGTGACCAATTGGTATTTGACTTCGAGCTTGGCCAGGCCGAGATTTTTTTGCACAGCCTCTACGATGCGCAGGCACAGGTCAATCGAGTAACCAATGGGCTTTTGTTTGTCGTCGTAGTAGGAGAAAGGGATGGACGCATCCCGATGACCAATGGTGAAGCTGCCGCTGGATTTGACTTTTTCCAGGGTGTCAGCATGGCCCACAGAGGCGGCCAAAGCAAAGGCCAAGCTGGCCACGGTGCGCAAAGAAAAGCTCATGGATGCTCCTACAAAAATGATGTCGAATCGTAGCCTAGAAATAGGCCTCGGGCAAGGATACAAAACCCCTTTTTGCCCATGGGGTTTGCCCTTGAATTCGGGGTTTATCCCTTGCCTCTTGGCGGTGCATGTGTGAGGATCAGGCACCAATCTGGGGGATGGGCATGGGCATATGGATCGAATTGGGCGTGTTTGCACTGGTGTTTGTTTTTGCCATCCACCAGTGGCATGACTTGAAAAAAGAAAAAGCCAAGCGCGAAGCTGCCCGTCAACAGCTAGGCCAAACCAACAAGGAACACCATGATTGATTCATTGCGCCGATTCAGCCCCTGGGCACTCCTTTTTGGGGCGTTCACGGTTTGGGCCCAACCCTATCCCAACAAACCGGTGCGCATCTTGGTGCCCTTTGTGGCCGGGGGCACCAGCGACATCGTTGCCCGTGCGGTGGCTCAAAAACTCAACGAAGCGGGTTACGTCACCCTGGTGGAGAACCGCCCTGGGGCCAACGGCAGCGTGGCCGCTGAGGCCTTGGTCAAATCTGCCCCGGATGGCTACACCATCATGGTGGGCTCGATCGGCACCTTTGCCATCAACATGGGGCTGTACAAAAACCCGCGCTACGACGTGATGCGCGACTTAGAAGCCATCACCGTGGCGGTGAGCACGCCCAATGTTCTGATCACGCCGCCGCAGTTTCCGGCCAACAACCTCAAAGAGTTCATCGACTACGCGCGCAAAAACCCGGGCAAGGTGTCTTATGGCTCATCGGGCTCGGGCTCGAGCGACCACTTGTCTGCCGAGATGTTCAAAATCCAAACCCAGTCGTTTGGGGTGCACATCCCTTACCGAGGCGGCGCCGCTGCGCAAACCGACATCATGGCGGGCAACATTGAAGCCTCGTTCCAAAACTTTGGCACCGTCGTCCCCTACATCCGCGCGGGCAAGATGAAGGCCTTGGCCGTCACCTCCAAAAACCGCATGCCCCAATTGCCCCAGGTGCCCACCATGATCGAAAGCGGTTTGGCCGACTTTGACGTCACCTCTTGGCAGGCTTTTGCAGCCCCCAAAGGCACGCCCAAAGACATCATTGCCAAACTGCATGCCGACATGGCCAAGGGCTTGCGCTCGGTCGATTTGACCCAGCGCTTCAATGCCCAAGGCTTTGACATCGTGGCCAACACACCGGCCGAGGCCTCGGCGTTTTTCAAACAAGAGATCGACCGTTGGACGGCAGTGGTCAAGCAGTCGGGCGCCACCGTCGATTGACCCCTCAGGCTTTGGCTTCCAAGCGTTTTTGCAGCTGATCTGACCATGCTTGCATGGGCAGTTTGCTGGGGTTGTCGCGCACCAGTGCCTCGGTGTCGGCCATCAGCTTGGCGACCGGCTCGCTCAGGTCAATGGGCACGGCAAAAGGCTGGCTCACATACCAAGGTGAGGGCGTGTACAACTCCACGCGGTTGCCTTCGGGGTCAAAGAAATAAATGCTCCAGGCATTGCCATGGCTGATGGTGCGCTGAATTTGCACTTTGGCTTTGCTCAGTTGCGCATAAAAAGTGCGCAAATCTTCCAGCGAGTCCACCTTGAAAGAGATTTGGTTGATCGGTGAAAACCCCGAATCCTCGGGTCGGCCAGAGGCCAGCACCAATTGGTGGTGCTCTTGGGGGTTGCGGCTCAAAAACACAATCTGACCACCGGCGAAATACTCGCCCCCATCGGTTTGCACCAGGCCCAAGGTCGATTGGTAGAACGCCACCAAGCCTTGCAGGTCTTGGCAATACAGCCCAAAGTGGGTCAACTGCGCATTGGGAATTTTGGATGTGGCCATGGGCGGGCGCTCGCTGGTTGTGCGTTTTATTGGCGCTCGATTTTTTTCATCTCCACGATGCGCTTCCACACCGTCATCTCGCGTTCAATGCGGTCGCGCATTTGGACGGGTGTAGAGGGAATGGGCGTACCACCCAACTCGGCAAAGCGTTTTTTCACATCTTCCATGTCCAAAATCACGCGCACTTCGCGGTTGATTCTGTCCACCACGGCGGGCGGTGTGCCAGGTGCCACCGCCAGGCCCAGCCAGGAACTGAAGTCCAGGCCCGGCAGGGTTTCGGCCACGGTGGGCAAGTCGGCCATCAGGGGCGAGCGGGCGGAAGCGGTCGAGGCCAATCCGCGCACCTTGCCGCCACGGATTTGTCCAAATGAGAAGGTGCTGGTCTCCACCATCACATCCACGCGGCCACCGAGCAATTCAATCATGGCTGGCCCAGCCCCTTTGAAGGGCACATGCAGCATGGACACGCCGGCCTCGCTGGCCACCCATTCACCCGTCAGGTGCTGCAAGCTGCCCACGCCCGCTGAAGAAAAACTCATCTTGCCGGGTTGTGCTTTGGCACGGGCCAGCAAATCGGGCAGGGACTTGATGGGCGAGTCTTGCGCCACGCTGATCACCATGGGGTAGGCAATGATGGTGGAGACCAGGCCAAAGTCTTTGACCGGGTCATAGGGCAATTTGTTCATCACCGCGGCCGACACCGGGTGTCCGCCGGTGAGCAGCACCATGTTGTAGCCATCTGGCGCTGATTTGGCGACAAAGTCATTGGCGATCAAGCCGGTGGCACCGACTTTTTGCTCCACCACCACGGTTTGGTTCAAGCGCTCCGACAGCTTTTGCGCCAGCAACCTGGAAATGATGTCCGAGCTGCCCCCAGGTGGGAAACCCACCACAAAGCGGATGGGCTTGTTGGGGTAGTCTTGTGCGGTGCTGCTGATGGGGGCTGAAAAAGCCATGGCCGCCAAGAGTGAAAGCCCCACACTGCGCTTGAAATTTTGCAAAATGAACATCTTGAAACCTATCTTTAGAACAAGCTCAAGTATCGCCAATAATCAAATGCCAATTCCTCAGGTTTTCCCGGCTCAGGGGAGCATCGCTGTGGCGGTTCAATCTGATCCTGACCCCAGCAAACACCCCGCTCAACCCCATACCCCACCATGCATCCATCACGACCCATCCCAGACGTCCAAACCGCTGCCAACTGTTTGCTGGAGCCGTGGCATACCCGCTCCGTCATGGATGCGTGGCCCAGCGGGGTTCAACCGCTGGACCGTGCTGGGGCGTACCCGGTGCAAAACGCTTTGTTTGCGGCGGCCCAAGGCACCCATTGGGGCTGGAAGATTGCCGCCACCAGCAGCGCAGGGCAGAGCCATATTGGTGTCAGCGCACCGCTGGCCGGGCGGCTCATGCGCGAGCGTTGCCATGCCGATGGCGCACGGGTGGATGTGCAGCGCAACCGCATGCGGGTGGCCGAGGCCGAGTTTGCGTTTCGCATGGGGCGCGACGTCTCAGCCCCAGCAGGCCAAAAATTGCATTTGGACGAGGTCTTGGATGCGGTGTCGGCGGTGCACTTGGCCATTGAGCTGCCCGATTCGCGCTTTGCCGACTTTGCGCGCATGGGCGAGGCCAGCTTGATCGCCGACTTTGCCTGTGCCTGCGATGTGGTGATGGGCCCCCAAGCCCAGGTCGATGTGCGCACCTGGGACTTTGCCGGGCATGCAGTGAGCGTGGCGCTGGATGGTCAAACCGTGGCGCAAGGACGGGGCGCCAATGTGCTGGGCGACCCGCGTTGGGCGCTGGCCTGGTTGGCCCAAGAACTGTGCGACCACGGCGAACACTTGCGTGCGGGCGACTGGGTCATCACCGGCACCTGCGTCACGCCTGTGCCGATGGCCCCCGGTCAACACGTGCGCTGCGATTTTGGCGTGCTCGGTGCGGTGGGGGTGCAGTTGGTTTAAATGGCCGGCCGCTTGGCGGTTTCCAACTCACCCAGATAGGGCAGGTTCATGCGCGGGCTCATCAAGATGTCGTTGATGCACACATGCGAAGGCAAACCCGCCACATGGGTGACCATGTGGGCCACATCGGCCGGTTTGAGCAAGGTCGCCCGCATCGCTGGCGTGGGTGGCACCGGGCGCTTGTCCAGCAGGGGCGTGTCGATGCCTGCGGGAGAGATGGCTGTGGCGCGGATGCCGTGGACGCACTCTTCCATGTTGATGGTCTCGGTCAGTGCCAACACGGCCCGCTTGGTGGACGAATACGCTGGCCCCGCGAAATACGCTGCATAGTGCCCGGCCCATGAGGCGATGTTGATGATCACCCCGTCGCGGCGCTCACGCATGCCACGCAAACTGGCTTGGCAGGTGTTGAACAAGCCGGTGAGGTTGACGTCCACTGAGTTTTGCCAGTCTTCAAAAGACAGGTCTTTCCAATGGCGCTGACGCGGGTTCACGCCCGCTGAGTTGACCAAGATGTCGATGTGACCATGGTCGCGTTCAATGGCATCGGCCGCCGCAAACACCGCAGCGCGGTCGCTGATGTCCACGCACACCGCGTGCGCTGCGCCGCTGACCTGGGCCCGTGCGGCCTCTAGCTTGGCAGGGTCGCGCCCCGACAAAACCACGGTGGCCCCAGCCTGGGCCAGGCTTTGCGCACAGGCCAAGCCCACGGCACCCGCGGCCCCATGGATCCAAGCCACCCGGTTGTGAAACAAGCCCATCGAAATCCCCTTTTGCATTCAATCGGTCAGTGTCGCACGGGTGATGTTGGCGTGATAGATGACGCCCCGGCGGCAATGCTTGCGCGGGTTGCGGTCGATCTTGGTTAGGATAGGCGCTCACTCATCGACAGACCGCAATCCAATCCCACCATGCCCATTGCCTATGCCCCCCACGGGCTGATTGGCCTGTTGACACCCCAGGCCAACACCACGGTCGAGCCCGAAGCTTGGGCCTTGCTGCCGGCGGGTTTGTCGCTGATCAATGGCCGCTTGGTCAGCGCGGCGCCCGACCTGATGCAGCGTTTGCGCGATTACTTTGGTGATTTAACGCCCACCCTCACCCAGTTTGCCAATGCCCCGTTGTCGGTCTTGGCCCTGGCTTGCACCGGCTCCTCATATTTGATGGGGCGGCAGGCGGAGCAGGAATGGGTGGCCCAGTGGTCTGAGCGCTTGGGCATTCCGGTGGTGACCGCTGGCATGGCCGTGGTGCAGGCATTGCAGCAGGTGGGTGCGAAAGGCTTGGCCTTGGCTTCGCCGTACCCCACCGAGCTGACCCAGGCCAGCGTGGCTTACTGGCAATCGCATGGGTTTGAGGTGCTGCAAGTGCTCAATGTGGCCACTTCGTCTCAAGGCTTTCATGCCATTTACACCACCGGTACCGATGCGGCCGCCCAAACCGTTCAGGCTTTGCAGGATTCAGGGGCCGATGCGGTGTTGATGCTGGGCACCGGCATGCCCAGCTTGCAGGCCATTTGCGATGGGGGGCAGGGCGGTGGCCCGCCTGTGTTGTCGAGCATGTTGGCGCTGATGTGGCGCGCCAGCGCGCTGTGCCACAACCAGCAACAAGATATTGGACCTTGGTTGAGCGCGGCGCAGTGGTCAGCGCGTGCCCGCGCCATGGGTTTGCTGACAGCGCCCTAGGCTACCCACCCATCCTGTCACCCATTTAAGTCACCTATGAATACATCCGTGTCACCACCGATCATCATCGCGGGCGCTGGCCCGGTCGGCTTGGTGCTGGCTTTGCGCCTGGGCCACTGGGGTATCCCTTGTGTGGTGCTGGAATCCGAGCCCGCCATCAACCGCGATTTGCGCGCCTCGACCTTCCACCCACCGACCTTGGACATGCTAGACGTTTACGGCATTACCCCCGGCTTGATCGACCAAGGCTTGATCGCCCCAACTTGGCAGGTGCGCATGCACGCCACGGGTGAGTTTGCACAATTTGATTTATCAGTCCTCCAAGGCGAAACCGCTCATCCCTATCGCTTGCAGTGTGAACAGTGGCGTTTGTCTGAGTTGTTGATGGCGCAAATTGCGCGCGACCTGCCTCACGTGCAGGTGTTGATGGGCCACCCCTTGGTCTCTTTCAGCCAAACCGATGGCCATGTCGATGTGAGCTACAGCACACCGGGTGGCGAACCCTTGACGGTCCGTGGCGCTTTTTTGGTGGGTGCCGATGGTGGTCGCAGCCAGGTGCGCAAACAACTGGATTTGTCATTTGAAGGCCACACCTTTCCCGAAACCACCATTTTGGCGACCACGCATTTCCCGTTTCACGATCACTTGCCCCAACTGGCCTTCATCAACTATTGCTGGAGCGAGGGGGGTACCTTCAGCCTGTTGCGCCTCAAGCACCTCTGGCGGGTCAGCCTGTACCCCGATGAAGGCCAAAGCATGGAAGAAGCGGTTGGCCTCGATGCCGTGCGCGACAAACTCAAACGCATCGCCCCCGGCACCCAGGACCACCCGGTGCTGGAGGTGCGCCCCTACCGCATCCACCAGCGGGTGGTGCAGCAATACGTGGTGGGCCGGGTGGTGTTGGTCGGTGACGCGGCCCACCTCAACAGCCCCAGCGGTGGCATGGGCATGAATGGCGGCATCCACGATGCCTTCAACCTGAGCGAAAAGCTGCGCGACATCTGGCAAGGTGCGCCCATCGATGGTTTGCAACGCTACGAGCGCCAGCGCCGCCCCATTGCCATCGCCCATGTGCTCGAGCAATCGGGGCGCAACCGCGCCCGCATGCAAGAGCGCGACATGGGCAAGCGCCGCGCCGCTTTGGTGGAGTTGCAACGCAAAGCCGACGACCCGGCGCTGCACAAGGCCCATTTGCTCAACACTTCGATGATCACTGGCTTGCGCGAATCGGCTGCCATCGACTGACCTGGTCACAGCCCGAATCAGGCTTGCGCTCAGCGGGCTCTTGGTGGTTTGACCTCACGACCGGGTGGACCGACCCTATTCGATTTTGATGTGGGCGGCGCGGATGATGGGCGCCCATTTTTTATTTTCGGCTTGCAAAAAAGCCTGAAACCCGCGCGGTCCCAGGTTCAGGGCCACCATGCCCAGCTCGGTCAAGCGGGCTTTGACCTCAGGGCTTTTGAGCAGTTTGTCCATTTCCAGGTGCAAGCGCTCCACCACCGCCGGCGGGGTTTTGGCCGGCACGGACAGGCCAAACCAGGCGTCACCCACCGCGCCGGGCACCGCCTCGGACAAGGTGGGCACTTGGGTGAACTCCGCATCGCGCGCGGCTGCCGTGATGGCCAGGGCCCGCACACGGCCACTGCGGATGTGCGGGGCCGAAGAAATCAAAGCATTGAACATGGCATCGGTTTGCCCACCCAGCAAATCGTTGAACGCCGGGCCAGAGCCTTTGTAGGGGATGTGGACCATGTCGACCTGGGCCAGTTGTTTGAGCATTTCACCGGTCAAAAAACCAGCGGAGCCCACCCCCGCCGAGCCATAGCTCCATTTGCCCGGCTGGCTGCGCGCCAAGGCCAAAAATTCCTGGATGTTTTTGGCCGGGTGGTCTTGGCGCACGATCAAGGCATTGGTGAAGCTGCCAATCAGGGTGACGTGGACAAAGTCTTCCAGCGGTCGGTAGGTGGTGGCTTGGCCCATCAAGGGGCCGGTGGTGATGGCCGCGCCGTTGCTCAGCACCCAGGTGTGGCCGTCGGCAGTTGCCTTGGCCGCTATCTCGGTGCCCAGCACCGATCCATTGCCCCCGCGGTTGTCGATCAGCACCGGTTGGCCCAGCGCAGCGCCCATGCGCTCGGCCAGCAGTCGGGCAATGGTGTCGCCCGAGCCCCCGGCAGCAAACGGCACAATCCATTTGACCGCTCGGCTGGGGTAGGCCGCGGGGTTGGGGGATTGGGCGCAGGCCCAGCCCGCCAGACCCAAGGCGCAACTGGCCAACATGGCGCGCCAAAACCCGCTCCCAGCCAGGCTTTGGCGCAGCCCCAGGCCGAACAAAGTGGGTGCGGGTGTAAAGATTGACCAGGCGGTGGGCTTCAACCCGTAAAATAAACCAAGCATTTTCTGTTGAATGATTTAAAAATGACAATTGTGGTGGTTGTGAATCCAAAAGGTGGCGTGGGCAAATCCACCTTATCGACCAACATAGCTGGCTATTTTGCGTCAACCAACCGCCAAGTCATGTTGGGCGACACCGATGCCCAACAATCCTCCCGCCATTGGCTGACCTTGCGCCCCGAAACCCTGCCCAAAATCCGCACTTGGGATTTGCAAGCCGATTTGGTGATCAATGCCAAACCACCCAAAGGCACGACCCATGTGGTTGTCGATACCGCTGGTGGTGTCGACGGCTGGCGCTTGAAAAACCTCATCTCCAAGGCCGACAAGGTCTTGGTGCCGCTGCAGTCCAGTGTGTTCGACATGTTCGCCACCCACGAGTTTTTGAAAAAACTCCGGATTTTGGCCAAAGAACAACATACCGAGTTGGGCATCATTGGCATGCGGGTGGATCAGCGCACCATCTCGGCGGGCAAGCTGCGCGAGTTCACCGCCACCTTGGACATCCCCGTCATCAGTTATCTGCGCGACACCCAATACTATGTGCACCTGGCCGCCCATGGTTTGTCGATGTTTGACATCGCGCCCTCCAAAGTCGACAAAGACCTGCTCCAATGG
>Ga0209442_1001649_pt1 | contig 12482 bp, 6 predicted proteins | sample LauGreSBDMM110DD_2_FD_187565 | JGI IMG/M metagenome (GOLD analysis project Ga0209442, IMG submission 187565) | Freshwater lake microbial communities from Lake Michigan, USA - Sp13.BD.MM110.DD (SPAdes) (version 2) | ecosystem: Environmental > Aquatic > Freshwater > Lake | place: Lake Michigan, USA...
TCGCACCGGATAAGCCACCAACGTGATCAGCGTGGTTGTGGGTCAGAATTAAGAGTGGAATCTCATCGATTCCCAAACGTTGAAGACACCTATCCATTAACGCTGGATCTGGTCCCGTGTCGATAATGATGCCCTTGTGATCACCTAGGTTTAAAACCATCGCATCGCCCTGTCCAACGTCGCAGTTTGCAACATCCCAATCCCCTGCTGGAAATCGCTGAACCCAGGTGATTGTAAGTATGCAGATTATGAAAAGAGTGAGTATGCGTTTAGGAAGAAAGAAGATTGAGGTGAACAGGAGCACGACGACGACAGAGAGAGCAAAGCCTGGAAAAGAGGCGCACCAGTGCGCAACAAGTACGATCCAGGCTGCGAAGGGTTTAACAACGAGAACCAGTAGATGAGCAAAGCCAGGAAGAATCGGCGATAACAAAGCTCCCATGAAGCCAACAATCGTTATCGGTGCAACTACGGGAGCAGCAAGTATGTTTGCCACGATGCTCATCGGGGAAAGAAAGCCCGAGATCGCAACGATGATGGGTGAACAAAAGAGCATTGCCGCGATTGGCGGCGCCGTAGCCTGCGCAAGCGGCTTTGGAATAAAGCGCTCTAAAGAGGTAGTTAACTTTGGTGCAAAGAGGAGAAGTCCAGCTGTTGCTAAAACTGAGAGCGCAAAGCCTGGGTCGCGCGCTTGCCAAGGATCGGCGACAACGACAGCTGCGATTGCAAAACCTAAAGCAGGAAGTGAGTCCCTTCCCTGCGCAGTTGCCTTGGCAAAGAGAATCACCGCAGCCATCGCTGCTGCGCGAAGAACCGATGGAGATGGACGCACAAGTGAGATGAACGCAATCAATGAGATTGATGTCGCAATGATTCGGTAGTTCATCCTGCGAAAGAGAAACTGCATGCACCAGAGCACAAAGCCAGAAACGATTGCAAAGTTGGCGCCACTGACCGCTACTAAGTGCGTGAGCCCAGATCTGCGCATATCAACTTTGAAATCAGCGCTCTGCTTAGAGGTATCCCCCAAAACCATTCCAGGGATGAGCGCTCCACTATCTCCGCTACCGGTTGCAACTGATAAGCCGTGGCGGATGCTGCCCAAAAGCTTTGCCCATCTCGTTGCCGCTGAGACAACCTCAACTTTTCTCATGATTACAAGGGCGGCCACACGTTGCTCTTCACTAGCTCTAATGGATGCAACGCCTCGGATCTCTTGGCCCGGAAGTAGATTTGCTACAGAGAGATCGGTTGTAATGATCCGAATAGGAACCCGGGATTTGGCAAGGAAGCTGTAGCTAGGTGGCAGAAAGTTGCGACCACTTACCTTTTTCTCAACCTCGCGTGGATCGGTAGTAATCCGAGCAGTGATTTCAACGCTCTTGCCGATATTGGATGCGATCTCACTGGAGCTTAACGCGCCCTGTCGTAAGGACATTAAGGATGAACCAAGCAGGATGGCGATGAGAAGTACCGTTGCAATCGATGCTTTTCGAAGTATTGCAAAAAGTGTGAAGATTGCAGCTAAAGCAACAGCTCGCCAGGGCTCAAGCCAACTTTGAGTAAGTGCACCTATCCATACCGCGCCCCCAAGTGAGATTGCGCGGTAGTCGATTAAAGAGTGATCTTCTCTTTGAACTGCGCGAACTTTGCTTCTCCGATACCGGAAACCTTCATGATGTCCTCAAGGGTTATAAAGGGACCGTTAGCGTTTCGATAGGCAACTATTCGCCCAGCAATTACCGGTCCGATTCCATCGAGTCGGTCTAGCTCTTTAACACTGGCACGGTTGATAGGTATGGGACCTCGAGGCACCGACTTAGCCTTTGATGAGGATGCAGAGTAACTCTTTGAACCCTTTGGAAAGACATAGACCTGCTCACCATCTCGAATGATTCGCGCAAGGTTTATATCTGATGTATCTGCGCCCTTCTTGATGTTTCCGGCGGCGGTAATTGCATCGATAACCCTTGAGTTTGCAGGAAGTGTGTAGACACCAGGGTTTGCGACAGCGCCTGCAACATCGACTACAACGGTGGCCGTCGAACTCTCGATCTCCAGCAGCGGTGGTGCAACTATCTCCTGCGATGCATGTGGGCGTACAACGTATGCACCAGATGCCACTACAACAACAGCGGCGATAATTAAGAGTGATCGTTTTTGTACATGTGAGAAGGTGAGCTCATCCCACCAGAATCGGATATCTTCAAGTATTTTCATGGGCGCAGTGTGGCGCCGAGAATCGCCTCAAAAACTAAGTAGGTACCAGCCTGTGGTTAAAGAACGATGTTGACAAGCTTTGGTGCGCGAGCAATAACCTTCTTAGGCGTAGCACCTGCAAGCTCGGCGACGATACTTGGGTGAGACATAGCCATCGCCTCTATCTCTGCATCGGAGATGGTTGGTGAAACCTCAAGGCGCTCCTTGATCTTGCCGTTAATCTGAACAATCGCTTCCACCGCATCTGCCACAAGAAGGGCTGGGTCTACCGCTGGCCAACCAGCCAATGCAACAGCGGGCTTGTGACCTAAGCGCTCCCACATCTCCTCAGATGTAAAGGGTGCAACAAGTGACAACATAATTGCAATCGCTTCAACCGCCTCGCGAACAGCGGGATCGGCGGCTCCTGGACCTGAATCAATCGCTTTACGTGTTGCGTTCACTAGCTCCATAACGCGAGCAACAGCTACGTTAAATCTAAATGATTCAACCGCAAAGCCAGCATCGTGAACCGCTTTGTGTGTTGCTTTGCGAAGAGTGGTGTCTCCCTTTGAGAAATCAACTCCTGGCGCAGAAGAAACATCACCAGATAAACGCCAAGCACGGGATAAGAACTTTACTGAGCCCGATGGTGAAACATCAGACCAATCAACATCATCCTCAGGTGGACCTGAAAAGACCATTGATAAACGGATCGCATCCACGCCGTGGTTCTCAAGCTCATCCGAGAGTCGAACCAGGTTGCCGCGAGACTTAGACATCGCAGAGCCATCCATAACAACCATTCCTTGGTTAAGAAGTCGGGAGAAAGGCTCGTTGAATCCAAGCATCCCCATATCGTTCAAAACCTTGGTAAAGAAGCGGCTATACAACAGGTGCAAGATCGCGTGCGTTACACCACCAACGTACTGATCAACCGGTAGCCATGTATCGATATCTTTACGTGAGAAAGGCTCCTCGTTATTTGTCGATGATGGATAACGAAGGAAGTACCAAGATGAGTCCACGAAGGTATCCATCGTGTCTGTATCGCGCAGGGCTGCGCCGCCGCACGTAGGACACTTTGTATTTACCCAATCCGTTGCAGCTGCCAATGGTGACTGACCCTTTGGCTTTAAATCTAAGCCCTTTGCATCTGGAAGTTTGAGAGGGAGTTGATCTGCAGGGACCGCGACTTCACCACACTTTTCACAGTGCACGATAGGAATCGGTGTGCCCCAGTAACGTTGACGCGATACTAACCAGTCGCGCAGACGGTAGTTACGAGCCGATTTTCCAAGCTTCTTTGCCTCAAGCTCTTTTGTGATCGCAGCAATAGCCTCGACCTTTGAAAGTCCGTTGAGTGAACCAGAGTTAACAACCTTGCCTTCACCAGTTGTTGCAACACCACTCTCATTTGGATCCTCTTCACCGGTTTCAATAACAACGCGCACCGGAAGCTTCATTGCACGTGCAAAATCTAAGTCGCGCTGATCATGGGCCGGAACAGCCATGATTGCACCGGTTCCATAATCAGCCAAGACGTAATCAGATGCCCAGATAGGTAACTTCTCACCATTTACCGGGTTGATTGCATAACGCTCAAGAAAGACACCGCTCTTAGGACGATCCGTTGCTAGGCGATCGATATCTGATGCAGCCTTAATCTTTTCTAAGTAAGCGGCAAACTCTTTTTCAACTGCGGTGCCTGATGCGAGCTCTGTAGCAAGAGCGGAGTCTGCGGCTACAACCATAAATGTTGCACCGTACAAAGTATCTGGACGAGTTGTATAGATGGTGACGGGCTCGGTACGACCTTCGATCTCAAAGGTAACGTTTGCACCTTGTGAGCGACCGATCCAGTTGCGCTGCATCGTTAAGACTTTTTCTGGCCACTTACCCTCAAGCTGTGCCATGTCATCGAGCAAGCGATCTGCGTAATCAGTGATCTTGAAGTACCACTGATTGAGCTTCTTCTTCGTAACAGCGCTATCGCAACGCTCGCATAGACCGGCAACAACCTGCTCGTTAGCTAGAACTGTTTGACACCCTGGGCACCAGTTAACAGCTGAGTCTTTGCGGTATGCCAAGCCACGTTTGTGAAGTTCGATAAAGAGCCACTGATTCCATTTGTAGTACTCAGGATCGCATGTGTTAAAGACGCGATCCCAGTCAAAGGAACATGCATAACGTCGCATCGATGCTTTTTGTGTTGCGATGTTTTCATAAGTCCAAATACGTGGATCTTCGTTGCGCTTAATTGCAGCGTTCTCTGCTGGTAGACCAAATGCATCCCAACCGATTGGGTGCATGACATTAAAACCTTTTTGTACCCAGTAACGAGCAATTACATCGCCAAGTGCGTACGCCTCTGCGTGACCCATATGAAGATCACCTGATGGGTAAGGAAACATATCGAGCACGTACTTTTTCTCACGCGCATCATCTGGACGACCTGATTTAAAGGGTTCAATCTTGTCCCAGATTGGTAACCACTTCTCTTGAACGTAGGCGAAGTCGTACGCCGCATGTTCGCGTTCGGTGTTTACATCATTACTCACGTGGAGCTAAGGGGACTTGAACCCCTGACCCCCTGCATGCCATGCAGGTGCGCTACCAGCTGCGCCATAGCCCCGTTTGCATGACTGAGCATAGTTTCTGGCAAGCCTAAGTGCCAATTACCAAGGTATTAAGGGGTTAATTCCTTACTTTAAAGCGGTTCCGGTAATTGTGAGCAACGCATAACGAGAACTCGCTTTATTTGTCTTTGCATTGCCTTTGCCTGTTGCAGAGATCTTGGCGTTCACACCGAGTGCCTTTAAAGCTTTTACGACAGCTTTTGCGCGATCAACGGAGAGCTTTTGTGGATTGGGATTAATCAACGTTGGTTGGGTGTAGCCAGCTACCGCAACATCGACAATCTGATTCTTGCTCGCAAAATCCTTTACAAACTTTGTTAAGGTATTTTTCTCTTTTGGAGCTAACCACGCAGTGCCAAGTTCAAAGAACACCCTGATCTGAGATTTAAAGGCTTTAACTGCAATAGGAGTAGTAACCACAGGCGGCTCGATAACAGGTACCCCAACCGGCACCACCACTTGTTGCTGAGGCTGAGCGACCGGTTCAGGATCAACATTTGCGGCCACAATGAGCGGGTCATCTCTAAATGCGACGTCCATCTGTCCTGCATTGGTTGCTGTTCCAATCAAAGTGCTCACACCTTTAACAACCTGCCATGCCTTTGCGCCTCGTTCAATTACGGCGTTAACAATGGTCATCCGAATGGGCGAATTCGCGACTTGGACAGTTTTTGGTGAGGTTAAATCATCTCCAATTGTCCAAGAAACTCCAATGTTTAAGAAGTAATCATTAGCTGCACTCACTTTTTCAAGTCCAATGTTTTGATTTAGCAATCTCCAGAAAACTACTTCTGTACCAGCATCAAGTGCGTTTGCAGGAATAACAACTCTGATTGAGCTTCCATTATCCGCACTAACCGTTGCATCAATCTCTTCACCTGCAGAGATATCCCAAGTTAACTTCTTGGATCGATCCCCTGCACCTGTGCCGTATAAAGAGTCCTGAATCCATTGCGCTGTAAATGTAGGGTTGCTTGCTCCAACCGTATAAGTATCGTTCGGTTGATAAGAAGAAGCACCTTCTTTCCACCCAGTAAATGTGAAGTTTGCTCGAGTCGGTCCTGCGGGAATCGTCAAAACATAACCAGCAGAGCGGGACTGATTTGCTGCTAGCGAGGTAACCGTGTCCAAGGTTCCCTTTGAGAAGGTGATTGTCTTAGTTGTATTCACAATAGGAATAGCTGAGACGGCTGAAGACGCTGCACCCACGCCATAAGGTGTCACGGCTCTAAGCTTTACTTGATAAGTCGTTGCATCATTTAAGCCGGAAATTGTTATTGGAGATGTCACTGATTGCGGTGATCTTGCAACCCAAGTGATTCCATTGTTAATTGAGTACTCATAATTTGATATTTCAAAGCCTCCATTATTTTCTGGAGGGCTAAAGTTGACAGAAATAGAGCTACCAAGAGCTGCGTAACTAAGGTTTAAAGGTTGTGAAGGGGGCCCGGTTGGCGTTACCGATCGCGAGTCTGTTGGAGCGCTCACCCCATTTGCATTTCTTGAAGTAACCCTAAAGGTGTAAGAGGAGCCGTTGGTTAACCCCGTTACAGTTTCTAGGGTTGTAGCGGAGTTAACGACTGAGAAACTCTTAAAAGAAGCATCTGGCTCTGAAGTTTCTTTGTAGTAGACAAGGTAATCATCTACCGCTTCACCCCCAACTGGCTGCTCCCAATCAACGACAACCTGGCCATTTCCTGCACTAACAGGAAGTGATGCGGCGCTGAGAGGAAATCTAAAGACAACCGCGCTGCCATCTGGATAATCCCAACCCTGATTAATAAATCCTGGCCCATTTGCGCTATAACAAGAGACGGTGCAATCGTTTCTTGGTGACGCGATTGCAGGGTGGTTAGCAATTGTGGCAGGTGACCAGATTGCATCTGTAAGGCCTGCTTGGAGTGATACCAAATCTGGTGAGTACGTACCGCCCGATATTTCACCTGAAGATGCTCCAAAATTGGGTAAGAAGCCATTAAGTAACAGATAGCCATCAAGCGTGATAGTTCTCGTATCGACGGTACTTTTTCCGATCGCAACTTGTGCACCTGGATACGTCAGAAGACTTTTTTCATTAATAGTGCCTGCCCAGTCCTCTTGGCCACCAGTTCCTGGACCACCAGCTTCTCCTGTGTATCCGTCACCACCCATAGCGAGAACATAGATAAATGTTTCTCCAGCTCGAGGAACTACATCTTGATCCTCCATGGCGGCGACTTGGTCATACCAAGAGACATCGTTCTGCCAGAAAAGGCGCGTGACATTTTTGTCATCGCCCATCCATGCCGCAAAGTCGTTGTCGGAAATCAGCGCCAAAATAACTGAGTTAAAACCCGGTGCTCCCGGAACGGCACCAGCAGGCGAGGTACCAAGAAAAACTGGAGTTAAGAGAGTCACCAATGCAATCACAAACCATCTGCGTACTCGCTGCCGCCATTTAATCCTTGGCAGCTGGATTCTCATCTCTCGATGGTAGGGGTCAAAGGCGCATTTATCACCCCAAATCTTCACCTGTAATACAAACTTAACCGATTGCTTGGAGCGCTGTAACTGTCAGAGTTACGTATCGAGACTGTGGTGAGTTAGTCGGTGCGTTTCCTTTGCCCCTAGAAATATACTTTGCGTCTAATCCATGCCGCTTAACGATCTGAATCACCGATTTTGCTCGGGCTCGAGAAAGTGCCTCTGGGTATGGATTAATCAAAGTTGGTTGAGTAAAGCCAACAGCGGAGATTTTTATGCCTTGCTGATTCTTGGAGAGTTTCCCCATGAAATCTGAGATGGTCTTTAAGCTCTTGGCGTTGACTGTTGCAGAACCCAAATCGAAGTAGATTTTCACCTGAGACTTATAAACCTTGTTAACCATCGGCGTAGGTACGGAGACTTCAACAACCTCTTTCTTTGCCTCCTCTACAGCAGGCGCGGGAGCGCCTCCCCCACCTAAGTTTTGATTTTGCTGTTGGCAGTTACAAGGTGGTGCAACCGGAGCTTCTGCAACCACAATGATTGGATCCTCGGTCATATAGATTGTTATTGATCCCGCTACGGTTGCTGTATCGGTTGCTTTAACTACGCCATCAACGATTGAGTAAACAAGTGCGCCAACTCTGATAGATGGGCTTGAAATTGTCATCTGAACAGCGCTGCGGGCGATCGGGATAGTTCCATTGCTTTCGCGCCATGCAACTACCTGAGAGATGATGTAAACATTTGAGTCGGGTATGCGTCCCTCAGCAAAGGCGTTATCGGCCAGGGTATAGACATCCACGGTTGTTGGATTTGCGAAGGCTCCGGCAGGAATTCTGATTGTGCTACTTGTACTACCGAACTCTGTTGAAATGATCTTGGTGCGCGAAAGATCTGATTCAACGCTATCTGGAGTTCCAAGTTCAGCCGACGTTAGGCCATAAAGAGAGCTCTGAGTCCATCGCGCCCAAATCGTTGAGCTGCTCGTAGCGGCATAAGGAGAAGAAACCTGTGTTCCACCGTTTTGAGAAGTGAACCAGCCATCAAAGTGATAGCCGTACCGTGAAGCTGAGGTTAAAACTAAAGTGCTTCCATTTAATACCGTTGCGGTATCCAGTAGAGATGTTCCGCCGTTGGCGTTGTAGGTAACGGTGTGTGTTACTGGTGTAACGACGATGTTCGATCCAGCTGAGTTAGAGCCTGTGAAGTTGTTATCGCCTGCATAGAAAGCTGACACCGCAAAGGTGGCTACCGAATCTGGTGTCCAGGAACATGAAGCGCTGCCTGAAACTAGGATTCCTGTTACGCACAACGAGTTCAGTGCACCATCCTTAAAGTTAACTGTGCCCGTCGCACCCGAAGTAACTGCTGCGGTGAGCGTGACGGATTGACCAAGAATTAACGCTGAAGTTGATGCAGTGAAGGAGGCATTAGAACTAACTTGCCCGATTGCAAAGGTTGTTACAGAGGTCGAAGTCTCGTGGTTGCTATCGCCGGCATATAAGGCTGTAACGGATGCGGTTCCAGCACCTGTGTTATTTGTATAAGTCGGGGTAACGGTCTCATTTAACCCGCCTGCGCCTGTAACTGTTGCTGTACATGGTGCAAGTGCGCCACCGTTATAGCTCTGATTTGAACAGGATGTAACAACGCTAGATGGAGCTTTTGCTATAACAAATGTGCCAGAGCCACTGGAAGCTTCATAAGTTGCAGCCCCTGCATAGGAGGCGGAGATTGTTGCTGTACCTGCATTGGTATTGGATCCATAAGTAACCGTCGCAGTTTCGACCAACCCGCCAGCTCCCGTGACAGTTGCTGAGCAGGGTGTCAGCGCACTACCCGTGTAAACCTGATTAGCTGTACAGGAAAAGGCGAACGAAGTCGCTCTCTTGGCAATCGTAAATGTCGTGCTCGCACTTGAAGCCAAGTAGTTGGCATTCTCGGCAAAGCTGGCGGTTACAGTCGCAGTTCCAACAGAGATGTTGCTGCTGTAGGTAACGGTTGTTGTCTCATTGAGACCGCCATCTCCAGTGACGGTGGCTGTACATGGAGTTATTGCTAAGCCTGTATAGGTCTGAGGTGAGGGACAGCTAATTGTCGTAGTTGACGCTTTCTTCGCCAGGAAGGGGGCCAATGACGAGGAGGCTGTATATAAACTCAAAGTACTGCTGTTAGTAACAATTCGATTATTGCCAGAGCTGTCCTTAAGGAAATTCGAGCTATCCCCAAACTTTGTATTTAGAAGAAGGTTCGTTCCTGCCACTGCCGTTAATGCGGAGGTTGGAAGACTGGCTGAAAAATCACTCGTATATAGAGCGGATCCCTTTACATATCGAAAATTACTTATGTTTCCGCTAAATGTTTCAGTTTTTGAACTTTTTCGTCCAATTAATAGACCTGTGCTCGTGTAGCTCACATTGTCATTGAAGCTCCCAATTTCGCCACCGTTCAAGTAAATCTTCCACGCTTGCGCACCATTTCTCACCGCTGCTATGTGATACCAAGTACTCATCGAAATGATATTTCCGGAGGTGAATAGCCACGAGCATCTACCGATGATAATCGCTCGACCCTGCAATGAGATATCAAATCCATCGCATCCGGTTCCATTGCTTCTTGTTTGAAGCATTCCTTGATTAGTTGTGTCGTTGGTTGTGCGAAACCACCACTCATATGTAACGGAGTCGGTACCAGCTGCCGTAACAGTGGTTGAAAGATAGTTCTCCTTGGAGCGATCCAGCTCAACACTGCCATCTGCCAGAGCAAAACTTGGAGTTGCGTTGCTAAAAGCGTACGTATTTGAAGTACTTGCTTCCGCTACAGAGTTCTTTTTGGTCCCAGTCGTTGTAAATACACGATTACTAATGCTGTCCGTTAACTCATTGTTAGTCACGAAGTTCATCAGCAGAACGACTGTGCCACTGGCTACAGTTGATGTTAGCTCTGATGAAGGCATCTGCATCCCAGGCGCATACAGAGCAGCACCGGTTGTTAATCTAAAGCTTGAAATGTATCCAGTGAATTTTGCTCGCTCGACGGCACCAATATTGAAGGTTCCATACGAATCATTCATGCCAAGTTTATGTACACCTGCGGTGGATAGAATTCGCTCACCATTGAGATATACGCTTTCAAGATTCGCAGCATCTCGTTCAAAAACAATATGGTTCCATTTATTTAGAATTGGAACTTGATTCAGTAAGCTCGTTGCTCCACAACGTTCGCCCCACGTTCCCTCAAAGATCTTTGCTGCGCTGCCTGTACAGGTTGTATCTTTAAATCCAAGTTGTCCACCATTTTGTCCACCGGTATATAAACCTTGCGGTACATCAGCGGTTGGTTTGATCCACATCTCCATGGTGAATTGACCTGTGTCTATATCAATTGCTCCCGCATAGGCGGTCGATAGCGCTGCATCATTTAGATAGATGCTTCCGGCTACAGCATGTGCGGCGTACGGCGTAGTGATCGCTTGAAGCATCCCCAAGAAAACAGAGATGACAAGGAGCAGCGACACCTTGCGTTTTTTCACTGGACTCTCCCTCGTATGTGAATAACGTAAGGATACTTCGATATTGAAGGAGAGTCATCTTATTGAATCACCCCTATTTTTTAGCCTCAGGGCGCCGATAGACTTGAGGTATGGCTACGCGGGCAAAGAAGGCGGTCGCTCCTGAAAAAGGGCGCAAGGGCGCCTACGTTCTGCGCAATAGGGCCGCCCTTTTGAAATCTACCCAGGAGGTCTTGGCCGACATCGGTCCATCGGCAACCATCGACGAGGTAGCTGAGCATGCGCAGATGTCGGTAAGCACGATCTACAAACACTTTAATAATAAAGAGACTCTCTTTACCGCAGCTTTACTTACCGCTTTCGCCGATTGGGAGCAGTGGCAGCAAGAGATATTGAAGAGCTATAAGGATGAGCTCGAACTGCTTGTTATTCCAATGCGTTTATTTGTGCGGATGAAGACAACACACCCACACTATGCAGAGATGGTTGCTAAGAACTACGAGGCTATCACTTTAATCGATCCGCAAATTGCCAGTGAGATGGGTTCACACGTTGGCAGGCTTGTTAAGGCCAAAGTATTGCAACTAGATGATGTTGAGCTTCGAGTTCAAAACCTCGTAGCGATATTACTTGCTGCGGCTATGCGTTCAGAGTTGACGGACTCAAGTTTTTCTGGACAAGATGCTGAGAAGTCGATTCGTATTGGTCTCGAGATGCTTGGGATTTCACAGGCTAAGCTCAACAAAATCTTTGAAATCAAACTTCCTATTTAGAGATTACCAATCAGGTGCAACGGCGCCAGACTCTTCACCAAATACAGGCTCAGGAATACTTCCTGCGTTGTGCTCAGCTAAGTGCCAGCCTTTTGGTGAATGCTCAAGCACTGACCAAGAAGCGTTTGATAATCCGCCAATCTTTCCCCAATGAGAAAGTGGCAGCTGTAGGAAAGATCCAAGGATGCAGCGTGCTGCACCGCCATGGGTTGTTATAACAAGTGTTTGATTCGTCCTTCCTTCAAGCGCTTCCATAATCACAGCGGTAGTACGAGCAGCAACTTCGCTTCTCTTTTCACCTGTTGTTCCTGCTGGTAGATCTTCTCCATCTATCCAACGAACAAAGTTCTTAAAATCGTTTTCACGGTTCTCAGCCCCCGTCTTGCCCTCCCACAAGCCGCCATTTGTTTCGCGCAATCTTTCATCAACCTTGACTTCAAGATTTACAATCTCTGCAAGACGTTGTGCAGTATTTAGTGCGCGGCCCAAGTCACTAGAGATAATCTGCGTTGGCTCCATACCGGCAAGGATTGCCGCGGCGTGCTTTGCTTGAAACTCACCAACACGGTTGAGCGGGATATCTGAGTGACCTTGAAAACGGTTGACCATATTCCAATCTGTTTGACCATGGCGCCAGATAAAGACCTTGTTCGAGTTCACTTCGCTGCTTCTTCCCTTATCCGATCGGCTTCAAAGTCATCCAAAGCAATAGTTGGGCAGTCATTCCATAAGCGATCGAGCATGTAGTAGTTACGCAGCTCTTTACTTTGGATATGCACTACTAAATCTGAGTAATCAAGAAGTACCCACTCATCTGTGCCCTCGCGACGTGCAGGCTTCTCGCCGATTGCGCGTAGCTTTTCCTCAACCTCATCGGCGATCGCATCGACCATA
>Ga0209442_1001650_pt1 | contig 12482 bp, 10 predicted proteins | sample LauGreSBDMM110DD_2_FD_187565 | JGI IMG/M metagenome (GOLD analysis project Ga0209442, IMG submission 187565) | Freshwater lake microbial communities from Lake Michigan, USA - Sp13.BD.MM110.DD (SPAdes) (version 2) | ecosystem: Environmental > Aquatic > Freshwater > Lake | place: Lake Michigan...
AATCGGGTTTCAAAAAAAACAGCTAAATAAATATATTTTGTTTCGGTTTTCAAACTGGGACGGGAAACACCCGTGCGGAATTATCACCGAAACGATTGGACAAGTCGATTGCTTCAAATCATTTTGCAGTTATCAAATGTGGACGCGTAATCTTGTTCACTCTTTGACTGCATTTAATCAGTCTATCGGTCGCAAAATAGCCGGCGTTTCCGATTCTCAACTCGTCGAAGACATCAAAAATGATTCTCGTTATAACATCGCAGACCATTCTGCCGATTACGTATTTACAATTGACCCCAATGGTAGTGTCGACCTCGATGATGGGTTTTGCATACGCGAACAAGACGGATTGACCGTAATCACCATTCATATCGCAAATGTGTATGCATGTATTGATTTTCTGGGCATGTGGGAACATATGACCCAGCGGGTTTCTACCATCTATTTACCAGATGATCGCAAAACACTGTTGCCTCCTGCATTATCCGACCGCATCTGCAGCCTGTTGGAAAATACTCGACGAATCACTTTTGCGATGGAAGTAACTCTTGATTCGAACACCGGTATGATTCAGAATGATTCCATTCGCTTCTTCAATTCATATGTTCACGTCGCGCGTAACTTCCGATACGAAGAAAAGGCCTTGTTAAAAAATCCACACTACAAACGGCTGGCCGCTATCACATGCAAACTAGACGCCTCCGCAATAGACAGCCACGATGTGGTTGCTTACTGGATGGTATACATGAATTCCATGGCGGCAAAACAACTTTACGCGGCAAAAACCGGCATCTTCCGTTCGGTTATCGCCGAAGAATCTAGCAATCGTATACCGATTACCTCGGGAAACGACGAAACGCGACGGGTATTGGAATCTTGGAAAAACACGCATAGCACATATCAATTATTTGATGAAAATAGCGACATCCGTCACATGGCGCTGAATGTAGACGCCTATGTTCACATCACTAGTCCGATACGCCGCATTGTCGACATTCTGAATCAGATATGTTTTCTCGGGACAAACGCGTCGATAGAATCGACCGCATTTTTGAACAAGGTTTCCGCACAAATGGACGGCCTGAATAGAGATGTGAAATCCATCCAACGGGTGCAAATGGACTGCGATATGTTATATTCTTGCATTCACAACCCGGATATTACAGAGGTTCCACATAGCGGCGTCGTCTTTAATCGAACCTCAATTTCGGACACAAAATACCGCTACACGGTCTACCTCACAACTGTAAAACGCATGTATGTTCTGGAATCGGACATGTTATTAGACGAATATTCGAATCACATGTTCAAAATATTACTGTTCGATGCTGAAAATACGGGGCATCGTAAAATGCGCATTACGATGATATGACATACAAAATTGATACTACCTGATATATATTGAATGGTCTTAAACCCTGAAACAACAATGTCCGACTACCTGACTGAAACCGAATATAACATCCCCGATGACGACGATAGCAAACTAAGTCTTGTTATCCGCAAACCGCAGGAGGGAAAAACATTCATTTGCATAACCACTATTGTTAACGATGTGTCTAAAAATATCCATGTTGTTCTCACAATGAACACACTTTCATCTGGAATGCAATTCTTCGGACGAATGGAGGAAAAGGTTGGGTCGAAACGCATTATTGTATTCAATAGTAACAAATACTCTGCTGGAAACTGCCATCACGCAAAGACGGTGAATGATATATTCATATTATTTCGCAGATACCCTGATATCAAAGTAATTGTCTGTTGCGCACACGAAAAACGAATTCGCAATAGTCTACCTCACATGTTAGAGCAAGGCGAAGATTCTATTCGTTTCAGAGAAGAAAATGTGAAATTTGTTATGCATATTGACGAGGCACACAAATACATCCCCGAAAACCGGGATCACATTCGAAATTTCAATCGATGTACACTCGTATCCAGTATAACTGGATACAGCGGATCTCCCAAAAAGACATGGACATGCAATGATAGCAACGACCCATTATTTCATCGAATTCATATCATCGATACCGAGGCCGAATATAATATCATGCGTTCACCCGAATATTTTGGGGTTAATAAATGTGAGGCGCACATATATGACGATATCATTACAACAGAGCGTGTCTCTTCTATCGTAATCGACGATGTTATTCCCGATGTCGTATATAATCGCGCAGGAATGTCTATCAAGAATCGACCAACCTGGTATGATTCGAAATTCCCATTTGATATTGGAGACGAACAACTTTATCTACGATTTGTTCATCACATTCTTCCTCTTATTGGTATTGCAAACGACGCATTCAGTTACAATTTCTGCCCTGCATATACCCGCAAATCAACTCATTACCATATCGTCGATATTATTCTACAGTATTTCCCGAATGCAAACGTCATTGTCTCCAATGGAAATGGACACGAACTGTTTCGTATCTTGCCGTATTCAACCTCTAGTTATATGGTTCATACCGGGTCACAACTTAATCTAGCAGCAGACGCCGCAGAAAAACAAAAACTTCTTGAACCATCCTATGTATTTCAACAGCTCGTCAAACCTTTTCCAGATTGTCCGACGTTCGTAACTGGGATGATGTGTGTCGGAATGAGCGTGACCCTTATTAACGAATCGATCGGCAACTTCGACAACGTCATTGTAGCACATCAACATCTTGCTGACGACAAATTATATCAATTGTGTCGATTCTTGTTCAACTATATGAATTGGTCACCGGAAGCCAAGGCTCGCATCAAGAAAACAAAGTTTCATTCGCTTACACGCGGAGTATACGACACCTGTCTGAAATATGAGGCGTTTATTGAGCACTGCAATGAATTTGCTGGTAAAAGTTGCACATTGAAGGAATTGGATGGTCTAGAGACAGAACCACCCAGTGCACGGGAGGAAAAGAAAAAGGCATTGCAGTCTATCACACCTACAAATCCAAATATATGGAAGAAGTTTAAAGTATATGAAGATAATGACGACGACATATGGGCAAAGGTAGCCGACTTTTATAAAGATATCACAGGAAAGGAACTTGGAGGGCGTTCAAAACCCCATAAAATCAATGGGTTTTACCACTGTTCTACAACTAAACATGTTGATAAACAGCGTAGCGAGAGTGTGCGAGCTATGACAACGCAGAGTTGGTGGAGCACATTTCAACTTTTACCAAACAGAACCTCATATGCACGTGTATTTGTTGGATACGACAATATGGATGACGAGACCGAGTATACTATCTACATCAAATATGTCGTTTTACCAAATACGCCCGAAACGATGGACATTCTTGCAAAATACGGTAAGAAGAATAAAACGGACGACCAGTCTAGCGTTGATACTGAATCATCGGACGATGTCGATGAAAATGAAAACATTGTATCCTTTCCATAATTACATCGCCTAGAATTACATCACCCGATGACGCATATTTATATTTTTTATTTACATTCATCGTCTTTCATACTGATATACTCTTCATGCGTGGAACGCACCAACTCCAACGTGGTATCTGTATCATACCAATCTCCCACCTTCACCCATTTATTTGGCTCTAGTCGTTTGTATGTTTCGAAAAAATCTTTTATTTGCGCAAGTGTATGTGGAGATAGGTCTTTCATCGACTCCACATTCGAATAATATGGATCTTTATCGACAACGGCAATAACCTTTTCATCCTTACCTTTTTCGTCCGTCATATCCATATAGCAAATGGGTCGAACATATACGATGGTTCCGGGTTGTAATGGCCGACTTGATATTGCTAAAACGTCCAACGGATCTCCGTCTCCGCACAACGTTTGGGGTATAAACCCATAATTTTCTGGATAAAAAACCGACGAGTGTAATATTCTGTCTAATACAAGAACACTGTTTTCATTGTCCCATTCGTATTTCACATTGGAATGTTGACTGACTTCAATGAATGCCGGAATTACTTCGGGGTATTTATTCCCATCTATATGGAAATTATACATGATTTGTATTGTGTATTGTTTGATAAAAAAATAAGGTTTTTATCTTATTTTTTTACGTTTTTTATTTTTTATTTTATTTTGTTGGTTTATTTTTCTCTCCCGAAATACCTCGACCAAAGTTTCGTTTCAAATACCCCCCCCGAATAATGACTTCCGATTAATTGATACAAAACAGGTTCGATAGAATATCGGATTCGGGTTCAGATTCTAACCACGAATTTACGGGTCGGCTATGGCGACGCATATCTTCCCCCATCATATTGAATTTCTCGCGATGTTCATTTTGGACAGCCACATCTTCACTTTCGATAATTTCATCGTGATCTTGGGCAAGCTTTACAATGAATTCGCGAGAGGTCCTTTCATTCGATGGATCGATACGTCGTAAATACAAGGTCAGAATATCAGCCATCGTGTATCCCTTCGCCTCTAAACGGGCCGCGATTTTTGCCGAAGATGCTTCGGTATCATTATCGCGAAAGTCGGCGTGACTATCGTCGTCGCTGTCGCTGTCTAAGTATTCATCGTCGTTCTCATCTTCGTCATCATCTTCTTTCTCTTCTTCTACCAAAACAGCTCGACAACACGGGCACGTATTGTTTACACCAAGCGATTTCATCATGCATACAAAGCAAAACTTGTGACCACATGGCGTTGTGCAGTTGTTTTGGTTACCGATTGACTCGTAACATATGCAGCACTCCATAGTTTCCTCTGGTTGATTTGTGTTATTTGCGGACATTGTTGATTAATACGTTACTACTACCTTGATATAAGTTACATTAGATTTAATTTAAAAAAAGCATATCAATTTTATGTACGTTTATCGATAAAAATATTCATAATCGCAACAACGCGCTACACTATATTCTGAAATATACAATAAAGGGAGGGATCATAAGGGAACCGTAGGTTCCCTTACTTAAACGAGACTAAGGTCAAGGTCGGGGTGAAGGTCAAGGTGTGGGTGATCGAGTTGAGAAATGATAGAAGGAGTAGAAGGAAATAAAAGTTGGTCGTCGAGGAGGTCGTTGGAGTAGGAGTTAGAGAAAGGAAGAGAGGGAAGAGAGGAGATTTCGGAGTCGAGGTAAATGCAAACGAGGTCGCAAGATTTGGTATCGGATTCCCATGCGCGAAGTCCGACGAGAACGATGGAGTTAACGGAAACAAGATTTTGTTTTTTGTTGCGAGAGCGAAATTTGCCGCGAATGTGGCAGCAGACATCGGAGATGATGGAATTATGATGAGCGATATCGACGCGACACATGCCGTTGCCGGACATTTTGGTAACTAGCGCGTAACATTCGTCGGGGTCGGTGGACAAGCGAATGCGCGAGGAGGAGGTAGCATTCAAGAACTTGCGCGCCTGGTTTTTGTGTTTGCCGCCGGCAGTATTTTTGACCATTGTATAAAATTAATAGATATATTAAATGAGTTGAAGCGAAAAAGGAGAGAGAAAAAGGATCAATTTTATTGTAAGGGAACCTACGGTTCCCTTATGATCCCTCCCTTTATGAGGTAGGTGCATGGAGGAAAACGTATTGGAGCGAGGTTTATGGAAAGAGCTTGGATGGAACACTTCTGTTCACTTCGCTCACATCCGCGTTCCGGTCGCTCGCCTCCGCTAACGCTCCGGTTCGCTCCAAGAAGTGTAGAGAGAGGTTTATGGAGAGAAGTGTGGACAAAGGTTGAAAGAATAATTAAAGTAAACAAAGTTTCCGAGAACTAGGGCTGCGTGTAAGTGGTGGCGGAGGAGGCATAATCTCATCGCATTGATTGTCGAGCGGCGCCTTGGGATTGTGAATGCGATGTTTGTATCGCGTTCGTTCCTTCTCAGCCTCCTTCCAATATTCTCTATACCAAAAGTCTTTCAACGTATTGCGTTTGATGAATTCCAAATAAGCATCACCATTCCATCTGCTATATTCTCTAGGCAAACCCAATGCCCCGCGCCGAGCGGAAACCCGACCCATAACACTGATAGCGCGACGTCCAAGAGCGTTTTCCATGAGAACCTTGGTCGGCAAATACCCATAAGCAAGGGTATATTGGTCGATCCAACGATCCTCCTCTAAAATAAGTTCTCCTGTGCTCTTTTTGATGGAAACGTAGGCGCTAGTTGGAGGGAAATGTAGGCGACAGCCGAAGTTTCCCGAGTGAACTCCGTCGACATGCGAAGCATTGTCGCAGGAGTTCGAAGTTTCATCCGTGAACTCGGACGACATGCGAAGCATGTTGAAGGAGTTGGGCGGATTATCGCGCGACATGGGAGCGCTCTAATGCGTTAATAATTTGTGTTTGATAACTTTATACCGGTTTAATAAACGTATAGATTCAATTTTGTGTATAAAACAAAATTGAACTAGGTATGAACCCAATGACCAAGAGTATCATAGAATTTAAAATGGAACCTACACATGGATTTATGGACCCTGAATTTATGGACCCTATAAAACTGGGACCTGTAAAATTGGATGAAAATAGTTGCCGAATGCGTTATATACAATGCTTATTATGGTGTTTTGTTTGGAAAAAACCAGAAATGGATACACATAACACGATATATACTCCGCCCGTGGAACCTCAATACAAGGATACGATCCCATTTGTGCCGCCAATCCATGAGGGGTATGTTGTAAAGGTATACGACGGAGATACAATAACCATTGCGTCAAAGTTGCCGTATAAAGAATCGCCGCTCTATCGTTTCCAAGTGCGTTTAAATGGAATAGATTGCCCAGAAATCCGGGGTGAAAACGAATTCGAGAAAAAGGTAGCCCAAATGGCGAAACTGGAAATATCGAATTTGATACTGAATAAACACGTAACCCTGAAAAATGTGGGGACGGAGAAGTATGGACGAATATTAGCAGATGTATACATAGAAGACATACATCTGAATGGACTGTTGTTGGAACGGCGATTGGCTGTGAAATATGACGGGGGGACGAAGGTGTCGCCCAAATCGTGGACCAAATACAATGAAACGGGGTGCATGGAGTGAGTTCCGTTGGGTTGAGTTCCGTTGGGTTGAGTTCCGTTGGGCGGGGCATAGTTCCGTTATACTGGTTTCCCGATATCCTACTCATTTCCCGATAAGTCACTCATTTCCCGATAAGTCACTCATTTCCCGATAAGTCCTATTATAGGGGTTTTAATGCGTATATAGCCAAACATGGCTATATACGATCACTATTTTCAAAGATACCCGGTATACCGTGGGTGTCTAGTGCACTCCTTCTACAATGCGCCCCTGCAGCATATTCTACTGTATTTTGTATTCCCCTACTTGAATAATATCTTGATACAATTGATTATATTCTTCAAAACTTACGTTCACATCCGCGTTCAATATGATATCTTGATGCAATTTATTATATTCTTGAACATTTCTGTTCACTTCTCTAACATCCGCGTTCCAGTCGCTCGGCTCCGCTACCACTTCGGCTCGCTCCACCTTTCCGGGCTTCATTTTGCGCAATTTTTCCATTTTTTCTAATATGGTCCCTTCATAATAAATATCATTTTTGAAAATATTATGCAGTTGTTCGTTATTAATAATCAACTTATACAATTTATTTTTGTTTTCCAAATTAGAATATTGTATTTTGTTTTTAAGAGGATACAACAGTGGCTTTAATGCGGGAAATGGATAATTTTCTATTATTAAATTCATTTTATAATCCAATTCATTCATTAAATAATGTATACATTCATCTCGCAAAGAATTGTTTATTTCATTATTATTTTGATAATGCTTGTGATACCACAAAACACTATAAGATAAATACAAATTGGATAAAATATCAGACATATTACCAGATATCATCTGCTTGGACTTAATTTTTCCACCCATCAATGCTATAAAATTGGCTAATAGACTAAATTTAAGGGTCGCAATATCTAATCGTTGTTGTGCTGTATTATTCTTCGCAAATGGTAACGAAGTAACGGCAAGCATTTTATAATAGTTTACAAAAATGCCTGAAACCAATTTATTCAGATTCGTTTTGAATTCGGTCAAATTGTTATCTTGAATGCTTTGAAAAATGGGAAATATATATGGATGACTTTTATTAAGACCTTGGCCAAAAATAATAAGCCCACGTGTAAGTGTATTCGAGCCTTCAACCGTAATTCCAACCGGTGAAGAATTATAAAATTTCGTGAAAAAATTGTTGTCTCCAACACATATCGCACTACCGGCATAAATATCCATTCCATTGTTCAAAATATTTCTGGCGCGTTCTGTTGTTTGTTGTTTCATAATCGCAGTAATAACGGAAGGTGTCGAACCTGAATCCAAAATATGATTTGTAAAATTAACCGAAGCGTGTATAATCCAAGTATTCAAATACATATCCATGAATTTTTCTCTTACTGCCTCCATATTCCCAATATTCATATTGAATTGTTTGCGTATGTTGATATAATGCATGATAGAGTGGGTTATAAATTTAGATGAACCATTCGCGGTTGCAGGTAAACTCACTCCACGGCCAACGGCAAGACATTCCATTAACATTTTCCACCCCTCTCCGATTTTATCTTCTCCTCCAATTATTTGATCGGGATCAATAAATACGGTTCCCTTAATAGTTCCGTTTGGGAACCCGGCATTGTTTGGATTGTGATATGTCTGTTGTCGTAATCCACTCTGAGAACTTTCAACCAACGCGACTGAAACTCCGGCCTTTTTATTTTTCAATAATCCATTGGGGTCCTCTATATTGAATGCGATACCAATAAGATTTGAAACAGGTGCTAATGTAATATATCGTTTATTCAGTGTTATTTTTATTTTTATTTTTCCATCGACATGTTCTACAATTCCCTTATCAATTTGACCTACTGCATCGCTACCATTATTTGGTCCGGTCAATCCAAAACAGGGTATCATAGTTCCATTCGCCAATTTGGGTAAAAAATAATCCTTTTGTTGTTGTGTTCCATAATGCTGTAATAATTCTGCCGGACCAAGAGAGTTTGGAACCATCGCGGTTACAGCTAAAGATGGATTATATGATGATATTTTAGATAGAATTCTTGATTGAGAAGTAATAGATAAACGATTACCATTATACTGCTTATCGATTATCATACTTAAAAAACCCTTTTCTCCTAATTGTTTTATTATTTTATGAATGTTTTTATTTGGATAAATATTTTCAGTACCAACACTGCGTAATAATTCGTTTGTCTCGGTTTCCATATTTTTATCGGAATCCATCGGAAATGGTTTATATAATTTATTGTAATCGACCTTTCCATTAAATAATTCTCTATCAATAGAAACGCCACCCGATTTGAGAGCTATAATCTCGGTTTCGGAAATCTTGGGAATTATACTTTTAACTATCTTAAATGCTTTACGATACGGCCAAGACATAATAATATATAATCACATAATTTATACATTATTTTGAGGAGTTTTGTGTGAAATAAGTGTAAATTGTTATGAATTTCTAATCGATTGAAGCGTCTCGACCTAAATGGCGTATTTTGAATGGGTATAGAAGTAATCCATTTTTGAAATTCTGTCTATTTGTCTAGTTCCGGATTCAAGCGCGAAGGTTAATAGACAACTTAGGGGGGTTCGGGAGATGGGACAGAAGAGGCGACTTGTAAAAACTCTGCTGTCGCAGGGATGGAAACATTATCCCGTCTTTTTTCTGCTGCGGCAACTCTTATTTCTGCTGCGGTAACTCTTCCTGCATCATTTGGTATGACGCCACGGGCCAAGTTTAATTCTAATTTTGCCGATTCTACATCCTTTTCCAATATGTGTCGTTTCATACGTGATTTCATACTATCACTGCATAATAACATAAAATTATTGTATCGTACAAGATGTTGGTTAGTCAATATCCCGAAGTTTGCAGACAATATTGTATATTCGCGAATTAATTGTCTATATAGTTCGTTTACTGCGGGAAACCATGGCGCATTACCTCCAACCATGCGCCGACGCGTGTGTTTATTATTACGATCACCTCGCCGACGCGTATTTTTTTTACCCCCAGTTGAACAAGCAGGTAGCTTGTTTGAAACCCATTGCTTGGATTGCGTTTTAAGATCCCCTATGTGTCTAATGAACATGTCCACTAATAAGGAACCCGCGTTTTTCGGGTCATTCGATAGGTAAGACGATAGGGCACCTTCCTTTATTTCCTGGTTATTCTTATCGTATACTTTCTGCTTACATATACTAATCCCAAATTTATCATATAAATATCGACGAAAAATTTTTTCGTATCGGTTTGTTATTAGATCGTTGAACGTTACATTTGTTAATTTTTCAAATTTATTCGTATCCAGTTCCTTTATGTCACTAATCCCAGAACTCGGCTTGAACATACTGACCACAGATGATACAGCGTTGCGTGCGTTCTTCAATGCTAACGTCGGAGTAGCATCTTGATACTTTTTCAAATAAAAATATTCCCCGTTGCTTTTATCCGTTGATGTTTTGATTTCGCTAATATACCTGGCTCCGACGCCTTGGTTTTTCTCATCTGTATAATGATACATATACTTTGACCGCTCTTCTTGGTGTAAACTGAACGTTACATTGTTCAATATGCCTGTGAGGAATTTATGTTCTAATGATGATGTTGAATCCGTGATAGTTGATATATCGATCATATCCAATATAAATAATTGAAACTTGTATAGAGAATTTACTATCTGAGACCACAGCGGATTTTTATTAAAAATGTGTATATCTTCGTCGATTAACGTTTTATCATCGTCGTCGCTGTTCTCACGCAAGGAATGTATCATCTCATAAAATGTGAACATTGTCTTCATTTGGGCCATGACGTTTACACAATAAGATGAGCAGGCCGCAGATATATATTGGAGTTCCTTCGCACGAGTTGATCTTCTGAAAACGTCGTTTAATATTTTGACTAAACTATATGTTGCTAGTATGATAGCAATTGTTATACCTAGAGGCGGGTAGACTGCGCCTGCTGCGGCAACCGTGAAAATTGCATAACCCGTTCCCACCGTTGATGTAGCGATTCCCATAGTGGCGACACCTTCGTAATTCATGTTTTCATTGTCGAATTCACTCGATAGAAAATTTTTAGTATTGGGGTCTATAACACTATCACCAAATATAAGGACATTTAAACTCGGGAGGCTTGACTGCGTGGTGGACGATTTCTCGTTCACGCTCATATAAAGTATATACAATAACTACACAATAACACAAACATTCTTGAAGAGTACCAACTCTTTTTATCTATGGTTTTATTTTGGTGTAAAATTGAAAGTGGGAACTATATGTGGGCTATATGCAACTAAAAAATGCTAGCTTATCATGAAAACCCAGGTATAATATACATGTTTATGATTAAACCCATATTACTGTTAATCGCGTGTTTCGTATATTTACTCATTATGTATAAAATGGGTATTATCTTGTAAATATCTACTGTAAATACATATCCAGTATGTTTGTGTATAGTGTATTATTCTCCTTATTCGCTGTCGCAGCATCTACAACCTGTGTGTGCACTACTGTTTCTTGTCCGATTGTGGGCGAAAATACCCTGGTTATGGGAAAAGGCAGTGCGAAAATAACATATGAATATGATTTACATGGTCAATACCCGGTTGTCGTTAAAGCGACCGGTGCTGTAACACCTGCCGATTTAGACCAAGGCACGGATACAACATCGTGCACACAACAATATGCGCGTTTATTAGAGGATGACGGCAATGATAATTGCGACGCCGGGCATATTTTAGCACACCGTTTGGGTGGATACGGAAACCAACCCATTAACATTTTTCCCCAAGATTTGAGCATCAATCGCGGAGCATATGCTCAATTCGAAGATCGTATTTATCATTGCATGCTGGGTGCTACACAAGGCGAATTTAACTGGGAATTCACATATAGTAATAAAACGCAGACAAAACCTCATGCGGTGCAATATTCGGTGTCTTTCAAGGGTGGTAATTGCGGCAAAATAACATCCATGTTTACTAATTAATCAAGGGAACCTACGGTTCCCTTAAGATCCCTCCCTAAAAGTGGGAGTGGGGGTGGGTGTGGGACAAAAATGATTTAAAGATATATGATTTAAATTATAAAATGTATAAGCATATTCAATTTTTAATACGAAATCGAAAATTATCCACTGAAAGATTTTTCATAAGGAATTCAGAATTCCCTATTTGTTCAAATTGTGTATATTTTATCGAACCTACAAATACAAATCCATATGATGGTTATAGATGTAAAAAATTTGGTGAGATGAATTTGGTTACTGGTGCAATTCATTATGAATTAGCTGCGAATTGTAGATTAGATGATGATATGTGTGGAGAAGAAGGTGACCAATATACTGCTAAAAATAAAACTCACTCAACTTAGGCTCAGCCAAATGGCTCGCTCCAATCTTAATAATGGGCGTTTTATAAAATTGATATATTGAATTATATTTTGTATAAACGTAAATAATTAATTGTATACAAAATGG
>Ga0209442_1001652_pt1 | contig 12474 bp, 16 predicted proteins | sample LauGreSBDMM110DD_2_FD_187565 | JGI IMG/M metagenome (GOLD analysis project Ga0209442, IMG submission 187565) | Freshwater lake microbial communities from Lake Michigan, USA - Sp13.BD.MM110.DD (SPAdes) (version 2) | ecosystem: Environmental > Aquatic > Freshwater > Lake | place: Lake Michigan...
TTGATGTGTTCTTACATAAGAACAAAAGGAAACAGTTATGAAAAAAATATTATTTCTAGCGACTGCTTTAATGTTCAATCCATTGTTTGCTCAAAAGAATGACTTAGCAGTATCAACACAAATCGCAACTCAAATGTATGAAGATGGTGTTGTAGATGATTCAAGAATTTTTATCTTTCACTACAGTTTGGGACCTGGTTATTGTGATGTGACCTCAATAACTGTGAACAACAAAAATTGTGCAAAAGAAGGAATTGGTGGCAGTAAAGGTTTTTGGTTAAAACCAGAATACGCAAGCAAATCAACTCATGGCGATAAGTTCACTTGTAAATTAACGAAAGTAAATTCCGATAGTTATGAGTTACTAATTGACGAACCAGTCGGTATCTCGGGCAAGTTGATACATCGACTGATACTTCAAGAAAATAAAATTATGATGAGAAATCTTAAAGATTTCTCTGCGGTGATGACTAAGTTTTCTAACGTCACAAATAAATCTGAGACTGTTTCGTACAAACCAATCGTTAAATCTGGTTACGACAACTGGGTAGGAATAGACGTTGGTTGCAAATCAATGGTTGTACCAGTACTAACAAAATGAAACTTTTAAGATTTATTTTATTTATTTCACTTGTAACAGTTTTGCAAGGTTGCAAAAGAAATGAAGTTGTAATTGAAAGTCCACTTTACTTAAATTGCAATGGTCAAATAGACAGAGGAATTATTGACAAATCGAGAATTCGTCAATCTGTCGAACTAGTAAACAGTAATGTGACACTAACCATTCACAAAAATTTAATTGATATGAAAGGTGATGGAACGCAAGGTGAATTTACCTCAATTAAAACAGTCTGCTCAAACAACGAAGAAATAAGGTTTGATTCGAACAATTGCGAAGACCCGTCAAGTCAAATAGATAGACTTATGTTGGTTTATAAAAACGATACAGATAAAGTATTAAAAGCAAAGCAATATGAGGATCACCATAAGGTTTTTGGAACTTACAACAAGATTAGTAAGTCTTTATTCGTTGAAGCAGAAGATTCATCTTGTACCGAAGATAAAAAATCAAATATGAATTCTTGCGGTAATTACACGACAGGAAAATACAAGTGTGAAAGTGTAGAAATTAAATGACCACTTGGCACAGAGCAACTATCAGGTTTCAGTATTCACCGAAGACTGATTTGAATCATCGTTCAATCACTTCTGTCACTACGCAGGTCTACGGCAACACAGAGAGTGCTGCGATGGAAGCACTTCGTAAGATGTACCGCAGTTGGGACAACTTTGTGATTCTTAGTATTGAATGGAAGAATTGAACTATATTAGATACGGATACAGCATCGGTATTATGTGAAACTGCAAAAAAACAGACACAATGCTTACGAAAAATAAGAACAAGCAAATAGTTTCGTAGGTCAACGCACCAAAATTTAGCAACAAAAATTCATGAATATCCCTACTAAAAGATCAACAGAAGTAGAGTTGGTTTTAGTGAATTGTCGTGTTGATTGTGGTTTATATTTAAATCATGATTTATCTCTTTGGATTGTTTAATTTAAACTGACTGTTTTAATTTTCGTTTAAATGTATTGAAGATACCATTTAAGATTTCTTGCTACAAAAGAAGCATTAATCTTGTCGTTTCTTTCCTACCGCTATTAATTTAAGTTGCAGAATTTAATATTTTTCAGCAGTGATTTTTTGACAATTTTCGGACCTGAAAGATACCTCTGTTAAGTTTGTTTGATTATTTTTCTTATTAACCCAAATACTTTTAAAATGTGAATTAAATATATTTCTTTCTAAATCAAAATATTCTTCATTTTTTTCTCTATTTGGTATGTCTTCTTTGTAGCAAAAGACTGTATTGTCCGACAACTCACATTCATTTAATTCAAACTCATTTAGGGTGTATAACAATCCAAAGAAATATTTTTTAATTTTTTGTTTTTGCTCTTGCGAATTAGGTAGATCGTAAAAAATCTTCCCATTTTCGGTATAAGGGTTCATATATCCCATAGTTTGACTTCCAGGGCAACTTACCAAAATTCTTTCTGGAATGAAATAAGAATATGCCGCTATTGATATCAATGAAAGTAGTATAGATAGTGTTATCTTGGTTTTCATTTAGTTACTTTCGTTACATTTCATTAATATAAGTTTATGTCATCATCTTTCAAGATATTCTGATCCGTTTTCTTTGAAAAGAGCCGTCTAATAATGTAGATTGCGATGACGGATACAACTGCAAAAGAGAAAGAATCTCTATTGAAGTTGAAGCCATCAAAAAGAAATTGCAAAAAACTCACAAATAAACTTCCAACGCAAAAACCTAGTGCGATTGAAAACCCAGTGAACAATTCAAGGATTGCAAAAATAATTGCTACAACTATAGAAATTTGATACCACTCAATACTCATAGTTTTTTAGTTAAAAAATCTTTCGCAGTCGAAGTTAATGAACTCAGAACATCTGACGGGAGCATAACAAATTTAGTACTTGGTGATTGCCCCAATTTTTGAATTGCATCTGCCTGAATTTTTTTTATTTCAAACTCAACTGCACTTGCACCGCCTGAAGAAATTGCCTGAGCAACTGCATTAACTGCATAGGCTTCCGCATCAGCTAATACTTTCTTGGCCTCTGCTTGCTTTTGTGCCGTATATAGTTCGGCATCAGCTCTCAATTGTGCAGCTTGCTTCTTGCCCTCTGCTTCTGTAACAGTGCCTCGCCTTACACGTTCTGCATTGAGTTGAATTTGCATTGCTGACTTTGTAGCATCATCAACTTCGACTTCGGTAACTTCAACCCTTGTAAGTTTGATTCCCCATTCATTTGCTACATGATTAAGTTCATTTTCTATTTCATCTGCAATATGTTTTCTGTTTGATTGAACCCCATCTAAATCAGTTTTACCAATCACACTTCTAACAGTACCGTTGATAATAGTTTTTATACCTAGTGCAAGGTTCTCAATTCGATACATTGTCTTAGATGCATCAACAATGCGATAAAGAATTGCAAGTTGAACAGATATTGAAACATTGTCGTGTGTTATCGCATTAATTGGATCAGGCGGGAGTTGTGTTTCTTGAATAGACACCTTGTAACGAACGACTTCTAAAAATGGAATGATTAACTGAAAACCTGCATTTAAAGTTCTGTTGTATTTACCGAGACTTTCAATCACCCAGTTTTCAGATTGCGGAACAATCAAGATTGATTTGATTGCAGCAAAAACTATTAATAAAGCAATCAAAAAGTAAATTACGTAAGAAAAAGAGAAAGTAGAATCCATACGATCATTACCCTTTAAAGTTGGGAGAAGAAAATTGACGAATCGTCTTTATTAAATAATGTTGTGTTTAAGTAATTAATTTATAAAAGTTAAAGTTTTAAAATTGCAATAGCATATTTTATAAATCGTATGCCTCACACATATTAGGCTTAGTATCACAAGTTTTATCTTTGATATTTTTGAATTTGAAAGTGAAAGATGTATTTAAGAATTCAGAGATTTTTGATATATCTGTAATTTTAAATTCTTTATTTTGGTCGCTAGGCTCAGGTCTGAATAACTCTACTAAATTCGGGTTGATAGTAATAGGTTTAGTAGTGTATAAATCCAAATACCCAGCACCGTTACTAAATCTACAAACTATTTCGTATTTTGGGTTCATTACTTGACAACTTTCTATCAAAATCTTGCTGTCAGTTACGAATTTAATTAACTCGGTATTAGATACTCCATCATCATCAGATGCATTATCCCTGAGGATCCAAAGTTTGGATAAGTTTGTAGCACTTTTAAGTATAAGATCTGAATTCTGAATAAGTTTTAATATTATTGGATTTATATCGAAACCGTTTTCAGAATTGTAAGTGCCCTCGATGAATATGCCTTTATCGACATCATTTTTCTTTACTTTGAAATCAACTTGAACCTTATCGCTGAATGATAATTTTCTTTCTTTATCGGCTTTATACGAATAAAGTCTAAATTTATCACTAGTGTCAGTCTTGTGTTTAGCTTCAAACTCTTTAAATTTAGTCACAATATCATTTTTCAGAGCCACTTCTACTACAGATTTACAAGACCGAATAGTTGATTTATTGTCGAAACTTATCTCTTCGGCAACAGTAACGTTAACGTCTAATTGCGAAGCTATATCTTCGTTGTATTTTTTCGCAACTTCAGATTTCAGAATATCAGTTACTTTAGATGACCCACACAGAGGAAATTCTTGACTGCAAGATGCAATTAATAATGGGAAAATACAAATTAGCATTAGTCTTGATGAGGTTGATAACATATTAATTCCTTTTAAGTTCCATCTGAGACTTTAACAAGCGAAAATCAGTTTTAACAATAATCTTTTTTTGGTTGATCCCATATTTTTTTTGATAATATTCAGAAATAAGGTTGCAAGTTGTACATTCAATCTCAAGAAAAATTTGACCATTAATTGGATTAGCTTCAATGTATGGTTTTAAATCAATTTCAATAAAATTATCCTCTCTTGCGTAATTAGGACTTGCACTGTCAACTTTGTACGTTTTTTCAAAACCTTTAATTTCAAAAGTTTCATTTAACTTAGAAGTCTTCCATACAGAATTGCCTGTTTTGGTTCTTTTTTCAAATTCAACATCAACTGACTTGACGAAAGAATCTGTGCAAGTGTAAGTTTCATTACCAAAAAAATTCTTATTCGTATATTTTTCATTTCTAATAAACTTACGTAAGGGTGCTTTGTACTCAGGAAATTCAGAGTATTTAGATAGATCAACCCTAAGCTTAGTGCCTTTCAATAAAAAGCCCTTCAGACCTGCAAAGTTCATTATCGGTTCATCAATTAAAAATGATACGAAATTAATGTTTTCTTCTAATGAAATAAATTCTTGATAGATGCTATTGCTGCTGAGTTTCGACTTGTCACATTGAATAGTATTGTCTGATGACTTTGCTGAATTTATTATTCTTTCTTTGTTTTCAAGATTTAAAATCAAGTGACCCCTATCTTCTATTTCAAGATATTGACCTGAACCAAAAGCAACACCACTTGTTACTATCGAAATTAAAATTATCGCTAGAGAATTAACTTTCATGAGTAAATATTAGCACTTAAACGAGTAAGATTTATGAAACTTTGATACAACCTATACAGGAGTAATGCTATAGCATTGTTAAGTATTAATGCAATACCCAATTAGTATTATTTATTTTATTAAATTACTTATTTTTATTATTGTGTAGAAATGAACAAAAGCAATCTGACTGAATTCTTCGATGGAAACTACATCCAATCTCCATCTGATTACTTCGACACTAGCAAACAGAACATCAGAAAACTAATCCAAGCACTGACAGTCCATGAACAACGTGCTCTGCGATGCATCATTGAAATTGGCAAAACACTCTCAGACTTGTATGACTATAAAAAGAGAAATCATTCGCCACGCATAGACAAGATGTGGAACGATTTAGTTGCAGAGTTTCAATACAGTCCCGCAACTGTTACTAAATACATAAAGATTTCAAAGAACCCCGTACTTGCTGATGAAAAGTTCAAGAATCGCATTCCTTCTAGTGTTTACTCTTTGTATGAACTGTCCAAGATTGAACCGATAGCACTTCAACTCCTAATCGAAAGCAATGAGATTACAAGTACTAGCGGTAGAACTGATATTGATGCTCTTACTACTTCACCAAAAATCAAAAAAAAATCCAAGATCCAAATTCCAATAATGACTCTATCAATAGACAAGAAGGATTGGATCACTTCTTATAAATTGTTTGAAGAAGACTTGATTGAATTCTTAAACAGCAAAGAAATTTCTTACTCTTTATCATCGCAAGTCAAATCACTTGATAAGTCAGAATTTTCCAGAAGCAAGAAGATTGAAAACTATATCTTCAGACAGTCAAAAGCACACTTCAATATAGTTGTAAAAAAATATATTGATAACACTTGTAAAACTAACAACTTGTGCTCACCTAAGACTCCGTTTAAGAAGAAAATGAAACTTCTAAAGTTCGGTATTGATGAAGTAACAACTGAAGGATGCATAAGTACTGCTGAAATTGAAGAAAGATTTCTTCCATTAGGTTTTCAAGAAGAATCGATTTGGAATGAACATCTAATGAAATGGACTGCTGATGCTTTCCAGAAATTTCCATCACGAATACCAGAATCAGTTCAATCGAATACAACCAAAGAATTTTATGACTTTGTAAGACACTATAAAAGTCAAAATTTCACACCCGTGAAAAAGGAACGTGATTTCTCTAAGTTGAAGGTTTGATTACCGAAAACATTTGGTTCTGGTGACATATGAGTCACGGTATCTGAAAACAGAAACCTCTACATAGAGTGAAGCACCGTTGGGTGGGGTTTTAAGAACACCTGAAATTCGAATTCGATTAAGAATTCGAAACTTAAATTTAATACAGTGCTATTTGGGGACTTAACAAGAAGAAGTCAAATTGTTAATTCAATAATTATTCAAACAGGGATTTTAATGATTCAACGTCTTTTTAATTCCGTGAAAAACGTGCCCTACTATTTTAGATTAAATATTTTATAACCGAAAATTTTTAAAATATAATTAACTAATTGAAAGATATAAATTTTCCTAGATAAAGAATTTCAAATTAAACTTGTTCTTAGACTTAATGAAGGGAATTACATGCAATGGATTGGAGGTACTCAGGAAGCAAGAATATTAATAGATGAGTTATTAAAAAGTGGTGACTTAATTGATTTTTATTCTGAAGACTACTTAAAAAAAATAAATAATGAGGAATTTAATATAAACGTATTGAATACTTTAATAAAATTAAGAGGCGACTCTTTTCTTCATCACTTATTAATTGCCAGTTTTCATAGCAATAATACAGGTGTTATTTCATTACTCAATTTATGCGGTATTTCTGGAAGTAATAATAACTTACTGAATCGTGAAAATGAACCTAGTTTTTTATTCATAAACTTAAAGACACAACAAATTTTACTTCTTGGGTTATGGAAAAGAAAGGCAAATACTATTGCAAGTTTAATTTACTCCGCATCAAAATACTTAGAAAATAATTTTCAAGATTTAGACTATTTACGTATCGTCGACACTTTCAGAAATGGACTTGAATTGATTGCTGAAGGTATTTACCCTACTCTAGATGGGTATTCAGATAGTGAACTAAATTTGCTATACAAGGGTAATAATGGTAATTATTTTGAAGATGAAAAAGAAGCAAACGAAACACCTAAAGACAGATTCGATTTAGGAATGACGCAAAATGAGATTAACGAGAGATATGAAGAACTTGAAAAAGCAGCACAATCTAAACGTATCGGCGAGGAAAGTCTACAATTATTTTTTTCAGAATTTACTGCAGATTTTTATTGCTGCTAGATTTTTTAAATATAAAAATATTTTTAGCTATCTCTAATAATACGCATAAATTTTATTTCTTCATGTTTGCCACAATTATTTGCGGTAATCAAGTATCTTGAGCATTCAAGATGTATAAATACTTTTGTCAGTTGATTAAAAGTCCCAAGTCCCTACCCCCTACAGGCGCCATCGTGCGGTCAAGGTAGAAAGACCAAGACACCTATTACATAATGAAATGCACCTAAGTGACTATAGGGGGTGCATCAAATAAACAACCTGCACAAGATGATGCTCTGTGACAACCCACAACATCAAAGTCTTCCGAAGTCGTTTGTCATGGCGTGGAAGATTGCCGTTAGGTCTACGAAGATTGTGATTGAGTTACACAGTAGGTACTAGACAAGGCAGGGGATAAGCGGAGGCGACGACTAACCACCCGCACCAAGCAATTGGTCACCCTATGACATAGTGTCTGAGAGAAATGACGCAGATTCCCACACCTTGACCTGAAATGGCAAGGTGTGCCTTCCAGAAACCCGCAGATTACTAGGTTCTAGATAACACCTAAACAATTCATCTCCGCTTCGCTCCAATGAATGCTCACCTTGTTCGCTGATCCATTGATTTAAGTCCTATAACTCTAACCAGAGACTGCGAAGCATCATCTGAACGAGTTCACGAGTGAAGATGATTAGATTAAGACCCCATGTACTATGGTTATTCCCAATCCAGTGACTTACCAAATCTGTATCATTTGAACTATGTACTGCCTTGGATTTACCAATGAGAATTCTTGCCTTAATTTTGTCAATTACTGACCGAAATCTTTCCTAAACTTCAACTAGTGAATAAATTATGCAAAACTTAAGAAAACTTGATGATGGTTTTGAAATAGATGGAAAGAAATATAAATTTAATGAAGTGAATTCTCTTAAATATCTTCGGTCAAATATTCAGCACATAGGCACAGTTCATGCAAAGGTAGCGAATGATGAATTGCAAATATTTCTACGAGGTGCATATTCACCAATAAAGATATCGTCACTTTCAAAAGTCTATGTTGCATATTTTTCTGAAAAATCATCAAAAACTAAAAGTGAAGTAATTAAGGACTTTCATGATCACATTTTCAATGCGACTGTAGATTCCATTTATCAAGACTATGAAACCAGATTACTGTCGAGTTCTGGTCTTTAATATGATTGTCTAACAATTTATTCAACTGGAGATTTCGTCTACGACGGTGGTTCCTTTAATATTAAACGTAACCCGCCAAAATTCTATTTTTCATATCCACTAATTGAATTCGAAGTTGGTTTTGGAAGTTCAATTACAAAAGGTATTGGAAGGGCATTACTAGGTAACTTAACTTCTAATTTGCAAGTGGACATAACATCTGATACAAATATTTTCTTGCACTTGTTTGAAAAATATTTTGGTTACAAATTTAATTAACCAGTTTTTAGTATTTCGCTTGCCATTCCCGCCACCATACATACCATCCAAATCCTCATCAACAACCCTTATGAGGATTTATACATGTCAGCACTTGAAACGAGTACCGCACTCACACAACTACGTAAAGTAATCGCATCACTACAGAAAGAGGAGATGGCACAACTTCAAAAGTCATCTGGCGATGCACTCAAACAGATTGTGACTATCGCAAGAGAACACTCTCTTACATCAGAACACATTGCCTTTGCATTAAAAACAAGAGTGCCACGAGAGAAGAAGATCCGTGTTCCGAAGAAGAATAAGTTCACTCAAATTGCGACTGAACCGAAACTGGCACAGTAATAGTTAAATTCTGAACAATCAGAAACCTACCCTAGTGGTGGGTTTTTTTATGTCCAAGTGGTAAACATAGTCACCTTGTACTTTCAGATGACATAAATAAACCATACGACTCGCAGATTAAGTAAGTTCTCACACACATATCGCACACCTATCGCTGAACCATTTAGTCAAGTGAGTCTTAGTTAACTACCTAGATTAAGGAACTAACAATGACAGACTTCAACACAGAAGATAAACCACGAATTCAGATACCGATACGTGTTAATCATTCACTTTATAACAAATTCAATCACATATCGAACCACTCTCACGTTCCAAAGAGTGTGATTGCTCGTCTTGCTCTTAAATCATTCCTAGAAGACATTGAACATCGTGGCATCACTACTGTTCTTCAAGAATGTGAGGCATAGTCATGAAAACATTAAAGACATTCAGACGATTTATGAAAGAAGATTCAGAAACCTATTACACACTTGACTTCGAATCAGGTATGACAAAAGCAGATGTGAGTTACCTTGTCCTACAGACTGTTCCATATTTAATGAAGATGCTTAAGAACGGTGATGCTCGATTTGTGATTGAACCAGTACTTGACGGAATTGAATCAAAAAATAATGATTAATTTAGAATATGTATTTGTATTGATGAGGCACAAACCATGGCTACGAAATATTTAATTAACCCGTTGAAATCTTGCTATGTTGTAGAAAGAACATACCTAACAAAAGATACATGGATCATCTGCGCAGAAAAGAAATGGTCTAAATTCGAATTAATTTCTGACTTTTATATTTCGCCAGGCTCTGACTATGAGGGTGCTGGGGTTAAATTATTGGAATTCGAATTTACCAACGAAGTCCCCCCCTCAAAGAACACATTGAATGTTCCAAATTCTATGAACATAGAAGAAATTAAGTTATTAAAAAAGATTTATAAAAAAGATGGTGTTTATGGAGTAAAGAGTTTGGGGTGGAAATTATTAGATAAAACATCATCAATTTACGGTAGTTTTCAAACCCATAGTTTAGTAATTACAAATTTAAGTTTCACATGCAATACAGTTGAATTGATGTCGAACAATCTTTCTAATAAAGAGTTTATAAAAATTACTAAACAGGGACTTACTCAAGAAGAATACTACGAAGCAAGGGAAGATTGCACCAATGAATATTTCGGTCCTACTGAAATTGACTTTGACTTAAAAGCTGATGAAAATCTCATAAACGGGTCTAACATTTTTTTAAATAATTTGCTTAATGAAGCTTTATCTAATTTAAAGATAAGAACTAAAAAACAAAACTTGAAACATAACAAGAATATGATTGTTTTTGAACAAACTAACAGAAGTACTGTCTATGAGTTAGAGATAAAAGAAGAATTTGACAAAAATAAATTGTCGATAGAAATATCTAGTTCATACTTTGGAGGAATCAGCTCACCTGTTAACACAATCAATGTTCTTTACGATGGCGATGTATTCGGAGATACAGATTCCGGTTTTGCTAAATATGCAGATGAGTACTTACTCGACGACAAAGGACAACGTCACGGGTTCGATATTAGCGACGAAGAAGACGAAGAAGACGAAGAAGAATGACTCAGAACTTAGATAAGAACAAGATTCGTGAATCTATACAGAAAGCACGACCACAAGATTTGCTCTATCTAACTATCAATCCTGCAGACAAAGATTCAAAAAAGAATGTGATTGCAGAGATTGAGAAGTTTGTTGGTAAAGGCGAAGGAGAGGTGTTAGTGGTTAGGAAATAAAACTCAAAGTGTTTTATGCGGATAAAAACCGTTACTAGGATCTACAGATGGATATTTCTTATTTGTAAATGTCATTAAGAGTGCATTGAGAATAACTTTTGCCCCATCTACTGGAACTGCCATACCAATTTGTGCTCTGACACTTTCCTTGGAACCATGAAAAACAAAATCATCAGGAAACGTTTGTAGTCTTGCTCTTTCACGATTCGTAAGTGCTCGTGGTTCTTTCCAGTGATAAACATGTGTGCCGCCACCACCACTACCAGTAACTGTATAAGAAGGTTTTGCTGGATCCAGTCTTTTATATATCTGACTAATAGTTGCACCTTTAACTTTAAGTTTCAAATTTTCGGGGAGATTTGCAGTCCAAGCATTTTGACCAGGTTTAATAAGTTTTAACCGTTCGATAACGGTACTACTTTGTTTTGTCAGTTCATTATTGAAAGCATCTTTTGTAATTGGTGGGTTTGTGATTGCATCAAAACATGTTTTCATTTCCATAGATGGTTTCGGCACTTTGAATGAAAGTCCCAAATCACCTCTTGTTCCCACAATGATGTAACGGTGTCTTGCCTGAGGCACTCCGTAATCTTCAAACTTGTAATGATGAACAGACAGGTCATAACCGAACTTACCCGCATTGTTCAATTCGGAAAGTATTAGTTCAAATGTGTTGCCTGAGTTTGAACTGCTGATCCCGCTTACATTTTCAGCAAAAATAAACAATGGGTTCGAATGATTGATGTAATCAATACCGTATTTGTATAGACCACCAAACTTTCCTTTTATTCCTAGCGATTCACCCACTAGACTAAAGTCATTGCAAGGAAACCCATAAAGAAATCCATCAACTATTGGAAGATTGGCGATGTCTAAGTCTTTCACATCAGAACAAATGCTTAATGCTTTAGGGTTGTTCTTAAGTAAATTATTTTTATAAGTCCTGCATGTATCTGGATCATAGTCAGTTGCCCATACATGTTCAAAATCAAGTAGTTGCGTTTTTGTTTTATGTTTTGTTTGCGATAGTGCAAGACCAATGCCTCCAGGTCCGCTATACATCTCTCCAACTGTAAAAGATTTCTTTTTTGTTTCAGGATCCCAAGATGGAATGAATTTCTTAATTGGTTTCATTTTTGTAGAGGTCTTTTCACTCGTCAGGTGCTCTTGTATGAGTTCACGAATTTTTTCTGAAATACTGATTTTTTCGCTATGGCATACTTGTTCAAGAGAGGTCTTATGTGACTCTTCTAGGCGAATTTGCAGTAAATGTGACTTGCTCATTTTGTCATTACAAAGTTGGCATTACTCATGGTACACCAAATGGAACTTGACTCAGATATTTTTGCAAACCACAAGAATTTTGGTGGTGATTTTGGCAAAGAAATTGCTAAAAATCTGGATTCATATGACTCAATTGAAATCGCTAGTGGTTACTTCGGTTCGTCTTTAATTGATTCGATAAAACCAAAGTTACTTCAAATTGCTAAAAGAGGGCACTGCAAA
>Ga0209442_1001659_pt1 | contig 12442 bp, 15 predicted proteins | sample LauGreSBDMM110DD_2_FD_187565 | JGI IMG/M metagenome (GOLD analysis project Ga0209442, IMG submission 187565) | Freshwater lake microbial communities from Lake Michigan, USA - Sp13.BD.MM110.DD (SPAdes) (version 2) | ecosystem: Environmental > Aquatic > Freshwater > Lake | place: Lake Michigan...
CGCCGAGCCATTCGAGATCCGTAAAGAAAATCTGAGACTTTGTCATGTCCAGCGACAAACCCGATGCACCCGAACCATCGAGTTTGTCGCCGTTCCAATTTTGCTGCGCGACGAGCGTCTCTGACACCGTTCCGAGCGCATTCGAGCGTTCGACGATGTACACATTCGAAAAAAGGGTCGTCGGACTCGTGTTTGATCCAAGCTGGATGTAGTACCCATTCTCTGTACCAAAGTACCCGACGCGCTGGACGAGACCCGACTTGGCTGGATTCATGACGAACGTAATCATGGTCAAAAGAGACTTGCCTGGTTGGTAATTGAACACGAACCTGGACTCGCGTGCGACGAAATCATTCACGTTGCTCGTCACAAAAAGATTTGCTGAAGACTGAGCCTGGATGTAGTTGACCGTCGTTCCAGTCCCGATCGTATTTGAAAAAAACTTTTCATTGAGTTTGTACCTATTTTGGGAATCAAAAAGGGTCACTGGGTTGCTCACCCGGAGCCGACCGAACGCGTCGAGCTGGGACGACCCTGCCAGGGTCACGACAGAATCAGTCTGGATTATAGCCGGCGTGATGAAACTCCCATTGCTGATCGACGAATCGCACATATTTTTGATTGAGATTATAACTCAAGCGTATTGCCTCCTTCCAAACAGGATGATCACGAGTCCCATAACGAGGGCCGCAATAATCACATACATCTTTTGGCGTTCGCCCGAGTCCCATGCGACCGGTGGCGGGAGGCTCTCGGGTCGTTCTGGTGCGTCCGGAACCATGATGGTATCGAACCGTAGCAAGAACATGTTGCGCCCGAGGTCCTGACCGATGAAAGAGTCGTAGAAGAGCTTTCCGTCTCCGGCGCCCCTCCATGAAATTGTCAGACGATCGAGGCTGTCGATGCGAGAAGGGTACTCGATGGCAATTCTGTAATTTTGAGAATAAAATTCGTTGTTGTACGTGAAGCTCGTGTTTGAGAAGGTGGAGGCATTCGAGGCGAGGGACGTGGCCGCCTTGACCGGCACAAAGGCAAAGGCGCCAGAATAAGCGTTAGAGTTGGGAACGGCGATCGAGTTTGCCGTTTCTGTGAGCGCCGATGCGACCAGAGTCTGGGTCGACCGGAGCTCGGCTATATCCAAAGTCAGATACTGGGAACTGAAGACGTTCGGCAACATGGCCGAGACGAGCTCAACCTTGCTGATGTTGTAGATTGGCGTCGACAGAAAAAGAGTATATGAATTTGAATTTGGAAATAGAGTCTGATTACGGTTGTTGGAATCTACGTAGACGACGTAGTCCATTCTAAGTTCTGTTGATACTTTTTACGGGCCCGTCGCTCCTCACATGATGGGGATGCCATCACGACCAGGGTACAGACACACGTTCGGCTTCGAGCAAGTGATCCGGAGAGTCAGAAAGGTCGGACCGGCGAATTCACTCTGGCCCCCGGTCGCCGTGTAGATGTTGACGGTGAATTGCTGGATCTGCCGGATCGGCTCGATAAACGGCGTCTCGGCTGGGAAAAATCCATTGGTCGTAAAGATCGTTCGGTGCGTCAACGTGGTATTGTCCTCGAGCGGAATAAACACTACAGAGGTTGCGAGCTGACTGACGTTCGAGGTGGTGATTGACGGCGCGGGGCCCTCGTTCGAGAAAATGCCGGCCACCTGAGTGCTGTAACGGAGATGTGTCGTGTCATTGAACTTTGACTTGAGTTCCTCGATATTGACGTAATAGCCTGATGTAGTCACTGGCGCGATGGCATTGGCGCGGAAGCTGGCCGAAAGGACTTCAGCCTTGATGACGTTTCTCAAAGGAATGTTCATGTAGCCGATGAAGCTCGCATTCGAGCTGGCACCGATTGAATCAACACGGATCGTGTACACTTCAGTGTCACACATTTCTATTATGTACTAGGAATATTTTGGGGGGCGGGGGAATCACACGACCTTTACTTCTCCAGCAGAGAGCCGCCGACGCCGTCAGCAATCGCATAGTCGCGCATGTTGTCCTTGACGTACTCGCCAGAGTTGCACAGGCCACCTGGGGTCAGGCCGCTGCTGTAGTAGGCAGCATCCTTGGAGGGGCCCGCCACACAGTCCAGAGCCGGCTTGATGTCGAAGATGCTCTTGGGGTCCGCGCTGACGTTCGGGCCAGACACGATGGTGAGAGGAGACGGCTCGTAGGTGGACGAGCGGGTGGTGGCGCCCTGGACCAGGATGACCAGGATCGCCAACAGAAGACCGATGATTGTCGCGTGGATAACCATCTTTCCAAACTTGAATGCCATTTGCTTTTGAGTGATATTTTTTTCGAGACAGTGGCGCCCCTGGCCTGTAGCCAACTTGGCCGAATCGCGTTAAAGCCAGTGAGCACTTTTCTTCAAAACTGGTAGATGGAGTTTTCTTTTGACACGAACGAGGGTAAGACTCTGGCGATGAACGACGACGAGACTAAATTGCTTGACGAGATTTCGTTTGCACCCCCCGAGCGTCGATCGGCTCCCCTTAAGCCCCGTCAGTCCCGCCCCAGTCCGTTCGCCAAGCGGGCTCCTGGTCCAGTCGAGCACCAAGTGGCCCCAGACGACGGCCTGGATATGTTCATGAACCCCGGGAAGCGTACGGCCCCGCCACCTCCCATGGCTGAGGAGTTTGACGGTGGCGAGGAGGATGACGGCTTCGAGGAGGGCGGTCAGGAGGGTGGCCCTGAGGGTTACCAGGGTGGTGGAAACAGCGGGCCCTCCGAGGGATACAAGACGATCGAGGACGAGAAGGCTGACCTTTTGAACAAGATTTCCCGCCTGAACAAGAAGGGCATCCAGTCGAGCCAGCGTCTGACAATCTACAGCGACATTGAGGAGATCCGGACCGAGTACAAGCGGATGACGTACGGTGTCGAGGTCGAGCGCTCCATCAAGTTCCAGCGTCGCATGCTCATCGCCTGCGTGACTGGCCTGGAGTTTCTCAACGACAAGTTCGATCCCTTTGACCTGGCCCTCAACGGCTGGTCTCAGAACGCCATGGAGAACGTCGAGGACTACGATGGAGTCTTTGAGGATCTCCACAACAAGTACAAGACGAAGATCCAGATGGCACCCGAGGTCAAGCTCATCATGATGGTCGGCGGGTCCGCGATGATGTTCCACCTGACCAACTCGATGTTCAAGGCGGCCGTGCCAAACATGACCCAGGTGATGCAGCAGAACCCAGGACTCCAGCAGAACATGATGGATGCGGTGATGCGGAGCCAGGGGGGTGGATTTGCACCTCCCTCCGCCTTTCCGTCTCCTCCCGGTCAGCGCGACATGAAGGGCCCCGGAATGGACTTTGGGTCCCTGATGAACATGATGGGACCTCCTCAGGCAATTCAGACGCGTCCTGGACGATCGGCCGAGACCGAATCGGTGTCTGACATTGTCAGCATCGACGAGGGCGACCCGGACACGCGCGAGGTGGCGGTTGGTGGACCCAAGAAGCGCGGACCGAAGGGCAAGGGGAAGAGGGAGGTGAGTTTGTGAGCGAAGCTCACAAACGCGGGCGAAGCCTCCAGCCGTCCCGTGGAACAGTCCCTCGAACCTCCGGTCCGAGGCCCTGGTAAAAAATCTAATCTAAAAATAGGGAATGGCACTATCATATGCACCATTCGATGATAAGTGGGCTTCAAAGCCCCCAGTGTACAAGCCAGAACCTCAGGCGGGGGCTGGGCGTGGAGGATTTCCCCGCGCCCCCGTCTCAGATGATACTGAGTGTAATAAGTTGATAATTGGTTTCGTGATTGCCATCATCTTTATGAACATTCTAGACTCTCTCAGGAAGCCCTAGGACTTCGCCCGTTTACTTATTCGCAGACGTCTGATACACAGACGGCATCGTATAGGGCGCGCAGACGCGGCGCGTCGCAATGTCAATCAGATCCTTCTCAATCGCAGCATTGATGCGGATCTGATCGGCCAGGGCTTGCTGGGTAATTTCTCCGGGAGCGAGGTCCATTTATTATGTAATCATATTTTAATGTCACTGCCGAGTGGAGTCGTTTGTGCAGCGGTCCTTTGCCCTCAGGGGCAAAAGAATTGCGCGGCTGGTTGCTGTCAGTGTGATGCCAACGGAAACCCACTGACGCAACTCACTCCGGCACCGTATAGCGGACCAGCTTCAGCTCCCGCTCCTGGGCCAGCGCCAGCGCCAGCTCCTGGGCCCGCTCCAGCTCCTGGACCCGCTCCAGCTCGAACCATTCCATGGTGGTTTTATTGGCTACTGCTTGCAATTGCGTTTATTATAGTTGCGGTATTCTCCTATCACATGTTTATTAAGGAGCGTTAAGCAGTGAACATACACTTCCCCTTTCCAAACACCTCGACGGGCTTCTCCTCCTGTGAAGCAGCGCCTGCTATTATATACACGGAAAAAACTACACCCTCACCGTGAGACTCCATGTGGGATCGAGTTTCCACTTGTTTTCTGCGATCCACACAATGTAAAGAGGGCCGATGAAAATGAACTTGTGGAGCCACACGGCGGATGGATCAAGAGTTGTTGAACTACTCATCTTATTATCCAAATCACTGACGCTTGCGAACGGAGTGAGACCCGATGGCAAAAGTGCATTTACTTGATTCACCATAACCTGGTCAGGTTGTCCACTATTGTTTTCAAATATCTCGAGAGTCTTGATCAAATTCTGTTCAAGGGTTAAACCGGTCTGGGCCAAAATAGCAGGCGCCCACGATGGCTGACCGTCGATCGTATATGTCAGAGCCGGCAGGCCACGAGTTCCCAAGATGGTAGATGTAGATACGTCAGCCCCAATGGCGTAAATAGCTCGGAGAAGAACCCGGTCAGTTGCTGAAAGGCTCGATTCTCCACTGGTGTATGCGGTCCCGAACAAGGTTTCGAACTGTGCATCGCTTGTATAAGGAACGAGCTGGGTCGAGAAGTAGTTGGTAGCATTGATGGATGCGATGAGTGCGTTCGCCTGAGTCAGAAAAGACTGGTTTTTGGTTCCGTTTAGGACTATAGAAATCACGTTCGTCATGAAAGTTGGGGCGCGCTTCACACTCGGAGGAACTGCACTATCAATCATAGTTCTAACCTGAACAGACGTGTACCCAGAAGACCGAAAGTTCCACAGAACTAGCAGGAGGACCAAGACGACGAGACCAACGAGGGCGATGTCTTGGACCTTCATTTTTAATATACCGTCATATAATAATGGCGATTACCGGACCGATGGATACGTATCCCGGTCTGAAGTCACCGACGCCCGCTCCCGCTCCTGGGCCCGCTCCAGCTCCTGGGCCCGCTCCAGCTCCTGGGCCAGCTCCAGCTCCTGGGCCCGCTCCAGCTCCTGGGCCAGCTCCAGCTCGAACCATTCGGTGGTGGTTTTATTGGCTACTGCTTGCAATTTCGTTTCTTATAGTTGCGGTATTCTCCTACCGCGCGTTTATTATGACGCGTTAAGCAGTGAACATACACTTCCCCTTTCCAAATACATCGACGGGCTTCTCCTCCTGTGAAGCAGCGCCTGCTATTTCGAATCCGGACGATTTATAGATTGCCATTCTTTTTCGAGCCATCGAATGAAAAACCGACCAATGGTCCACGATGTCATATATTAACGGATTATTCAGTTTACCGGGGGTCTCTCGCATGATGCGCCCGATAGCCTGTGTTATGTCCGACTTTGGGCTGGCCAGGATGATCGTGTCCAGGACAGGAATGTCCAGGCCCTCCTGCGCCATCGCGAACGTCCCTATGATGATGCTCTTCCGGGACGACTCGTCCAGTTGCGCCTCCTTCAGGCCGCCATAATACAAACCGCTCAATTCTGTTCCTAAATTAGCCAGGAGAAATTGACAATGCTCCCTCCGGTCCGAGAGAATCAGAACCCTCCTGCCTCCCTCCACTGCATCCCTTGCAATTTTGATTATAAATTCAGTCCTTCTGGGGAGATCAGTGACGTCCGTGACCATCTGGGCCATGTTAATCTTCCCAAACCTGGTGACCGGGGGGGACTCCTTGAACGCTGGGTCCTTGTAGGCAATCACCTCAACCCTGGTCGTCTTCACATTCTCCCTATGAACTCTGAAGAACTCAGGACCCAGAAACCAGTAGAGGATCCTCGTCAGACCATCCTTGCGCTCGGGGGTGGCTGTCAGTCCCAGAGTGTACTTGGGGCAGAAACGGAACATGGCCTGTGAGAAGGCGGCCGCGCCTATATGGTGGGCCTCATCCACAATTAAGAATCCAAATTGATCAAAGGTCCGGGAGGGAAGGGCGTCCTCATCCCGACTGCAAAGGGTTTGGATCATGGCAATCACAAAGTCCTTGTCGGTGTCGCACGTCCCTTGCTGGATGCGACCAATGGTGGCACCCGGACAGAACTGCTGGATGCGATCTCTCCACTGATTCGCTAGGAACTCCTTGTGGACAACGATGAGGGTCCGGAGTTTCAGGTGTGCCGAAAAAGCCAAGGCCATTGCAGTCTTTCCATGGCCCGCCGGTAGCGAGAGGACGCCTCCTCCTGTTTCACGGAAGGCTTTGATTCCTGCAGAAAAAGCCTCTGGTTGCCTGGTTTCGGTTCGTAATTTTCCAACAAAATTGAGATTGCCACAAACAACAGGATCTCTTCTGGAATCTTTGGAGGGGGTGCCGAGGCGATCAAGTGCCCAGTACCTTGGGACCAGAAGGGACCCCTCTGGCCCCACCCGAAAGACTTTGAATGAGGGAGCCGGAATCCCAATGGCTTCATTTGTTATAGGGCGTACAGTAAGATCTTTCTTAAGCGATTGAGGATCAGGGCAATTTTGGATTAGAATTCCGTTCCGGGAGAGGGAAGTGAAACTTCCCTCCATGCCTCAATCTCGGCTATACTCTCTAAGACCAAGTGTTTTTCGCCATCCCAAAATTTGGTCCCGATGGTCACCTCGACGTGGTCCCCCCTTTGAAACTCTTGGACAGTCTTCAGGCCTTCAGTCCGGCACATGACTCGACCGTACCGGAAGGGGACCTTGACACGGGTCACCTTATTTTCAATCCTAAATTCGATGTACTTGCGATTGTTCCAGTCGTAGTACGGGGTTTGTACTATGGCTTGAACCATTTATGTTTTAATGGTCAATTACTTTATATTTACCCGGTTAGAAGTCAGGGGCACGCGGCGCTTCCACGAGCAGCCCCCGCTCAGGGGATGCAGTCGTTTATACTTATTCCGGTGCCCGTCTTGTATGTTCCCGTCGGACAGTTAAGACATTGGTATCCATATCGATATTTATTTGGAGGACAAGTGGTTGGCCTAGGTGTTTGACAAGTATACGAGTAATCTGCGTTTATTATAAATCCGCCAGGACAATTGTCCAGTACTGCGCAACGTATTACTCCTGTGAGGCCGTCGGTGCTATCACAATCGATACATTCGTTTCTACTTGTTCCAGTAGTCTGCTTAGTTGTATTCACCGGACAATTCGTACATGTGGTTCCACTGAGATATTGGCCGGCAGGACACGTGGTAGGCGTGGTAGGCGTGGTAGGCGTGGTAGGCGTGGTAGGCGTGGTAGGCGTGGTAGGCGTGGTAGGCGTGGTAGGCGTGGTAGGCGTGGTAGGCGCGGGCACCGTGCTAGACGAGGGAGGTGTGGTGCAAATGTAGCTTCCGGGGAAAGATGTGGTGCTTGCTGCACAAGGGACGCAGTCTTCTTCGCTCGTTCCAGTACCTTCCTTGTAGGTATTCTCTGCACAATTGGTGCATTTGGTTCCGCTGAGATATTGGCCCACAGGACAGGCGGTTACCCCGCCCTCGGCGTCATCAGCCTGCGGATTTGGACATTTCGATCCAAATTCAGGGCATAGCTTCTTGGAGAAATAGGCGCCAACCGTTAAACCTATACACAGCAAACAGCTGAAACAAACCATGACAATAAAAATCACGAACGTGTCGTCCGACTCGGACATTTACATTGCGCTCTATTTTTTTCTAGACACTATTATAATGAGCGAGCGTATTATTATAATCATTGCAATTGTAGTAATAGGGTTATCGACAATGCTCGTGGTGGCCAAGGCTCTGCAACAGCCTACACAGACTCCGTTTTCTTTTGATAATATTGGTGAACCGGGCGTTGCGCGCGCCGAATTTCAAAGTAATATTACTAAAGTGACTAACGACATGGTCAGTGAAATGAACGCCGCCAAAACCACAAAGACGGTGGACGAACGCATCGCAATTGCAACTATATACAATGACCAGATACACGATCTACACAAGGGTTTTATAGAATGGTCAGTTCGACATGGGATTCTCTAGACCGGCCAGCCAGTAAAGTGGCGTGTGTAAAAATTTGACAAACTTGACGCCTTTATACCCCAGGTATTTGAACACATTTTTGAAAATCCAGTGATGAACCATCATCGGCGGCGTCTTCTTTGTCAAATATAAAGTAGGAAATGAACTACCTATCAAGTCTTCGTAAGTAGTTACACAAGATGCCAAAACATCATTGATTACGATGTTTCCGCTAACAGTAATTGGACTAATAGCGTCTTCTTCAAACACATTTTCAATTTCAACAACTATGGTTGGCTCGAATTTGTCGGCGTGAATGTAGACCACGTCTCCTGTTTTAACTTCCTGCGCTGAAATGAGCATGTCATTTACATAGAGGTAATGTTGTGAAGAAAGCTTTAATATTTCTCCATGGGAAGTTGTTAGTTTTAGATACTTTTCTGTAATACCTAGATCTCTCACAAGCCACATGAAAACTTCGCTAAATAGTGGTTTGCCCGTTTTTGGACATTGAGAAAGAACCTTCATGCCCAACTTCAAATCTCTGAGCTGAATTACAGACGAATCTTCCAAAGCAACGAGTGATGAACCAGGGAAACACTTGCCCTTTTGTCCAGGCGGCGAATAGGAATAGGACTGTCCCGTCCCTAAATCATAGGTCGCTATAGTTAGAGTTACGGACGCTACTGCGACCGCAGCAGCGGTCAAGTTCTGGCCGGCCTGGACAACCCCTGGTATGGATACTACGTCATCAACAAACGCCCCAGAACTGAAATATCTATAAATGGTGGTGCCGAGAAAAAACTGAGCCCATACATCGTCGGTGGCTTGATAACACGATGGGAGCGTTTCACCTGGAAGTAAAATACTCGCGTAATCACCCAAGTCTGCCGGTCTCTCATTGAGTGCAGTTGGACACTCGCCACCCGTTCCTCCTCGTTGGCGCATATCGGGACAATATGATACACCAAACCCTTTACATAATGTTTGAGGGTTTTGACATATACCACGGTTCCGTATATATACGTTCTTATAACACGTGGTATTACTTCCGGCACCCCTCTCAGTGGTAGCTCCGTCCGCACGGCATATTTCTTCAGTACTACACATCTCATGAAACGTGGGATCCGCAATAATACATGCACCGGCCGCACCGTCTGGAACCACCGCCGGAGTATAATTTTTATTAAAAAAGTCCCGGTCTCTCCACTCGGTGTATGTAGTATTCTCTGTGTCGGATGACGCTATACCCTGACCTTCAACCCATGGTGATTTTGCGTGACATGAAGTTTCGTTTGCGTGGGAACATTGTTTTGGTCTCCCGGCAAGCCCAGTATCTACGAGAACTCCCCCATTATCAATGCAAATTGAATCAAAAGCTCTATCGTACAAATCCTCGTAGTCGGTCGTTGTCATGTCGTTAAGCAAGGAAGCACTGAATAAGTCGTTGATATCGGTAGAAGTCACCCCATACTGTCTCGCGACGTTTTCGAGTAGCTTTACAATGAACGGGTCCGGGTTATCAGCCAGCAACATTACAAACATTTTATCCTCGACCGCGACATCAAAAAAGTCTAGACCGTCACTGTCAAGAGTATCGTCCATTTCGTCAAGAGGTCCCCAAACCGCTGGATAAAATCCCCAAGCCGTCGAAGGATCTACAACTCCGTCGTCGGTTTTAAATCCTGCGATGTATGCATTTTTAAGATCGGCTTCTAATATTGCGCGTTCTCTCAATAAATCACTCGTTTGTTTCTTATCGATATTCCCCCACCCTCCTGTATTTGTTAAATCTAGACCCAATGAAACTGCGAGAAGCGCCATTTCAAACACAATAAGCGGACTTGGCTTTAATGACGTTGCCACCCGAGCAGCAACTCTCGCAGTGATTGCAGCTGTAATTCTAGCTGCCGCTTCTTGTCCGACACGCCGTGCTAAAATCGCCTGAATTTGTACAGACGTGTATCCAGCCCTCGTGAGGGCCTTTCCCCAAAGCATCCCTAGACGAACCCTTGCCGCCAATCCAAGACTGCTTAATTTTTGGGTGAGCATTTTCTTAGTACTTCTTGCAAGTGCGCTGGCGTTAAATTTCGGCCGAGCGACCGACTTGAATGACTGAAGCGCCTTGATTTCGCTCTTAATAAGAGTCTTTGAACTATCGGTGAGTCTTCGGATTGCGGCAATTACAAGGCCGGGCACCGCACTTGTTGCAATTCCTAATACAAGAGGTCCTAACAGACTCAAAAATATACCAAGGCTCGTCATTCCGTCATCTGGTGGTAAAGTTGCTAAAGCTTGAATAACTGCGGGACTTCGTGACCCGTCATCGACTGGGGCGCCATCGCCATCGCCATCGTCATCACCATCGCCTGTGCCATTCCGTTTTTTGATAATCAGAATTAAAACAACCACTACCGCAACTGCTAAAAAAATAAACCCCATCGCAAAAATAAGCAATGCCCCATCGTCATCGTTTTCCATCTTTCATATTCTAAGATTATTTTGTAGGACCGAGCGCGAGTATTAGACCCACACAACACATCAATAGGCAACATGCTACAATAACCCAAATTACCCAGTTTCCAAGACGCAAAGAATTGGGACAAATGAACGGAATAGAGATTGTATCGCAAATTCCACCGACAAGCGGATCTGCAATGTCGCTCGCAAGGTCTACTATAAGTTGTACCGTTTCCTTGATTGCTGATCGGAATTGGTTGCGAAAGCTTGTGTGACACGTCATGAAACCCCATTCCGGTGTACCATCTCCCATGTCCGTTAATTCAAGTTCAAAAGAGACTGCGTCATCATCGACATCGATGACGACCGCCGTCACGTCGTCCATAGTGGGGGTGGTGTGCGTGCTTCTGAAAGTAAATGTATCGTTTGTAGACGGATGGAAAGCATTTTCCATACACGGGATAGGGGGGTTTCCACACTTTTGACCACCTTGCGTCTTGTACGTAAATTTGTACTGGTTTTGGGTATCCTTGATTTTTTCAATCTTTGTAATTTTAACCTCCACTCCTTCGGTGTTCAGCGCACGAATCCCCGCAATCGATAAATACGTTCCCACGGCCACGCCTGCGAGAACACTCGTGCCTGTAAGGCCTACAACATATGGTTTGACATTATCCCATCGTGACGGCGGCGCTGGCGGTGGGTTCGGCGGCGGTGGCGGTTCTCCCTTTGTAGATTTGGCCCCGTTGAGGGGGGGTGGGGGTTCTAGGTCATCCACCGCCTTAACCGCATCATCAAAATTCTTGGCGGTGAGCTCGGGGACGTCGGGATTGGATGCTTTCGCAAGTCTCGAGGCTGATAATCTTTTGCTATTCCTGGCTGCTGCTTTCGCGACTGATTTTGCAAGGTCTGGGTAATTACGAAGTACAGTTTTCAATGCAGCCTTCAGAGCAGCGCTCATTTATAAAACCAACTATTTTTATTTACCAGCCCGAACGCTCGGTCAGTTTTCACTTAAAGCGCTTGGTTTTGGTTTGAAAAATGGTCCGCCTCGTCTTCTGTCTCCCCGGAAAGTCCTATGACCGCCAGTTCCTCCTAGCCTGGTCTGATCTCCTCATGCAGGCTTCTGCAAAGGGGCATCAGATTATGATTTCGCAACAGTATTCGTCCGTCGTGCACTTTGCCCGAGCCAAGTGCCTCGGTGGGGACGTCCTGAAGGGCCCGGACCAGAAGCCGTTCCAGGGTGAGGTTGACTACGACGCCATGATGTGGATCGACTCGGACGTGGTCTTCAAGCCCGATGACTTTTTCAACCTCCTGGAGAGCCCCCACGACGTCACGGGCGGCCTCTACATGATGGAGGACCTCCAGCACTTTGCGACGGTCCAGGATTGGAACGAGGACTTTTTCACAAAGACTGGTTCATTCAAGTTCCTCCGCCCCGAGGACATCGAGGGAGCCGCACAGTACAAGCCGGTCGCTTATACCGGCATGGGATGGATGCTCATCCGCAAGGGTGTCGTCGAGTCCATCAAGTACCCGTGGTTCCACTCGGAGCTACAGACTGTCGGCGGGCTCACGGATATGAACTCCGAGGACGTCTCATTCTGCCGGGCGATCACGGCGGCCGGTCACCAGATTTACATCGACACCAAGATTCGCGTTGGTCACCAGAAGTTGCTGACCATCTGAGTTCTTTTCAAACT
>Ga0209442_1001662_pt1 | contig 12418 bp, 9 predicted proteins | sample LauGreSBDMM110DD_2_FD_187565 | JGI IMG/M metagenome (GOLD analysis project Ga0209442, IMG submission 187565) | Freshwater lake microbial communities from Lake Michigan, USA - Sp13.BD.MM110.DD (SPAdes) (version 2) | ecosystem: Environmental > Aquatic > Freshwater > Lake | place: Lake Michigan, USA...
TCAAAACCAATGGTCATGGTGTCGTTGCCGTTCACACCGGTTTGCAATTGGATTTTGCCCGCTGTGCCGTCCAGCAAGTTGATATGGTTGTGGTTGGTTTTGGTGGCCACGTTGTTGATCTCGGCCTTCATTTCTTCCACTTCCAACTGCAATGAGTCGCGGTCAGCTGCAGACATGGCACCGTTGCCCGCTTGCACAGCCAATTCACGCATACGCTGCAACATGTCGGTGACTTGACCCAAAGCGCCTTCAGCGGTTTGCGTCATGGAAATGCCGTCATTGGAGTTGCGAATAGCAACTGCATAACCGCGGATTTGCGATGTCATACGGGTGCTGATGGCCAAGCCAGCAGCATCGTCTTTTGAGCTGTTGATACGCAGGCCTGTGGAGAGACGCTCCATGGACGCTTGCATCTTCTTCTCAACGTTCATCATCGAGGCCTGAGCTGACAAAGCTTTTACGTTAGTGTTGATTACGGACATGGTGTTTCTCCTTGATAGTCCAAACTGAAATTTACTGAAAAGTCAAGATTCATTTCTTGATGAAAATAGAATCGTCTGGTTGATTAAAAACTTTAGAAAAATTTATATAGATTTGTTATGCAACAAACCTTTGAGGTCTTCTATGCCGTGGGCAATACGCACCACCACTTCATTGGGGATTTGGCGAACGACTTCACCTGTCTGCGAGTTCTTCACATAAATAATGGGGCGGCCTAATCGTTCGTCCATGGAGAAATTCAAGCCACGTCCACCCGACACCATCATGTCATTGAGCTTGCCAATGGCCTCATTCAAATTTTGACGCATGCGGTTGGCGTCGAAATTGATGTCAGCCTTGGGTATGGCCATGACTTTGGGTGCGGCTTCCACAGTCCCAACCGACGCGGCTGGGGCGGCACTGGGCATGCGTGCAGTCTGATGCTGCGAATTCACGGAAATTTCATTAGCCATGGTGAGTCCTTTGAAAATCTTTTGTCCCGAAGGGGAAAAAAGAATTTGACCAACACCTGATCGACGCAAGTCTGCAAGACTTGAATCAAATAATTGAAATAAATTAAAAAGAGTATTTTTTAAGTATATAAATTAGTTATTTACTTATTTATTGGTATACGCTGCCATCATGCCATCAAAGCTGGCCTTCAAGCTGGTCTTTTGGCTGTTGACGTTACCGACCATACTGTCCATAGAGGCAAACTGCTTGGTGTAACGGCCAAGCAAAGCCGTCATGCGGGTATCGAGCTTTGTGAGGTCATCTTTGTATTTGTTGTTCTGTGTGTCGGCATTGGTGCTCTGACTGAGCATGGGGCCCGTCGCACTCAAGAGCTTGGAGAGTTTGCGAACACCATCGCCTGCAAAGCCTGCGTTTTGTTTGCTGTAAGCACCCAAGCCGTTGTAGTTGCCAGTGAAGGCTGTCACCACATCGCTGAAATTGTTTTGCAAGGCCGAATCGAGCTTGGTCGCATCCACCGACATGACACCTTTTTCATCGATCTTGAAGCCCATTTGCCACATTGCACTGATGTTGGTGCCTGGCGTTGACGAGTCACCCATAAACAGGCTGCGCATTTGTTGACGCACTGCACGCACGGTGGAATCTCCCACCAAGGTGGCGCCATAAGTTTCCACCGTGGACTTGGGGTCTGTGACTACACCAAACATGGTGTTGGCATCGTTGTAAGCAGCGACCAAGGCATCAAATTTAGTTTTGATAGCCGTGGGGTCACGGGTCAAATTCACCTGTGCAGCAGGGCTGGTGGTTTTCAGCTCAAAGGTCAGGCCATTGACCACATCGCTGATGCTGTTGGTGCTGCGCGTGACCGAAATACCATCGACCTTGAGAATCGCGTCTGCCGCATTTTGGTTGGCTGCGTTGCCTGCATTAAAGCCCAAACCTGGGGTGGAAGAACCCGTGCCGTAGTTGGTGCTCATGGTGAAAACACCTGCAGACCCTGTGGGACCTGTCAGCACAATTTGATAAGGCGTGGCAGAGCCGTCGCCCGTGTTAATTAACTGTGCTTTGACACCGGTGTTTCCCGCATTGATGGCGCTGACAATGTCTTGCGGCGTGTCTTTGCCATCAGCCAAAGTGATGGGCTTTTTAGCCACCCCTGCGATGGAAAAATTGAGGGTCAAAGCTTCTCCGCCATTGATCGGGGTGTTGGGCAAGGCAATGCCATTGCTGACACGCCTTTGTGCCTTGGCGATTTGCAGCACCTCTATCTCGTGAGAGCCGGTGGCAGCTGCAGCACCTGCGGTAACTGAAAACGCGCTGGGGTTACTGGTGACTGCCGTCACCGAGCTAAAGCTGGTTTGGTCTTTAAGGGCAGCCAAGGCGGTTTGCACTTCGTTGACCACAAACGAAACAGCCGAATAGCCGGAGATGCGCGCCTCGTTTTTAGAAATCTTGGAATTGATGGCATTTGCCTTGGGCATTTTCTCGGCATCGACCAAGTTTTGCGCCAAAGAAGATACATCTACACCCGACCCAGCTCCCAATGATGTTTTGATTTTCTGTGCATTGGCTTTGTTCGCGGCCGCCACCTGCTCTGCCGTTGTAGCCAATGTGCTGCTGGAACTGATGGGGGAGGTGGCCATTAGGTTAAGGAGAGTAATTTCAGATGAATCGGATCAAATCCAAAAAACTTAAAACCATCAATTGATGTAATTGAACAAACTGAGCTTGGAAATTTTGGCAAAAGTGCTTTGTGCGGATTCCAAAGCCAACTGGTCTTTGTTCATTTTGGTGATGGCCTCGGTGTAGTCCAAGTCTTGCACATCAGACAAAGTGGTTTTCAGGCGCAAGGTAATCTCTTCAAGCACGCCGCCTTGCGCGTCCACCACATTCATATCGGTGCCCACCTGCGCGTTGGCGTCACTGACGCCTTGCTGCATGCGGTCAAGTTCTTGGATACCACGTTGCATATTCATTCTGTCGGAACTCTTCACCGCGTCGACCATGTCGGCCAAGGCTTGGAAAAAGCCCACGCCTGCCCTGTCGCCCTTGTCATCCACACGCACCAAATTGACAAACGCGTCTATCCCTGGGATGTTGAGATTCATACGGCGGTTGTCACCCACGGGCACCAACATGCGGCTTTGGTCACCTTGGTAGACCACCCGCCCCTTGGCGTCTTCACCAAAGGGGGCTTGGCTCACACGTGAGCCGGCAAATAAATAATTACCATTGGAGTCTTGGGAATTAGCCAAGCTCAAGATTTGATCTCTGAGCTGGGTCATCTCCAAGGAAATGGTTTTTCTGTCCGCGGTACTCAAGGTGTCGTTGGCTGCTTGAACAGCCAATTCTTTAAAGTGATACAGCACATCGCTGGTGTTGTTTAGCGCTGTTTCCTCGGCCTGCAATCGGACATTGACCGCATTCAAGTTGCCTTGGTAGCTGGCTTGACGTGTCATTTCAGACTGCAAGCGGGTGATCAACGAGGATTTATCGGGAGCGTCACTGGGCTTATTTATTTGTTTACCCGTAGACAACTGTTCTTGGGTTTTGGCCAAGCTGCCTTGGATATTGCCCAGCTGCTTGCTGGCATTATCAAAAAACATACTGGTCGAGACTTTCATCACCATGGCTTGAATCTCCTTCAGCGAATCTGAACAATCGAGTCAAACAACTGACCCGATATTTGCAATGACTTGGCAGCCGCTTGGTAAGCCTGCTGAAAACGAATCAAGTCGGCGGCTTCGTCGTCTAGGTTGACGCCAGAGACTTTGTCACGCGACTGCTTGGCCTGGGCATTCACCACGGTCAAAGCTTGTTGGGTGATCTTGGCCTGCTGAGCGGCATTGCCCACGGTATTGACTTGATCGATGTAAGAATCCGAAAAGCTTTTGTTGCCAATCACGCCTTTTTTGGCCAAATCGGTCATGACCAGCATGTTTTCGTTATTGCCCAAGCCGTCGTGGTTGCCGTCTACCGCAAATATGTCGCCCATGTCCGGGGTTCGGGTGAATTTAATGGCTAAACCTTGGTAATTCACCACAGGGTTCAAGACGGTGTTGTCGTAATGTCTTTCTGCCAAAACAGTGCCCGTCGCGCCGTCTTTGATGGTGTAGTGGTCGGTGGCATCAAATGTCACCACCAATTTTTGAGCGCGCAGTTTTTGCTGCGGGTCGATGGGCTGACCAGAAAAGCTTGCAGCAATCGTGGCTTTGCCCGCGCCGGTGACAAAAACCTGTAGGTCGTCGGGTACTTTGCCCTCCACATAGGCGGCGGTTCGAAAGCCCACCATGTTTAAGTCAAAGGGCGAACCGGCGTTGGGCGGTGCGCCAAAGGACAAACGGATATCTGACTTGGCGGGGTCGCCCAAGCTGCGTGTTAAACGTACTTGGCCTTGAATGGTGCTGTTGGCGTCGCTCAGACTGTAGTTAAAAATATTGATCGACTTACCGTTGACATCTTTCGGGCCCAAAACAATATCTTCCCCCTTGCGGCCAGGGGCGTTTTCCAAAATCAAATCGCCGTTTTCTGCAATGCGTGCAGTCACGCCCGTCTGCTCTTGGGCTGCCTGAATCGCCTTGACCATGCTGGGAAGGTCTTGGTATTCGCTGGCCGTTTTGGAGACTTGATTGATCGTTCCTATCTTGACGTTATTGATCGACAAGGCTTTGTGAAAATCAAGTGATGCGGTATTGAAACGAACTTGGTTAAAGACCTCAACTTGCATATCGGTCATTTGGTTATCGTCCAAACCTTTTTGTAGCCAAGCCGCCACTTTTTTCGGTGTCAAAGAGGTCCCTGCACCCAACTCCAAAGAACCTAAAGGTTTTCCGTTAAGCGTAATAGACCCCTTAGCAACCACAGTTAGCCCTTCGGGCCCAGCCGTCAGTTTCTGAATGTGCGAGGTCTCCAATTTGGCAGGCTCCAAAACGGGGTCACCCTTTTTGAATTGCACGCCATTGAAATTGGGAGAATTACTGATCGTGCTGATGCCCAGTTTTTGAAGGTTTAAGGTGATACCTTGTCGAAAATTGGCTTGTACATTGCCAGGGCGGGAATAAGGATTCCCATTCAATGTAAATTGAGCATCTTGTGCGACTTGGAGGGGAACGTTGAAATCGAAACCCAAGTCAGGGCCGCCCGCTTCTACATCTAAAGTAAATGCATTAGCAATACCCGTCTCGCTGCTGGTCAGAATAATTTTGTAAGGATTAGCGCTTCCATCTCGCGAATTCACTAACTCAGCTGTCACACCCATCTTTGCATCATTGATTGCTTTAACAATACTTTGCGGACTTGATTGATGTGCTGTGATGGGGATGGTTAAAGCGTCCCCTTGGTTGACAGAAACAGACAAATCAAAATCTACGGTACTTAGCCAAGTCGATGGCGAGGAAAAACCAGCACTGGCAACTTGCAAGGGCTTGGCCAATTGCTTCACATCCAGAACATAAAAAGACTTTAAATTCAAAGACATATCCGGAAGAATGCCCGCCACCACATTGGTGTTACTTGTGTAATTGAGGCCGTCCAGCGTAAATGCGGAATCTGTGGGTTCTTGGTGCGCTTCTTCGTCCTTTATCAAACCACTTTTGGCATTCAGGCTAAAGGTATTACTCGCACCACTAAGGCCAGACAAAATGATTTTGTATGTTGAGTCTTCACTCTGCGACAACTCTGCTTTAACTCCGGTGACAAATGTCTTGCCGTTGATTGCATTAACGATGCCTTCAGGTGTATTTGCAGTAATAGGGATAGGTGTACCAGAGATGCCATCTTTCTGAAAGGAAAGTGATAAGCCAGACAAATTTGCGATCGGATCTTTAGCGCTTGCAAATCCAGTGCCGTCTAAAGCACTTCCATAAGCATCCTGCTGGAAATTAGCGAATTGAATCACTTCAATTTGGTGAGAGTCTTGGCTGTGGAAATCATTGCTACTCACCACAGTGCTTTTAGCGCCATAAAACACATTGGCGTTCAAGTAACCGTTGGTGCCAGACTTGTTGAGATAAGCATCGCTAAGAGTGACAGGGTCTGTAAAGCCGTTCTCTGCGGTCAACAATTGGTATTTTTCGTCGACACTCATTTCACTGCCAATGAGGTGACGTCCATCTTTGGTCAGCAGCTGTAATTGCTGCCCAGGCTTAGCGTTGTCCAAGTAAATGACGGGGTTTTCCATGCCAGCGGACAAGGTGGTGACCGATGAAAACAAACGTCCACCACTGACATCAATTGGCAAAGGGTTATTCGTGAAAGGGTTGCTGACCAGCCGAGCATTGCTCACACCCATGGGCGCAGGTGCAGGTGTGTAAGACACGGCAGCTTTGACATCGCTGGCGTTGTTGTTGTTGGTGGTCACCCTAAACAAAGCACCTGTGGCCACCCGCATGGGGTCACTGATCACCATGCCAATGCCTTGGGCTTTGTTAACCGCGGTGACATCGATCTTCATCAAAGGCTGGCCCATATTGCCATAGCCATCGATACCGTTTTTCTGCACCTTGTTGACCTCGTCCACAAAGGTTTGTGCCAAGAAGTCGAGATTTTTTTGGGCCGGTTCCAGCACCTGCGAAATAAAGGTATTGAGCCCGCCAAAAGTGCCGCCACTGGCACCCGACAAAGGCTCTGTGTTGCCATAGGGGTCAATCATCATGTCCATTTTGCTTTTGGAATTGAGATCAATGCCCACGGGGCGAAACTTGATGCCATCGACCACCACACTTTGCTTCATGGTGGTGCCCAAGCTCACTGAAACGATACCGTTTGAAGTGAAGCTGGTTTTGATGCGTGAGTATTCAGAGAGTTGTCTCAAAAGCAAATCACGTCGATCCAAAAGCTCTGGGGGCTGAGTTTCTAAGGAGGTGCCTTTGGTCAATTGCTGGTTCACCAAAGACAGTTGTTCGGTCAAGGTATTGAATTGGCCGGCCGAGCTGTCTAACGCTTGCCGCATTTCACTGGAGACCAAATTCAACTGGCCCGACAACTCGGCAAAACGCGAGCCCACGCCTTCGGTTGAACGCAAAAAACTGTTGCGCATCACGCCGGACGCGGGGTCTACCGACAAACTGCGGGCAGATTCAAAAAACCTGTCCAGCGCAGAACTCAATCCCACGCTATCGTCGCCCATGATGTCCATCACCCTTTGGGTGTACTCCACCATCGGGGTTTGGGTAGCTAAATCGGTGTTACTGTTGCGCAGATTAGATTCGGCAAACGTATCAAACGCTCGCTTGACCGAGGTGAACAACACGCCGGTGCCCAAAAACATATTGGCTTGTTTGGCGGGCGCACTTTGCGCCAGGGTTGAGGTCTGACGTGAGTAGCCCTCGGTGCTGACGTTGGCAATATTGTTGCTGACCGTGCCCAAGGCCCGCTGATAAGCGGCAACCGCCGTGCTACTGATGCCGAGTAAGTCACTCATGGCTCAGTCCCCAATGTCAGGGGCCGGTTAGGCGTCAACGGTAAAGCTTTCAAGGTGTTTTTCTGCAAGGACATGGCCGCTTGCGCTTTGTTGGCCAAAGACATGGGCAACACAGGCACGTTCAAAGGCATGCCGTTTTGTAGGGTCGAGGTTTGGCGCAACTGAAGTAACTCTGAGGTGCTGGGCACCGCTTTTTGCTGGCTCAGGTTTTTAACCACCACATCGGAAAAGCCCAATGAGTTGCGCTTGGCCATTTGCAGGGAAATCTCTTTGTCATACATGCCTTCAAAGGTTTCTTGCGCATCGTTTTGCAGCAAATCGCTTTTCATGGCGCTGGAAGCTTCGCGCATGGACTTGAGCATCATCTGTATGAACAAAGCCTCGAATTGCTCGGCAGATTCGCGCGTCGCACTCGCATCGTTGCGCTGCGCTTTGCCGCGCAGTTCGCCCAATGCCGAGAAGTCGTTGTAAGACTTGGCACTGGTGATGTTGGTGTTTTCGCTCATGGCTGTATGTAGATGGCTTAAATGATGATCAGCTCGGCACGCAAGCTGCCCGAGCTGCGCAAGGCCTCAAGAATGGCAATCAGCGATGATGGGCTGGCACCAACTTGGTTGACCGCGTCGACAATTTCTCGTAAATCGACACCGGGCTTGAACAAGAACATCGGGTTCTTGGGCTCATTCACCGCGATGTCGGCGTTTTGCACGCCAGCGGTTTGACCCTGAGACAGCGGATTGGGTTGGGACACCTCGTTGGTGGCGGTGACCGCCACCGAAATCGTGCCATGCGACACGGCTGCTGCGGTCACGCGCACAGCGCGGTTAATCACCACGGTACCGGTGCGTGAGTTGATGACCACGCGGGCATTAGGCTCAGAAGGCGTGACCTCGATGTTTTCCAAGAGTCCCATGAATGACACTCTTTGATTCAAGTCTTGAGGGGCTCGTACCGATATCGATGTGCCATCCACAGCTTGTGCCACGCCATCGCCAAATTTTTTATTGATCGCAGCCACAATGCTGCTGCTGGTGGAAAAGTCGTTGTCGCGCAGGTTCATCACCAAGAACTCGGCTTTTTCAAACGGTGTTTCCACGGCGCGTTCAACAATCGCGCCGCCTGGAATACGTGCCGCTGTAGGCACGCCAATGGCCACTTTGGAGCCCGCTGCCGAGGCATCTATGCCCGTGGCAGTTAAAGCACCTTGGGCCAAGGCATAAATTTCGCCATCCACGCCGCGCATGGCGGTCAAGATCAGGTTGCCGCCGCGCAGGTTGGTGGCTTTGCCAATCGCTGACACATTCACATCGATGCGCTGGCCTGGCTTGGTGAATCCTGGCAAGTCGGCTGTCACCATGACGGCAGCCGCATTTTTAATATCAATTCGACTGGCGGAAGTTGCCTGCTCGAAATCGGACATGGGGCCGTCGATACGCACACCCATTTGCGCCAACATGGCTTTCATGCTTTGGGTGGTGAAAGGCACTGAGGCGTCGTCACCCGTGCCTTGCAAACCCACCACCAAACCAAAGCCAATCAACTGATTGGGGCGCTGTGCGGCCACGGTGACCAAGTCTTTGACGCGGTCAGCCCATGCCGGCAGGGCACACAAACAAGCCAAGCTCAGCACAAAGGTTTTGACAAATGTGGTTTTCATAGCTTTCTAACTTTGAATTAAAAGGGCCAAAATTTCATCAAACCGGTGGTTCCCCAGCCGGGTTTGCTGGCCGAGGCCAAGTCGCCTGTGCCGCGGTAAGCGATTTGTGCATTGGCCAAGCGCAAAGACTGCACCGTGCCGTTGGGGCCTATGTCTTGGGGGCGAATCACACCCGCCACCTGAATCACTTCAGTGCCTTCGGAGAGGCCGAGTTTTTTCTCGCCACGCACCACCAAATTGCCGTTGGCCAAAATATCGGTGACGGTGACAGTGACCGAGCCGGTCAGGCTGGCGCCTTGGGCAGCTGTACCCTTGCCGGTGCTGGTGGTTTTGGCGGAGTTCATATTGAGTCCGTCCAAAATAGGATGGATATTGCCCAGCAACAAATTGGCGCCCGAAGGCAATGCGGTGTTGCTGGCGTCGCGGCTGATATCGGTTTTTTGGCTGCGGTCGGCTTGTGTGGATTCATTCAACAACACGGTGATCAAGTCGCCCACCTGGTAATTGCGACCACGGCCAAACCAAGCATCGCTTTGGCGGTTGCCGTAAATACCGCCGGTGGCAGGCGCGGTTTGGTCTTTGGCCAAGGGGTAGACAGGCGCGAAGTCGGGCGAAGGCGACAGGGTCGACAACACCGGTGCTTGCGAGGCACAGCCTTGCAATACAGCCAAAACAACCAGAGAGGAAAGAAGTATTTTCATGGTGAATATTTCTTAATGGATTAAAGGTTTTGGTTCAAATACTTCAACATGCCGTCGACTGCTTCAATCGACTTGGAGTTGATCTCGTAAGCGCGCTGGGTTTCGATCATGTTGACCATTTCCTCCACCACGTTGACGTTGGAGGCTTCCAAAGAACCTTGGTTCAATACACCCGCGCCCACGGTGCCAGGCTGCAGCAACTGCACCTGTCCACTCGAAGCGGTGGCGGCCATCAAGTTGTTGCCTAAGGGCTTTAAGCCACTTGGATTGACAAACTTGGCGATCTGTAACTGGCCCAACACCTGCTGGCCTTGACCGGCCACGAGTTCAACCGAAATCGTGCCGTCGCGGCCAATGGTCAAAGAAGAAGCGTTGTTGGGGATGGTGATATTGGGTTCGAGCAAAAATCCGGTTGAAGTCACCAGTTGTCCGGTTCCCGACAGCTTGAAAGCGCCGTCGCGGGTGTAGGCAATGGTGCCGTCTTGTTGCTGGATTTGGAAGAAACCGTCGCCCATGATGGCCACATCCAAGGGGTTTTGGCTGTTGGTCAAGTTACCTTGGATATGCAATTTTTCGGTGGCAACCACCTTGGTACCGGTACCCAGCATCAAGCCAGTGGGTGCTTGTGTGTTGGCCGTGGTTTGGCCGCCCGCTTGGCGGATGTTTTGGTAAAGCAAGTCTTCAAACACCGCGCGGTCGCGCTTAAAACCCGTTGTTGAAACGTTGGCTAAGTTGTTTGAAATGACATTCATGCGCGTTTGCTGCGCATCCAAGCCGGTCTTGGAAACCCATAATGCTGCATCCATTGCTAACCCCTGTTCTTCAAAAAATCAGCGCCTAAGCGCTTGGCTATCAGGTTGACAGTTTCATCATGGAAGAACCTGACTGGTCGTTTTCTTGACTGGCTTTCACCATACGGACCTGTTGTTCAAACATGCGCGACTGCTCTATCAGCCTGACCATGGCTTCGGTGGGGCTGACATTGCTGCCCTCGAGAGCCTGTGACGTCAATGAAGGCGCCTTAGGACCTGAAGCAAAATCCGCGCCTGACGGTTTATCGTGCGCCTTAAACAGGCCGTCTTCGCGTCGGGTCAAGGGGGTTTTGCTCGCGTCGCGTAGTAATAAGGTGCCAATCAGGGTCTCTTGCTGAATACCTGGCTGGTTGGGGTCATGGATAAATACCCCGCCGTCTTGGGCGATGGTCGCCCTAAAGCCCGGGGGAACCGTGATGGGTGACTGGTTGCTGCCCATGACCGGATGACCATTGCCGGTTTGCAGCACGCCGTTGACGTTGAGTTGCAAATCTCCGCGGCGGGTAAAGGCCATCTCGCCATTGGGCGCTTGCACGCCCATGACGGTTTGGTCGTTCATCAAAATATCCAAGTCGCGCCCAGTGGCCATCAAAGGGCCAGGGGTCAGCTTGATGAAGTCCATGTGCATGGCCTGGGGTTGGTAGTTGGAGTCAAAGCCCTCGCCCTCGGCCTTGAAAGCCTTGAGCGAGATTTCGTAGGAGCGCTTAAAGCCCGTGGTCGTGATATTGGCCAGTTCATTGGCCAAGGACTGACGAGCTAAACGCATTTCAGAAATTGCAGCAGAAGCGTTAAAGGCTAGGCGATCCATGTCGATTCTCTAAGGAGGAGCTTTACGCTCTGATTTGAATAATGGATTGAGTCATGGTGGTGCTGGTCTCAATCGCCTTGGCATTGGCCTGGAAGTTACGCTGCTCGGTGATCAAGTCGACCAATTCCTGCGTCAAGTCCACGTTGGCACGCTCGGTCGCACCCGAGCGCACGGTACCGAAACCAGCCGAACCGGCCTCACCGTACTTGGGTGTGCCAGACGACGCCGAGCTGTAGTAGCTGGTGTCACCAATCTGGCGCAAGCCGGTGGGGTTGGTGAAGTTGACCAAGACCACCTTGCCCAGCGATTTTTGTGAACCGTTGGAGTAAGAGGCGTTGACCAAACCATCGTCAGCCATGGACAAGCCCACCAAGTCACCTTCGGGTGCACCGTCTTGCGACTGTGACAACACGGCATAAGGTGAAGAGAACTGGGTCGACTTGGAGTAATTGATGTTGATGGTCAAAGCACCCTTACCGTCTGGCAGGTATACCGTGTCCAACTGCGAGCCTTGCTTGGGTGACACCAAGTTACCGCCCGTGTCAAACGTCAGCTCGCCTTTTTCCAAAAAGATGGGCGACCACTCAGGCAAATCTTTGTAGCCGTCAGGACTGAAGGTTTCCTTGCCAAATTCGTCGATGTACTGTGACACGGCCACACCATTCACAATTTGGGTGTACTGGGTGGGTTTGATCCAGTTGGAGGTGGCGCCACGCCCACCTTCGACGTTGGCCAAGCCCCACTGGCTGTCGCCAGAGACCTTGATAAAGGAGTTGGTTGACGCGGTGCCTGAGGTGAATTTCAAACTGTTGCTGGTGAGGTCGTAAGCCACCTTCACGCCAGACACCATGGGGCCGGTCAAACCGTTTTGGTCTGAAGGTCCGGCCAAGCGGTTGATGCCGTTTTGCAGCGCCAGCACAAAGCTGTCAATCGTGTAAGTGTCTTTGGGTTCCAGATAAACCGTGCCCTTGACATCGTCCACAGACACCACAAACTTGTTGTTGGTTAAGTTGACGCTGAAGTTGTTGTTGGCGTTAATGCCCAGAGGCGAGCCTTGCATGACGG
>Ga0209442_1001666_pt1 | contig 12409 bp, 11 predicted proteins | sample LauGreSBDMM110DD_2_FD_187565 | JGI IMG/M metagenome (GOLD analysis project Ga0209442, IMG submission 187565) | Freshwater lake microbial communities from Lake Michigan, USA - Sp13.BD.MM110.DD (SPAdes) (version 2) | ecosystem: Environmental > Aquatic > Freshwater > Lake | place: Lake Michigan...
TATCGGTTTCTTTTCGCGCATGGAGCGCGGTCGACCTTGGGTGCGAATGAAGATAGCCTCCAGTTTGGATGGTGGTACCGCGCTCTTAAATGGCAGCAGTCAATGGATAACCTCTGAAGCAGCTCGTGAAGATGGTCATGTGTGGCGAGCACAGTCTTGTGCCATTCTGACTGGCATCGGTACGGTGGATCAAGATGATCCACAAATGAATGTTCGCGCGATTGCTACTACACGTCAGCCTAAGCGCATAGTGATTGATAGTAAATTACAAATTAATCCGGATGCGAAAATTTTGCATGGCGGTGGGACTTGGATTTTTGCAGTAAGTGCCAAGCGCGAACAAATAGCGCGTTTGCAAGATGCTGGTAATGAAGTCATTTTGCTGCCGGATACGCATGGCAAAGTTGATTTAGCTGAACTCATGCGTGAATTAGGAAGACGTGAAATCAATGAGCTGCATTTAGAAGCAGGATTTAAACTCAATGGCTCATTACTCAAGAGCGGCTGTATTGATGAGCTACTGATTTATTTAGCGCCTTCATTATTAGGGCAGTCTATGGGAATGGCGAATTTACCGACGCTGATTGATTTAGCAGATCGTTTGCAATTTAGCTTTCATGAGGTTAAACAAATAGGTAAGGATTTACGTTTGCGTGCACGTGATATTTCATTAGCAAAGTCTTCTAGCTCTGGAAAATAAAAATATGTTTACAGGAATCGTAGCAGCAGTTGGTCGTATTACTACTATCACCGCATTGGATGAGCATGATGCTCATGCCGGTGTACGTTTACATATTGCAGCCGGTGCACTAGCGCTTGAGGATGTCGCAATTGGCGACTCTATCGCTATTAATGGCGCTTGCATGACAGTGACACAAAAAACAGACAATGCATTCACTGTTGATGTATCACGTGAAAGCTTGAATTGCACAGTAGGCTTGGATACAGTCGGTGAAGTCAATCTTGAAAAAGCACTGACCTTAGCTGATCGCTTAGGTGGGCATTTAGTTTCAGGGCATGTGGATGGCTTGGGCACTGTTATGCGCTTTGAGCCTATAGGCGAATCCTGGGAGTTAGTAATCGAAGCGCCAGCATCGCTAGCTAAATATCTTGCTTACAAAGGGTCGATAGTGGTCAATGGTGTTTCTCTGACCGTGAACCGTGTCAGTGATAGCGCAACAGGTTGTGCAGTGTCGATTAATCTCATTCCGCATACGATAGCGGCTACCACCTTAAAACACTTAGAAAGTGGTTCACAAGTGAATTTGGAGATAGATTTAATTGCGCGTTATGTAGAGCGCATGCTCTCGGTACCGAGCTTAAAGCCATCGATGCCAAATTAGCACGCTTCATCACTTAATAATAGGCTAAGGCTAGTTGGCCGAAATCCTATAAAATGTGCGACCATTCTGGATTAGCTCATGTCACTCTCAAGCACAAAAGAAATTATTGCCGAGCTACGTGCCGGCCGCATGGTCATACTCGTTGACGAGGAAGATCGTGAAAATGAAGGCGATCTCGTTTTAGCCGCCGACTTTGTTACGCCCGAAGCCATTAACTTTATGGCTAGATACGGTCGTGGATTGATTTGCTTAACGTTGACGGAACAGCGTTGTGAGCAATTAAATCTATCCATGATGACGACCCGTAACGGTACTTCCTATGGCACCAACTTTACGGTATCGATAGAAGCGGCAGACGGTGTCACTACTGGTATCTCCGCAGCAGATCGTTCACGCACAATAGAAGTTGCAGTTGCGCGGCATGCAAAGCCAAATGACATCGTACAGCCCGGCCATATTTTTCCATTACGTGCGCAACGTGGTGGCGTGTTGATGCGTGCAGGTCATACAGAAGCAGGTTGTGATTTAACTGAATTAGCGGGTTTAACACCGGCGGCTGTCATCTGTGAAATTCTAAAAGACGATGGCACCATGGCACGCTTGCCTGATTTAATGGAATTTGGGCGTGAACATCAACTCAAAATCGGCACGATTGCGGATTTGATTCATTACCGTAGTCAAAACGAAAGTATTGTAGAACGCGTAGCAGAACGCATGATGCAAACACCTCACGGCAATTTCCGTGCGATTGCTTTTCGCGACAAGCCTAGTCGGGGTGCACACCTAGCCTTAGTACATGGTGAGATAGCTGGTGATAAAGAAGCGTTGGTAAGAGTCCATCAACCTGTATCCGTACTTGATCTACTTGAAACCGAAGCCACCACGCATTCATGGAGTATGGCTGCCGCTATGAATGCGATACAAAAATCTGAGCGTGGTGTTTTAGTGTTATTGAATTGCGAAGAATCTGCCGATCAGTTTTTTACACAATTTGATGCACTCACATCACCGCAACCAGAAAAGCAAACTGCAGGGCGTGGTGCACGTATGGATTTACGTACCTATGGAATTGGTGCACAAATTTTGCGTGATCTGGGTGTAAAGAAAATGAAGTTATTGTCTAATCCAAGAAAAATGCCCTCTATGATTGGCTTCGATTTAGAAGTAGTGGGATATCAAAGTAGTCCGAATAATTGAGGGAGTCATCATGAGCGTAGGTAGCTATAAGCCAGATTTTCAAGGTGCAGGTTTGCGCATTGGTATTGTGCAAGCACGATTCAATGAAGATATTGGTCATGGATTACTCGCTGCATGTTTGAGTGAATTAAATAATTTAGGTGTGGCGGATGAAGACATCTTGCATGTAACTGTGCCAGGTGCATTAGAAGTCCCACTGGCTTTACAAAAAATGGCAGAGACAGAACAGTTTGATGCCTTAATTGCTTTGGGTGCAGTGATACGTGGCGAGACCTATCACTTTGAATTAGTGTCGAATGAATCTGGTACTGGCATTACACGCATAGGCTTAGATTTTGGTATTCCGATTGCAAATGCAATCTTGACCACAGAAACAGATGAGCAGGCAGAAGTGCGTATACAAGAAAAAGGTGCTGATGCAGCACGTGCTGCGGTGGAGATGGCGAATCTCATCGCTGCAATGGAAGAATTAGCTGAGCCCTCAGAAGACGATTAAGGCATACACCGTATGAATCAAAAATCACAGCATGCCAATCCGAATAAGAATCGGCCTCCACGCCATAGAGCGCGTGAATTTGCTTTGCAAGGCATTTATCAATGGTTATTGAACCAAGAAGATACTGGTGTCATTGATGCGCATATACGCAATACGCATGGATTTGAAAAAGCAGATGCAGAGCATTTCGATATTCTTTTACATGGCGTCATTAAAAATGCAGAGTCCTTACGCTCTAGTATTGCCCCCTTCATTGATCGTAGTATTGAAGAACTATCGCCGATTGAACATGCTGCCATATTGATTGGTACCTTTGAACTCGCTCACCATTTAGAAATTCCTTATCGCGTTGTGATTAATGAAGCAGTAGAGCTCACTAAATCATTTGGTGGTATCGATGGTCATAAATATGTGAATGGCGTACTCGATAAGCTAGCAGCCACATTACGTGCTGAAGAAGTTGCTGCACGCAGCTAATTCAATTTTTCAAGCGATCTATGTCTATTAACTTATCGCTTGCATCACGTCTGGAAAAAATTGAACCTTTCCATGTGATGGAGTTAATTAAAATGGCAGCGGCGTTGGAACAGCAGGGTCGCTCCATTATTCACATGGGCATAGGCGAACCTGATTTCTCCGTTGCGCAACCCGTTAATGATGCAGCAAGCGCAGCGATTGCTGCCGGTAAAACACGCTATACCCATGCCACGGGTTTGCCTGAGCTACGTGAGGCAATCTCTCAGCACTATCAAACTGCTTACGGCATAACTGTTCCTGCGTCGCGCATCATCATTACAGCAGGTGCTTCAGGCGCATTGTTATTAGCTTGTGCCGCTTTAGTTGAGGTGGGCAGTGAAGTGTTAATGCCCGATCCTTGCTATCCCTGTAATCGTCATTTTGTTTCTGCATTTGAAGGTATTCCGCAATTAATTCCCAGTGGACCTGCAGAACGTTTTCAATTATCAGCAGCTTTAGTAAAACAACATTGGGGTGCTAACACGCGCGGTGTCTTGCTTGCATCACCTTCTAATCCTACTGGCACAACCATAGAAACCACAGAGCTCGCACAGATTGTGGACTTAGTGCGTGAGCGACAAGGTTTTACTTTAGTTGATGAAATTTATCAGGGGCTCACTTATGATGCAGCGCCTTATAGCGCGCTTGCATTGGGTGAAGATGTGATTGTGATTAACAGCTTCTCAAAATATTTCAACATGACAGGATGGCGTTTAGGTTGGTTAGTTATGCCGCCTAACTTATTACCTGCAATTGAAAAGCTAGCGCAGAACATGTTTATTTGTGCCTCTAGCATTGCGCAACATGCTGCATTAGCTTGTTTCACACCAGAGTCGCTGTCTATATTTGAATCACGCAAAGCAGAGTTTCATCGTAGACGTGATTACATCGTGCCCACTTTACGTGATTTAGGATTCAATATTCCTGTGACACCGGATGGTGCATTTTATGTGTATGCAGATTGCAGTGCATTCTCGAATGATGCTGATGCATTGACCAAAGATATCTTGAATAAAACGGGTGTGGTTATAGTGCCAGGTTTAGATTTTGGTCCACACACAGCAAAAAACTATATCCGTGTTTCCTACTCCACTTCCATGTCGCAATTACAAGAAGCAGTAAAACGACTGCGAGCCTATTTGCATCCGTAACGCCATACCTACTGAACAGTGAAAGTAGGGCGCAATGCATTGCGCCGTATGAAAGATGAATTAAATCTTGTTGTCTTGAACAGAACGAGCTTCTGCTTCTTGCAAGGGTGATCGATTAGGATTCACTAAAGGTGATGCAAGCGGTTGAGTGATAGCAGGTGCTGTCTTACCTTGTGAGACATATTGCAGTCGTTGATACTCTGCGAGTACACGTGCACCATAGCCATTATCTGTACGTTTATTTCCTGCGCCAACATAGAGTTTAAGAGCAGCTTCAACTGAACCACCGCGACGTAAATAGTCTTTCAGTATGAGAGCGCCTGCACGAATATTTGCGACAGGATTCAATGCAGATTTACTGCCATCTTTATGTGCAAATTTTTCGCTATGTACTCTAGACATCACTTGCATCAAACCTTGCGCGCCTACATGGCTTTCAGCAAAAGGATTCATGCGTGATTCAATCGCCATCACAGCCAGAATTAAGAGTGGATCTATGCTGACTTCTTTTGCGCTGGAATAGGCAGCATCAACTAACATTTTGCTGGCACTGCCTGCAATTTTGTAACGACGCGCTAACCATTTAGTGACTCTACGTTGTTCGCCTGCTTCCATGATTTGTTCATAGCTTGCAGGGCTAATGACGGCATTCTGTTCTGATGAACTTTCATTTAAAGCTAATGTCTCAGCAAAAGCTTGCGATTGTGCTTCGGTTTCTAGTTCTAAGTTATTTGTGTTAGCTGAGAGTTGCGTGAATTCCTCACTCAATTGCGGTTTGAATGTAGTGAGAGTAATCCCTGCAATACCTGTTAACAGTATGAGTGTGAACAGGCGAGGTGCACTAATTTTAAAATTAAAACTAAGAATAGCTAAGCGCTTACTCAGCGCATTGCGAACAGTCGCTGTATGGTCTGATAACAATTGTGTATAGCTTAGCGCTGCCAATATAAATCGATTCTTCATGAGTGCTCCTGAATCATCGCGGCCCTCAAAACGTCTGATAAAACCTGTCTGGCTTTATAACCCCGCTAAATCCAACCTACAGTTGTTGCGTAGCGAGTTGCCAACCTTGTTTAATCAGAAGCTCTGAGATGAGGCCAATTGCAAGCGTATTGAAATGCTTGAATTCACCGCGAAACAAAAAACATCGTTTATCTGCAAATACTTATACAAATAAACGTCGGTGCTGCTCTTGGACTTAAATTGTGGATAAGACTAATTTAGTCTGAGCAATCTTGATTACGTGATCTAAACCAAACGCTAAATTCAACATAGGTTTAGATGAAAATACAGTGTCTCCCACACTGCATAGTTCGATCTGTGATCGAACCGTCTACAAAAATTTGAGCGGATTGTAGGTGTGGGTATATACGTAGTCAATAATGGAAATCTTGATTTCTATAACCCAAAAATATAGAAATTTTATTTCTAAGTGGCATTCATTAGTAAAATCAGATGCTTGACACCTTTTCTTGAGGTGGAACCTTGAAGAATGAAGTAGGCGAAAAAATATGAAATATAACGATCTGCGGGACTTTATTGCCAAATTAAAACAACTTGGCGAATTAAAAGAAGTTGCGCTTCCAGTTTCACCTTATCTAGAGATGACGGAGTTGTGTGATCGGACTCTGCGAGCAGAAGGTCCTGCTTTGCTGTTTACGCATCCTAAAGATCACACCATACCGGTGTTGGGTAATTTATTTGGAACACCACAGCGTGTAGCGCTAGGTATGGGTGCTGATAACGTGAGTGAGTTGCGCAAGATAGGTCATGTGTTATCCATGTTGAAAGAGCCCGAGCCACCCAAAGGATGGAAAGATGCTTTGGGATTGGGGTCTTTGATAAAGTCAGTGTGGGATATGGCGCCTAAAGAGCTACGCTCTGCGCCGTGTCAGGAGATTGTGTGGGAAGGTCAAGATGTTGATTTAGCTAAGTTGCCAATTCAGCATTGCTGGCCAGGTGATGTTGCACCACTCATTACTTGGGGATTGGTGATTACCAAAGGTCCCCATAAGAAGCGCCAAAATCTTGGGATTTATCGCCAACAAGTTGCAGGTCGTAACAAGCTCATCATGCGTTGGTTGGCACATCGTGGGGGTGCCTTAGATTTTCGTGAACATTGCATTACCAATCCAGGTCAACCTTATCCCATCGCAGTTGCATTAGGAGCTGATCCTGCCACCATATTAGGTGCAGTCACGCCAGTACCTGATAGCTTGTCTGAATACCAGTTTGCAGGTTTATTAAGAGGCAGTCGTACCGAGTTAGTGAAAGCAATAGGTAGTGAGTTACGTGTTCCTGCTTCTGCTGAGATTGTGCTGGAAGGGCATATCTATCCACAAGCGCATAAACCGCTTGCGCCTGAAGGTGCGCCAGCATGCCCTGATACGGGTTATGAAATGGCGCTAGAAGGCCCATTTGGTGACCACACGGGTTATTACAATGAACAAGATTGGTTTCCAGTGTTTACAGTCGATCGCATAACGATGCGACGTGATCCGATTTATCACTCGACTTACACAGGCAAACCACCAGATGAGCCCGCCATACTGGGTGTGGCATTAAATGAAGTTTTTATTCCGCTCTTACAAAAGCAATTTTCGGAAATCACAGATTTTTATTTGCCGCCTGAAGGATGTAGTTATCGCATGGCAGTCGTGCAAATGAAAAAAGCCTATCCAGGTCATGCTAAGCGCGTGATGTTTGGTGTGTGGAGTTTTTTACGTCAGTTCATGTACACCAAATTTATTGTCGTGGTTGATGAGGACGTCAACATACGTGATTGGAAAGAAGTCATTTGGGCTATTACCACGCGCGTCGATCCACTACGTGACACCACGTTGGTCGATAACACACCGATTGATTACCTAGACTTTGCATCACCAGTCAGTGGACTCGGTAGCAAAATGGGGATTGATGCAACCAACAAGTGGTCGGGTGAAACCAATCGTGAATGGGGACGCACAATCGAGATGGATGCAGACGTTAAAGCACGTGTAGATTTGATCTGGCAGCAATTAGGTCTGTAAACAATCGCGACATAGCTTGAATCATCCTCTTAACTAGAGGGGATACCTGATAAAATCGTGCTTGGCGGGCCCCTGCGCATCGTGGCATGGTCAACCTGGTCAGGTCGGGAACGAAGCAGCCACAGCCGTTTACCATGAGTGCCGTAGACAAGGCTCGCCTCTTATTTTTCTACTATGTTTTTTCCCTCTCGCCGAATTCAAATTCGGGACTGCGGCGCGTCAGGTAAAATGCGCATCTCACTACATCGCGATTGCCCATGTCTTATCAGGTTCTAGCCCGTAAATATCGTCCCCGCAATTTCGACACGCTGGTCGGACAAGAGCACGTTGTACGTGCGTTAACGCATGCCTTTGAGCATAAGCGTTTGCATCACGCGTATCTATTCACTGGTACGCGCGGCGTAGGAAAGACCACGCTCTCACGTATCTTAGCTAAAGCACTGAATTGTATTGGCACAGATGGCGCAGGAGACATCACCGCTTCACCATGTGGCGTATGTGAAGCTTGCGTGGCAATTGATGCAGGTCGTTTCGTTGATTACATAGAAATGGATGCTGCATCGAATCGTGGTGTTGATGAAATGACGCAATTGCTCGAGCAAGCTGTGTATGCGCCCTCGAATGCGCGCTTTAAAGTCTATATGATTGATGAGGTGCACATGCTCACCAATCAGGCTTTTAACTCCATGTTAAAAACATTGGAGGAACCACCCGAGCATGTGAAATTCATTTTAGCGACGACTGATCCACAAAAAATTCCAGTCACCGTTTTATCGCGCTGTCTGCAATTTAATTTAAAGCAGATGCCACCCGGTCATATTGTTAGTCATCTCGAAAACATACTCGGCCAAGAACAAATCACATTTGAAGTCCCTGCTTTACGCTTGCTTGCACAAGGTGCGCAAGGTTCTATGCGCGATGGGCTTTCCTTAACCGATCAAGCAATTGCTTATGCAGCAGGTAAAGTCACACTAGAAGCTGTGCAAGGTATGTTGGGTACTTTGGATCAAGGATATTTAATTAGCTTATTAGATGCACTCGCAGCACAAGATGGCGCTCGCTTATTGGCTGTTGCAGATGACATGGCTGCACGTAGTTTGTCTTATTCAGCAGCGTTACAAGATTTAGCCACCTTGTTTAATCGTATCGCGATTGCACAAAGCGTGCCGCAAGCTATTCCTGAAGATTTGCCTGAGCGTGAAGAAATTTTGAGACTGTCAGCGCAATTCTCACCAGAAGATGTGCAATTGTTTTATCAAATCGCTGCACACGGTCGTCATGAATTAGGATTGGCACCCGATGAATATGCAGGCTTCACCATGACCTTGTTGCGTATGCTTGCATTCACACCACTCTGGTCTGATGGTAAGAGTGCACCACAACAAACGTCATCAATAGCACCTGCAACGTCAGTAAAAAAAGCGGAAGCAGCTGCTTCGGTAGTGAGTGCTTCAACCAATAAAATATCAAGTACAGCATCAAGTGCTTCACCAAGTGCAGCAACTGAGAAACCAGTCAGCCCTGCTATGGCAGCATTAGCGGCAGCACGTAGTCCTAAAGCTAATTATGCTACTGCCAGTGCACGTACTGCACCTGCTGCATCAGAAAAACCGCAAGCTGCAGCAGAGAACACGACTTCGTCTACTGACTCTGCGCAAAAAAAAACTGAAAATTCTGCACCAGCTGAGATCTTAGTTAGTGCAGCACCTGCAAAATTAAATACTACCAATCTATTTTCAAATTGGGATGGTTCTTGGCCTACCTTAGTGAGAGCTTTAAGCGTGCGTGGTGTAGCACAACAGCTCGCAAGTCAAAGTGAATTATTAGCTTGTGAACCAGAAGGTAATGTTGTGATGATGCGTTTGCGTGTGCCGGTTGACACTTTGCTTTCAGCAGGCAGTGCAGATAAATTATCTGCAGCCTTGACTGAATATTTAGGTAAAACCATCAAACTCGTAACCGAGATAGGTACAGTGGCACATACCGCCCATGCACAAGTAGTCGCAGAACAAGCAACGCGTCAACAAGAAGCAGAAGACGCAATGCACAATGATCCGTTTGTACAAAAATTAATAAAAGAATTCGGTGGCACTATCGTCCCTGGATCAATTAAACCTGCCTGATTATTAATTCACAAGGAGCTCGAGATGATGAAAGGCCAACTTGCCGGCTTGATGAAACAAGCACAGGCTATGCAAGACAACATGAAAAAAATGCAGGATCAACTGGCGACCATAGAAGTCGAAGGTCAGTCAGGTGCTGGTTTAGTTAAAGTCGTGATGACTTGTAAAAATGATGTCAAGCGCGTCACTATTGATCCGAGTTTGTTAGGTGACGATAAAGACATGCTAGAAGATTTAGTTGCTGCAGCATTTAACGATGCAGTGCGTAAAGCAGAAGCGACCTCAGCAGAAAAAATGTCAGGCATGACAGCAGGTTTACCATTGCCTCCAGGCTTTAAACTGCCATTCTAAGAATGACACACTGCTTGTGAATACGCCTACCAGTCTGGATTTTTTAACCGAAGCACTGCGTCGATTACCTGGCGTGGGGCCGAAGTCTGCACAGCGTATGGCTTATCACTTAATGCAGCATGATAGAGAAGGTGCTGCATTATTGGGTCGAGCTTTGTCACAAGCAGTAGAAAATATTCAGCATTGTTCACGCTGTAATACCTTCACTGAACATGCTATTTGTGAAACCTGCCTCAATGATAATCGCGATGCATCACTACTCTGCGTAGTGGAAACGCCTGCGGATCAACTCATGATAGAACAGACGCTGACCTATAAAGGTTTGTATTTCGTTTTAATGGGTAGACTGTCACCATTAGATGGCATAGGCCCCAAAGACATACATCTAGAAAAACTCGTTACCCGTGCAACCGATGGTGTGGTGAATGAAATTGTTTTAGCAACTAACTTCACCAATGAAGGTGAAGCAACAGCACACTATATTAGTGAAACCTTAAAAGCGCGAGGACTCAAGGTGAGTCGATTAGCACGCGGTGTGCCAGTAGGCGGTGAATTAGAATACGTCGATGCAGGTACTATTGCACGCGCTATGTTAGACAGACGCGCTACTTAAATCAATTAATTCGCATGAGTGATTCATCAACATCCAAAGCTGCAAGCACAGGCCCTATGCAGGGCATTAAAGTGTTGGAGCTTGGTACTTTAATCGCAGGTCCATTTTGCTCACGTATCTTGGCTGAGTTTGGTGCTGAGGTGATTAAGATAGAAGCACCCGATGGTGGTGATCCTATACGTCAGTGGCGCGTACTCAAAGATGGCAATTCATTATGGTGGAGCGTACAAAGTCGCAATAAAAAAAGTATGACCTTGAACATGAAAGATCAGCGTGCACAAGAAATTGCACGCAAGCTCGCGCTGGACGCCGACATCATCATAGAAAACTACCGACCCGGTGTATTAGAAAAATGGAATTTAGGTTACGAACAACTTAAAGCCATTAATCCTGCCACCATCATGGTGCGCTTATCTGGTTATGGACAAACTGGGCCTATGCGCGATGCACCAGGCTTTGGTGCCATTGGTGAATCTATGGGTGGCATACGTTATGTCTCAGGTCATCCGGATAGACCACCAGTACGGATTGGTATCTCTATCGGTGACTCTATCGCTGCATTGCATGGTGCAATCGGTGCATTAATGGCTTTACGTCATCGCGACACCACTGGTGGTCGATGGAATGGACAGCAAGGTGATGCCTCACAGTCAGGTCAAGGACAAATGGTCGATGTCGCTTTATATGAAGCGGTATTCAATCTCATGGAATCTATGGTGCCGGAATATGATCATGCTGGCGTAGTGCGTGAGCGTACTGGCGGTGCTTTACCAGGCATAGTGCCATCAAATACTTATACGACAGGTGATGGTGAAAACATCGTCATCGCTGGTAATGGCGATGCAATATTTAAACGACTCATGCGCGCTATTGATAGAGCAGACTTAGCTGATGATCCTGTATTAACTAACAATGCAGGTCGTGTTACACGGGCTGAAGAAATTGATGCAGTCATACAAGCTTGGTGCAACACGCAAAACATTGATGATGCATTGAGCAAGCTAAAACAAGCTGATGTACCTGTTTCTAAAATTTATTCAGTACGTGACATGTTCACAGATCCACAATTTATTGCACGACAAATGCTAGAGCAGCATCAATTCAAAGATGGCTCGCCTATCACCATGCCTGCTATCACCCCGAAGTTTTCTGAAACACCAGGCAGCACACGCTGGCTGGGACCTGAATTAGGTGAGCATAACCATGAAGTGCTACGTGCTTTAGGTTATGCAGATACTGAAATCGCTGAGTTAAAAAATAACGGCGTCATTTAACGTCGCTTCTCATTATCTTCAGACTGCAAAAGAAAACGGCATGCCATGCGTGCAGACTAATTATTTTCTTTTTAATTTATTCCCACCTCATCTCACCTTAAGACTAGTAGTGATTAAGCCTGATTAATTTTTTACAGGGTTTGATTACATCACTACGGTAAAAATTTCCTCTTCTCCCTCTTCGGATAAATCTTGATTATTTCTTTACAGGAAATTTTTAAGCTTGAATCTCGACTGCCTATCGGAACTAATGTTCGACTATAGAACACTCAAATTTAGCAAGTAATTAACTCTAGGAAATATTTCATCTAACTTG
>Ga0209442_1001673_pt1 | contig 12396 bp, 14 predicted proteins | sample LauGreSBDMM110DD_2_FD_187565 | JGI IMG/M metagenome (GOLD analysis project Ga0209442, IMG submission 187565) | Freshwater lake microbial communities from Lake Michigan, USA - Sp13.BD.MM110.DD (SPAdes) (version 2) | ecosystem: Environmental > Aquatic > Freshwater > Lake | place: Lake Michigan...
GAAGAAGCGGTGCGCGGCGCCGATATCGTGTGCACAGTGACCAACGCCAGCGAACCGGTGCTGCAAGGCGCCTGGCTCAAGCCGGGTGCCTTTGTGGCCGCTGTGGGAGCACCCCGCCCCAACTGGCGCGAGCTGGACAACGCAGCCATGGCGCATTGGGTGGTGGCAGATCAACGCGAAGCCGCCGAAAAAGAATCGGGCGACGTGCTGCTTTCTGGCGCACAGGTCGCGGCTGAGATAGGCGAAATTTTGTGCGGCCGAATTGCGCCGCCACCAGCGGGCACGACCATCATTTTCAAATCGCTGGGCCAGGCGGTCGAGGACACGGTGGCGGCGCGCTTGGTCTACCGGGCTGCCTTGGCCGAACTGGGTGTTTGAAACCCAGACAGTCAGTGTGCAAATGACAGATTCTCACTGTGCCATAGGCTCAAGTTAAGGGGATTACTGACGATTCTTAATGAATCGTTTCATTGCACCCATGTTGACCATCACCAAATCGCCGGAAAAGTTCGACATTCCTGTACGCCACAGGTATGTATTTCATGGCATGGACATCGGAGACAGCTTGTTTTTTGATGACTTCAAGCTGGCCGAAAATGCCCGTGTTGCTGCCATTCAGTACGTCAAGAGGAACAGGCTGAGCTGGAAATTCGGGATTAGGAAGATGCACGATGGTTGGCGCATCTTTCGGATGGTTTAGCGGCCAGAGCAGCTGTTGATGTTGCAAGGACAGTCGTAAATGTCACCCACAATGGTGGTCAGGTACCGGGCACTGCCCATGTCTGTGGCTTCACGCAAAAAGATTTCATGGTTACCCACGTAGGCGTTTTCAACATTGTCCAACTCGGAGTGGTGCACTATCGTGACCCATTTACCCCCCATCATGTGGGCCCGGTTTTTGAACAAGTTCAAAGCCGATGTGAAATCAGTGTTGGTGCGGATGCGATAGCGTTGGATGAGCGAACAGCTGTTGACTGTGGCGTACAGCTGTGAGCCCACAATGATTGATTTTGATTGCGGCGTTTCTTGATACAGGATGTCGGGCTGAATCAGGGTCGCGTCCCGGTAAGAGGGCCCTGCGCCCGCCACACGCATGTCGACGGTCGCACAACCAGAAAGCAGCACAGCACAAACCATGCCGATGAGAGAATTTTTTGTCATGATGTCCAAGCAAGAGGATTGAACGAACCCGTTGCAAATTTGCCGAGTTAGTGATTTCATTATCACTTTCAGACTTTGCAACTGTCCATGCGCTCCCATGTAACATCCGTAACTTGTTTACTTTGGAATCCAGATGACCCCCGGTGGGCTGGACGAATGATCGCCCATTCGGCATTGCAAAAAGCAGTGCGATCACGACTGCTCTTTTGATCACCCTACCTTTCCTGAAAAATCAACGCATGAGCAGTCACCCAAAATTGGCCGATGTGGTCATCGTTGGCAGCGGTGTCATGGGCGCGGCCACTGCATGGTGGCTCACGCGCTTGCAGCCGGGCTTGAAAGTAACGCTGGTCGAGTCGGACACGCGTTACGAAAAAGCCTCGTCATCGCTTTCGGCCAGCTCGATTCGCCAGCAGTTCACCTGCCCCGTCAACATCCGCCTGAGCCAGTATGGCATCGCGTTTTTGCGCGAGGCCCAGCAGCACCTGGGCTTGCCCGGTCACCCGGTGGCGCTGGGTTTGCAAGAACCCGGCTATTTGTATCTGGCCCAAGCCGAACAAGCGGCGGTTCTGCAAACCGCACACCAGATCCAAAAGCAAGCCGGAGCGGATGTCAGCTTGCTGGGCCCCGAGGCCCTGCGCCAGCGCTATCCCTGGCTGAATGTCGACGATGTCACGCTCGGCAACCTGGGCCTGAGCGGCGAGGGTTGGTTTGACGGCCCGGCCCTGCACCAGGCGTTCTTGAAAAAAGCCATGGCGCAAGGCGTGCAACGCCTGCACGACCGGGTGGTGAGCCTGGACCACACGGCAAGCCAAGTGACCTCTGTGCGGCTGGCCAGTGGCGACAGCTTGCCTTGCGGCCAAGTCGTCAACGCGGCGGGGCCTTGGGCCGGCGAGGTGGCTGCCATGGCTGGGGTGCACTTGCCGGTCGAAGCAGCGCGGCGCACGGTGTTTGTGCTGTCGTGTCCGGAGCCGCTGCCGCAGTGCCCCTTGCTGATCGACCCGAGTGGCTGGTGGCTGCGGCCCGAAGGCCGGTTTTTGATCAGTGGCGCAGAGCCTTTGCACACCGAGCCTAACCTGCCACTGGAGCCCGACTGGGCCGAATGGAACGACGAACAATGGGCCTCGCTGGCGCACCGCATCCCTGCTCTCGCGGCCTTGCGGGTGGAGCGGGCCTGGGCAGGTTACTACGAGATGAACACCTTCGATCACAACGCCGTGATCGGCCCGCACCCGAGGCTGCGCAACTTGTATTTCATCAACGGTTTTTCAGGTCATGGCATGCAACATGCTGCGGGCGCCGGTTTGGCGCTGGCCGAGTGGATGCTGCTTGGGCAAGCGCACACCATCGACGTTCAAGAGCTGGGTTTTGAGCGCTTGGTGCAAAACCGCCCGCTGCGCGAGTTGGCGGTGATCGGCTGACCCTAAAGGTCTTCCCGGGCTTCGATCTGCAGTCGCTGCACAACCGCGCCCCGTGTGCCAGCCACAACGCGGATGCGCAGTGCTGGACCCGCTTCAAGCACCAAGCGGCAGTGGTAATCAAGCCCATCGGTCTGCCCCGGGCAGTTGCTGGCGATGCGGCGGTGCCATTGCCGCTTGCCGTCGATCTCAAGCGTCAACGCATGCCAGGCTTCGGCGTTGTCTTCGGGCACGCGAACCAGCAAACTCACATCGATGTCGAACGTGCGTGAACGTTTGAGTGCGCCGGGAATACTGAGCACGGCCACCGCATCACCCACCTCGGTGCGCCACAACTCGGGTTTTGCGGTGGACGCCATTGGCTTCAGGCTTGCAGCAAGGTCTTAAGTTCACCGTTGTCGATCAGGCGGCGCAGGTCATCGGCTCCACCGACCAAGGTGCCGCGCACAAAGATCATCGGGAAAGTGGGCCAACCGGTCCACATCTTCAAGGCATTGCGCAAGCGCCACTGCGAGAAATAGCTGCCGAATTCGATGTACTCATGCGCCACGCCAGCCACGGTCAAGGCCTTGCGAGCCTTGGCCACAAAAGGATTGCCTGACAAACCCACGACCACCACTGGGTGCTGGGCGATGGCCGTTTGCACTTGAGCAACGACAGCCCCATGCCATTGCGCGATGAACGGGCGAATGCCGGGATGGATGGCGGACTCGGCGAGTACAGGTCTGATCATGGGTTCAATTGAAAGTTAGAGATGAAGACTTGGCCACATCAAGAGGGGAGTACAAAAAGAAAAACGGGTTACAACTTTTTGAGATGTAACCCGTTGATTTTATGGATAAAATGGTCGGCGTGGCGGGATTCGAACTCGCGACCCCTTGCACCCCATGCAAGTGCGCTACCAGGCTGCGCTACACGCCGACAAGCTTAGAATTATAGCTTGAATCCAAGTCTATTCAGACCGTGAGCATGGCGCGAATTTGCAAAAGCTCTTGGTGTACCGACAAGGCCGATTCAAAACCAGGTCGGTACGACAGATGGGTTGTCATTTCATGGGCCAGTTCATCTGGCGGCATGCCCTCTGCAGCCTCAATTTCAGCGCTGTTATCTTCCAGCCCGTCATCCAAGAATGCGCCGGAGCGCATGAGTTGACGCTCACTCAGGGTCAGTTCCAGCAGTTTGTTTCGAGCGCCGCTGATGGTAAAGCCTTGGTCGTACAAGAGCCCGCGTATTCTGCGGATCATCATCACTTCATGACGCTGGTAATACCGGCGATTTCCCCTTCGTTTGACCGGACGAAGTTGCGTGAACTCCTGCTCCCAATAACGTAAAACATGAGGCTTGACACCACACAACTCGCCCACCTCACCAATGGTGAAGTAGCGTTTGGCTGGAATGGCGGGAAGCAAACTGTCCATGACTGACAACAAGTTACCTAGAAAACCTTGAAGCTTACTGCAAGTGTGTTCACCTCGTCCAGCCCTGATTTTGATGTAAGTCACAGGACATACGTCAAGTGCTATGTTGGCAAAGTTTTTACCAACCAAAAGTTCCAGAACTGGATCTGAAAATTGGTTGAGTGTTGACGCCGACCGGAAACAAACCGTTGGGGGCGTGTGGACAATAACTTGGAATTCAGACCTGCCCCCCATAAGAGGCAACCTTTAGCTGCTCTGAACTGCCACCCCACAATTGACAACCTTTGGGACTTGACCGCAGAGAACGCAACACTAAGTGCAGAACCTCTTCAAAAACCGGGGCGATTCAGTCCGACTTTCAGATCAGTTGGCCACTAACACCTTGACCGAAGCGGCGGCTAGGGCTGCTGCAAGTGCTCGTGGAGGAGGTGAGTCTGTGATGAGCACATCAATCTCATCCAGTGCGCAGGCCCGCACAAGCGATCGCTTGCCAAACTTACTGGAATCGCACAGAAGAATCACTTGGTCGGCATGCTTGATGTAGGCGTGCTTGACCAGTGTGTCCTCAGGTGAGGAATCGAACCCGCCGTCCTCGGTCAGACCTGCCAAACCGATAAAGGCTTTGCTGAACCAGCGCTGGGCAGTATCTTTCACTGCCTGCTCACCACAGATGGAAAGTTCCTGCGCCCGGACGATTCCCCCTGGCATCAGCACAACACAGCGTGAACCGGCCAGCAGGCTCGCGACGCGCAGATGGTTCGTGAATACATGCATACCGGCATGCTTGCTCAGTTCTCGGGCAAGAGTCAAAACCGAACTACCGACATCCAGTGCAATATTGTCATCAGATGATAAAAGCACCGCTGCAGAGCGTGCAATCGATTGCTTGGCAGCAATCTGCCTGCGCCGTCGCGTCTCGTACTGTAACTCCCGCATGTCCGCATCGCTCAGGCCACCGTGTCCGTTGGACGCCACCTCTGCTGACAATGCTACTGCGGCCCCTTGAGATCGCTGGATCAACCCTTGTCTGCTCAGCGAGTCCAGGTCTCGTCGAGCGCTCATCTGCGAAATACCAAAATGCTTCGCCAACTCGGAGACTCGCACGTACCCGTCCTGTCGTACGAGTTCGAAGATTCGCTGTTGCCGAACCGCAGCTGGCAGAGTCGTCTGCTTGGTTCGCTGAGGCTTCTGGGTTGCGGCCAATAAGGGCGCTGCTTTAGAAATCACCATATGTCCGATTGTGCCCTTAAGTTCAGCTTAAAGACTGATCGCCATCTCCTCGAGGATCAGTGGCGCTTTCAAACTGCCCATCCGGGAATCGGCGTACGAATTGAACATGACCTGCCCGATCGTCGCGCTCGGCGCCAAACACCAGCGGTAGCCCTACTTGGGAAAGCGCTTGACGGCCAGCATCGCCCAGCGCAGATTCAGCCAGCACTACATTTTCATTGCCTTGGCCGAACGTACCCACAACCCAGCGGGGAGCAGCTAGCGCATCGGCGGGCGCAGTTCCTGCCAGCAGGCGCATGAGTACCTGAGCGAGGATTTGGGGTTGACTCTTTCCCCCCATGCAGCCCAAGGCGGCCTCAATCGCTCCATTGCGGCGCAGTAAAGTTGCCGTCAACGAACTTGGAGGTCTGCTCCCACCAGTTAACACCGCAGGACCTTCGTGCAGTGTGAAAGCGGCACCGCGGTTCTGGCAAACGATGCCGGTTGACGACTCCAACATACCGGCCCCGAATGCGTGAAAAATACTTTGGATCACAGTCACTGAATGACCCAGCGCATCCTGTGCCACTATTGCTACGGTGTCGCCACTGGGCCGAGGGAGAGGCGGTGTTGCCGGTATTGGCAGTGATAGATCGCTGGCTCTGCGAACCAAGTCTCCAATCACGCGGTCGGAAAGTAAGTAGTCGATGTCGACCCGAGCATGCTCAGGATCCCCAAGGTGGCGGTCTCGAAGGTCTGCTGTGATGGCGCACAGGCGCGCCAGCGTTGTCGCAGCTTTGTCGCTCGGATCAGCCGACTCGAGGTCCATTTGGCGCATCCCGGCCAGCAACTGCATAAGCACAAAGCCTTGGGATACGGGCGGCGTTGTCAGAATTTCATAGGGCCCGAAACTCGTCGACAGCGGCTCAAGCCAAAGTGAACGATGGCTAGCCAAGTCGGCGCGGGTCAGCAGGCTACCTTGAGCCCGCACCCCGTTGACAAAATTGGCACCAACTTCGCCCTTATAGAACGCATCAGGGCCGTCTTTGGCGATCAGCGCCAGGCTAGCGGCAAGGGCTGGTTGCTTGAGGATTTCGCCCGTGCGCAATACGCGCCCGTCGGGTCGAAAAAAAACGCCGAACAACCCTGCATCTAAGCGTAAACGTTCCTGCAATGCGTCAAGGTCTCTCCCAAGAGCCGCCGCTACTGGCACCCCGCCTTGCGCTAACGCAATGGCATCCTCCAAAAGTCGTGCCCACGGCAGGCGTCCGCCTTGAGCGTGCAGTTCCCCCCATGCGGCAATCACGCCTGGTACGGTGATCGGATGAACACCGTGGATCGGCATGGATGCATGATGACCGCGCAAGGCCTGCGCACTTAAGGCCGCTGCAGCTGCCCCACTGCCGCCGAGCGCCCTAGTGCGGCCGTCTGGAAGGGCTAACAACGCCTGGATGTCGCCGCCAATTGAGTTCATGTGCGGGTAGACGACAGTCAGCACTGCGCAGGTTGCAATAGCCGCGTCAACTGCAGTGCCTCCATCGTGGAGCACCCGCTGACCCGATTGTGTGGCCAGTGCATGTGGTGAGGCAATGGCGCCAAGTGTGGTCATAACTATTCTTTAGTGAATGGTGGAGAGAAACGCTTTCAGGCGCGCTGGCGCTTGATTGCCAAAAAATTGATCGGGTGGGGCCTCGTGCCGGATCTGGCCTTCTTCCATGAGCACTACGCGGTTAGCGACCTGCCGTGCGAACCCCATTTCGTGTGTCACGATAATCATGGTCATGCCAGTGGAGGCCAACTCAGAGATCACCGAAAGCACTTCTCCTGTTGTTTCCGGATCCAGTGCGCTGGTGGGTTCGTCAAACAGCATCAGTTCAGGATTCATGGCCAATGCTCGCGCGATTGCGGCACGTTGCTGTTGGCCACCAGACAACTTCATCGGGTAGGCATCAGCCTTGGCCGCAAGACCGACCCGCTCGAGCAGTCGCATGGCGTTCTCGCTGGCCTTTGCTACCGATTGACCTAGCACGCGGACAGGGGCCTCAATGATGTTTTCCATGACAGTCATGTGCCAAAAAAGGTTGAACTGCTGGAACACCATACCGATTCGGCGGCGTTGCAGTACGACCTGTCGGTTACCAATTGGGAGCAACCGGCCTCCCGCTTCCTTGTAACCAATCAACTCATCGTTGACAAAAATTTTTCCCCCTTGATAGATCTCGAGTTGATTGATGCACCTCAGGAAGGTACTCTTTCCGGATCCAGAAGGGCCGATGATGCAAAGAACTTCCCCACGATTTACATCTAGATTAACACCGCATAGCACTTCCGTATCACCGAAGCGCTTGCGCACATCGATCGCCCGTACAAGCGGCTGGAAATTCTCTGCTCTCATGATCGACGCTCCGAGCTATTCGTGCTTGGCGTTAAGTACACGACAAAGCTCTGCCACCAACTTCGCACGGGCCGGTCTATTTCGTGGGCACGTAAGCGAGTTTCAATAACGCCCTGGATCGTGTTCCAGATCGCGGTGAGGACAAGATAGTTGAGGGCCACCACCGTCAGCAATTCAAAGGTCTTGAATGTTGTAGCCGACATGGCTTCGGTAAGCTGGAAGATCTCCGGTACACCGATCACGCTGGCAAGCGAAGTGGTCTTCAACATGTGGTTGAAATCATTGCCAAAAGGGGGCATGACGACGCGGGTCGCCTGGGGGATCACAATTCTCCAAGTCACAAGCCAAGGACTCATCCCGAGTGACCGTGCGGCCTCAATTTGGCCGCGTGCCACGGATTGGATGCCGTTGCGCACAATCTCGGCCATGTAGGCGCCTTCATGAATGGCCAGCCCAATGACCGCAGCTTGGAAGGAAGCTGTCAACTTGATCCCTGCAAACTCGAGATCTGTGAACCGAAATAGCCCTGCAGCAGCCATACCGGAAAACAGCATCACCAAAAGTACCAGAACAGGAATGCCCCGGATCAACCACACATAAAAGCCGCAGGCAGACCGAATAACGACGTAGCGTGAAAGTCGGCCGAAACCCACCACCAATCCGATAAGAAGCCCCAGGAACATGGCCAGCACGGCCATGGATACCGTGCGGCCTAACGCGTTGAGGTAGGGAGCCCCTGGATTGACGATGCGTTCGACGAAGAATGCCCAGTCGAAATCCATCAGAGTTCCATGCCCTGCATGTTCCACTTATCGATCATTTTTTTATATGTGCCGTCCGCCACTATGCTGTCAAAAGATTTCTTGATGGCATTCGTCAAGTCGGTATTTCCCTTGCGAATCCCGATGCCGGTACCAATCAGTCCAAATGGGTTGCCCTTGGCTTTAAAGTCATTCGGGCGGAGCCGCACGTAGTAAGCGCCTGCGGTCGAGGTGGTTCCCACCGCGTCAACTTGACTGGTAGCCAACTGCTGGAAGGTGTCGGTCGTGGTGGGCAAGACGACGAGGTTGATCTCAGGTTTGCCTGATTCTTTGAGCTTTTTGTTCGCTTCGATTGCAAGGTTGTGTATCGTCGTGCCGTTGGGCACGGCGATTTTCTTGCCCCCCAAGTCCTCCAGCCCGGCCCCGGGGCTGTTGTCGTTTCGACGCACAACAATCTGCTGGCCGGTACGCGAGAACGGCACCATATCTATGATTTCCAGGCGCTCTGGCCTTATGAAAAGCTCTTGCATGAGCGCATCGCACTGCTGTGCCTGAAGAGCCGGGACCAAACCGGGAAACTTGAGTTGTGTCCAGTTGACCTTCAGGCCCATTCGGGCTGCGATCTCCACGCCCAGTTCTACCTCGAAGCCGATCGGTTGTTGTTTTTCGTCGAAGTAGGCCCGTGGCGGGTTGTCGATGGTGGCGCAGTAGTTGATCGTACCTTTGGCGGCCAGGGCCGCGGGTGCAGGGACCCGCGGGGTCTGCGCCTGCGCGGGCGTCGCGGCCCACAAAGCGCATGCGGCCATTCCGACGGCAGCAACATAACGACGCAGGAACAGGGGTGTTCTTGAGGTGCTCATGACTGGATACTCCTTAAAAAGGTGGAACAGAGGGGACGGGAATCAAAAGAAAATCAATCCATGAAGGCGCCACCGTTGACGGCGATCGACTCACCGGTCACAAAACCGGCATCGTTGGACAAAAGAAAAGCAACGACCCGCGCCACATCCTGTGGCTGCTCAAGGCGACCCATGGGTGTGTCGGCGATCCACTGGCGCTTTACGCTTTCGGGGTCCGTGCCGCGAAGGCTCGACTCCCATTCAAGCTCGCGCACCTGCATAGAGGTGGCTACAAAACCGGGACATACCGCGTTCACCCTAATGCCTAACGGCGCAAGCTCGAAAGCCATCGCTTGAGTGAGCCCGATTGCGCCAAACTTGCTGGCGACATAGTCTGCAAGGAAGGGTGCACGCCCCTGCTTTCCAGCCATTGAGGCAATGTTTACGATACAGCCCGATTGACGCTTGGCCATAACGCGTGCAGCTGCCTGTCCTGAGAAGAACAGTCCTTTTAGGTTGACGTCCAGAGTGAAGTCATACTGTTTTTCATCGATGTCTAGGAACCGCGCCATTCGCGAGACACCGGCATTCGAGACCCATGCTTCAATCGGGCCGATATCCGATTCGATAGACGAGACCACCTCTTGGCAGGTCGATGCCCGTGTCACATCCAGCTTGCGTGCATGCGCACCAGGCAATCCTGACGCGACAGTCTCGGCGCCAGCTTCGTCCATGTCAGTCACCACGACCGTATAGCCCCGACTCGCCAGTTCGGTGCAGATGGCAGCACCAATTCCTGAGGCACCGCCTGTTACCACCACGATAGATGTCATTCGTTTTCTCCAGTAGTGGCCAGCTGTGTTGACTCATGCTGGGCCGGGCGGCTTTGCGAACCTGTTGTTGTCCACCATTGCTGAAAGTCCCGCAGATCGTTAAGGCGCTGATCACCTTGAGCCATTTCATCCTCTCCAACGATCAGCACCCGTAAGCATGCTGCGCGCGCTGATCGCGCACCGCTGACGCTGTCTTCCACGGCCCATGCCTCCCGAGCTGGAACCGCCATTGCAGCCAGCGCCCGCAAATAGGGTTCTGCCGCTGGTTTTGGTTGCCCCACATCGTCTAGTGAGACAACGACCTGAAACAAGTCGAGGACACCGATCGTCTTTAAGTTTGCCAGCACGATCGGCCGCTCTGAGTTGGAAACGGCGGCCAACGAGACTCCCAAGCTTGACAGATGTTCGAGGGCCTGACGTGCGCCGGGCAATACACGCACCTCACTTGAATGCTCTAGGTAATACCGGGTAACGGCGCGCCTGAACTCGTCCTCGGCGTTACCTGATTGCTGTACGAACTTGCTTTCAAAACGGGTGGCAAGTAAGCGCCAGACATCGCCGATCGCCACCCCGACAAAAGGTGTGTCGCCATAGTCCGTGATGTCAACGCCGTGTGCATCGCAGACCGACTGGAGCGCACGCAGGTGCAGAGGCTCGCTGTCGACCAAGGTGCCGTCAACGTCCCAAGCCATGGCGCGCGTGCGGTTCATTGCCTGGCTCCCATCGTTTGGAACAAGGGTTTGAGTACGCTATAAAGTTGATGGTAATCACCATACGCTTGGTCATAAACGCTTCGATTTCTGGGGTCTGGCTCAACGGGTGTGCCCAAAGAAACAAAAGCCTGCGCACCCTGCCAGTTTGTGCTTAGGCCACAGCCAAGCGCCGCCATCCATGCAGCCCCAAGGCAGGAACCAGGGTGGCCAGACAAGGGTTGGACAGGGCGGTCTAGGACGTCGGCAATGATCTGTAGCCACACTGCACTGGCAGAGCCGCCGTCGGAGGCCATGACGCGTGTTGCGGGCATACCTATGTCTGCAAAGACCTCCATGTGGTGGCGAATACCGAAGGCAACCCCTTCAAGCATGCTACGCCACATGTGCCCAGGGCTGTGGTGGAGGCCGAGACCGGTAAATGTGCCCCGCGCCAGCGGGTCGTGAATGGGCGTTTTTTCGCCCAAGAAAAACGGTAGCGTGCGCACACCTTCGCTGCCAGCAGGGATCGAGGCGGCCCAATGATCCAGTTTCTGATGAATAGATGCGCCAGGATGGTCCTGCGCTGCACCACCAAACTGTGAAGCAAACCAATTCAGCAAGGATCCGCTACAGGCCATGCAGCCATTGGGCATGTAAAGTCCCTGCACGGGATGGTAGTCAAGAAACAAGCGCGGATCGGGTCGTGCCTCCTTCGATGCCAGAAGGATATCGCAAGCGCCACCGAGCTTGATCAGCATGTCGCCTGGGCCTTGCACGCCTGCGGCCCATGCTGATCCAACGTGGTCCGCAAGACCTGCCACTACCGGAGTGCCGGCCTGAAGTCCGGTCGCCCTCGCCGCCTCTGGGGTAACCTCGCCGACGACGGCACTGCTGCGCGCAAACGGCGGGACTTGGTCTGATGAAATGTTGCCTGCAGCCACCAGATCCTTGGCAATATGACCTGTTGCAAGATCGACAAACCCCGCCTCAAGCGCCCAGTTTTGCTCTACGTTGCGCGTCCCTGTGAGACGGAAGTTGATGTAATCGTAACTTCCAAACACCGTGCCGATTCGTTCGAAAATCTGAGGTTCGTGGTGTGCGATCCAACGCAACTTGGCTGCTACCAACTGCTGGTTGATACCATTCCCCGTTCGCCGGGTAAAAGCCGCTTCGTCGAATTCATGGCGCAGCGAATCTACCTCCTGTGCACAGCGGCCATCGCTTTGCTGGATGCTCGGACGCAGAAGTTCACCATCTGCATCCAGCAACACGACGGCTGGCACCATGCCTGAAACTCCAACGGCTTTGACCTCGTCAGGTTCGATGCCGGACTTCTCCAGTAGCTCTGCAATGATGGCGCATACGTTGTCCCACCATTGATTGGGATCTTCCTCTGCCCAGCCCGCGTGACGGTGTGAAAGCGAAACGGGTCTGCTGGCCAAGGCCAAATGTTCAGACGGCATGCGGATCAAAATGCCGATCGTTGAGGTCGTCCCAATATCAAGGCCGATTACGCATGTCATGGGTAATCACCGCGTCGTCACAGACTGTTGACCCGGTCCATGAACCGCTTGACGCGGTCACCATCTACCGGGTTCCACGTCACGCCATCAACCTTGAAGTGCGTGCCAACGATACAACCATCTGCAAGTGACAGGATGTCCTTGACT
>Ga0209442_1001674_pt1 | contig 12386 bp, 1 predicted proteins | sample LauGreSBDMM110DD_2_FD_187565 | JGI IMG/M metagenome (GOLD analysis project Ga0209442, IMG submission 187565) | Freshwater lake microbial communities from Lake Michigan, USA - Sp13.BD.MM110.DD (SPAdes) (version 2) | ecosystem: Environmental > Aquatic > Freshwater > Lake | place: Lake Michigan, USA...
TATTTATTTTTTGCTAACTATCGTAGTTTATAACGGCCACGTAGGAACGATTAGCGCAGCGTAATCGTTCGGAATTTAATTGTATTTTGTGCGTACGATTACGCTGCGCTAATCGTACCTACAATTCGTACCTACAATTTCTTATATTCTTATGATGATGTAGGGATGATTAGCGCTGCGTAATCATCCGAAAAATAAATCGTAAATAAAGCAGCGATTAAATAATCACGGTATTAAGCTTATGATTCACTAACAATTGCGCATCCTGATTCACATACACATCGTAACTCTGTGCGCCATCTGTCACTGTGCCATGCTGACTCCAACCCGCTCCGTCTTGTGTCAACTGTACTGTATCACCGGCGTCACCATCTATCTTCACGGTCGATAAGCCATTTACATCGTGCTCTCCTAAGGACAACACATCGCTCAATGCTACAGTCAAGGTCGCAGGTTCACCAGCTTTTAGAGCTACGTGTGATACGCCACCGCTCTTCTCAACAACCGCTGCTAGATCAAATATTTTCTTGCCAGCGTTATCGACTGAGAACCATACATCACCCATGGTATGAGTCGCACCATCGGCTGTGGTGTAGCTGCCCATCAAACCAATTAAGTTACCGTTGTTGATTTCACTAGACTTAATCGCATCCAGTGACAACATACGAATACTCATATCCGACAAAGAAGCTAACTCACAAGAATTCGCTTTGCCGTCACTATTGAGATCAGTCCAGACTAATAACTGATTGAACGCTGCATCATTTGCATCAATCAATCCGTCAAGATTACTATCTAAGGCACGCAATGCAACATAACCATCTTTCGCTTTGCTGCCATCAACTAGCACAGTGCCTTCACCAAAGAGTTCACCACCGTCGTTAATTTGACCGTCACCATTCAAGTCACGAACTAACAGTCCATCTGTAGCAGCTACCCAACCTGTTTTTTCGACTTTGCCATCGTTGTTCACGTCGAAGATAACGCCTTCTTTAGCAGATAGAGTCTGAATACCATCACCGTTCAAATCAAGAACTAGTGGTGTTATGGATTCATAAATGCTCAGACTATCACCAGATAAGCCTGCTATCTGATCCGTAGTCAACGCAAAGATTTGAGTGGTTGTCATTGCATTGATTTGAGCCGATGTCATCACACTGATTTGTTCAGCACTAAAAGCTTGTATTTGCTGCGTAGTGAAACCAACCATATCAGGTAGCTCTATAGCTAGAATTTGTACGCTATCCAAATGACTAATTTGATCTACTGTAAATCCACCTAATTGCAGGGAATTCAAAGCTGCAATTTGCAGACTACTTATTCCGCTCAATCCATCTACTACATCAATTGCTGCAATCTGAGTTCTCGTTAAGCCAACAATATCTCTACTTTCAATTGCAGCAATAGTGATCGCACCAATTCTTCCTATCTGCGTAGTGGTCAAAGCACCAATTTGTGCACTACTTAAAGCCTGTAACTGCTGGGTAGAGATAGTGGCGGTATAAGCCTGTATTTGCTCAATAGATAGCAATGAAATCTGTAAAGTGTTCAATCCCTGGAACTGATCATCATCTAGCAACATGATTTGCGCAGTCGTAAGACCACCCAAATCACGAGTTTCGATAGCATTAATTTGTGCAGTATTCATACCACTAACTTGCGTTGTGGTCAGTGCAGCAATTTGTGTACTAATCAGAGCACTAATTTGCAAAGTATTCAAAACTTGCACACTATCATCTCTCAGGTTTGCAATTTGTTCAGCAGTTAAACCTGCTATATCCCTACTTTCAACTGCCTGTACTTGTTCTGGCAATAAAGACTGAATTTGATCTAGCGTCATTGCACTAATTTGCAAACTATTTAAAGCTGAAATTACCGCAGTTTCTAACTGCCAGAGTTCAGCTGTATTAAATGAGCGAATCTGATCAGTACTTAATTGCGCAATTTGATTGGAATTGAATCCGTTAATTTTACTCGCTTCAAATGTAGCGATTTGTGCCGTCGTCAAACCAGAAATATCATTGCTCTCTATCGCTCTAATCATCGCGGTAGTAAAACGAGCAATCTGCGAAGTTGTGATCGCCTGAATTTGAGTACTAGTCAACGCTGCAATTTGTATTGTGCTCAATCCATCAATACCTTCTACGGTAATGATAGGAATTTGAAAGCTGGTCAGAGCGGATATGTCACGTGATTCAATCGCTGCAATTTTAGTGCCGTCTAATGCTGCAATCTGACTCGTTAACAATGCTGCAATATGCAGACTAGTCAATGCGGCTATTTGACTCGTATTAAAAGCGACAGTAATTGTACGAATTTGATCGGTACTAAACGTAGGAATTTGCAGTGTTGAGAATCCATCAAATTGGTCTACCGTCAAAGCGGCAATTTGTAAAACAGACAGACCAGAAATATCCGAACTATCGATAGCGCGTATCTGAGTACTGGAAAAATTCTCTAACTGTCCCGTTTTGAAGGCAGCAAGTTGTGACGAATTAAATGTCGCAATCTGTGATGTCGTTAAATTTGTGACTGCATCATTATTTAGCACAGCGATTTGCGCAGCTCTTAAATTAACGAGATCACGCGTCTCTATGGCAGTGATATGGTCGCCGTCTATCAGTGCAATTTGAACAGTCGTCATCGCACCTAACTGTGTACTACTCAATGCGACTAACTGCCTAGAAGTAAACGTTGCTGAGATTGCAGAAATTTGTGCTGTATCTAACAAAGGAATTTGGACTGTTGATAATCCAATAAATTGCTCATTGATTAATACTGATATCTGAGCAGTAGTCAGACCAGTGATATCGGATGACTCAATCACGGAGAGTTGCAAACTATCTAATGCGCTAATTTGTATCGTATTGAATGCAGCAATTTGTAAACTATTCAGTGCGGTAATTTGCACTGTCGTGAACACTGCATTAATTGCAGGAATCTGCGATGTACTTAAAGCACCGATTTGTTTCGATATGAATGTATTAAATTGTGCATCACTTAATCTATTTATTTGTGCAGTAGTCAGCACTGCAAGCTGTATTGTGGTGAGTGCGGAAGCTTGCGATGTTGTGAAACCACTCATTTGATTGGTTGTGAACGCCGCAATTTGCAGCGCTGTAAGACCAGCAATATCTCTACTCTCAATTGCAGAAATTAAATCATTATCAAATAGCACTAATTGCGCTGCATTAAATCCAGCTATTTGTGCACTAGATAAAGCCACAATTTGTGCGCTAGTCATTAGCACATTCACCGCACGAATCTGCGTTGTGCTTAGTGTACTAATTTGTAGTGTTGTTAATGCTGTAAGTTGATCATCCGATAAAACTGCAATCTGCGCTGTGGATAATGCACTCATATCCCCCGTCTCAATTGCTGCGATCTGTGCCGTACTAAATAATTTAACTTGTTGCGTACCCAGAGCAGTAACTTGAGTCGTATTCAATGCTGCAATTTGTCGTGTTGTTAAAGCACTGATTTGATTAGTGGTAATCGATGCAATCAACGCAGTTGATAATCCACCTATATCGCGAGTCTCTATGGCCGTAATACGATCGTCATCAAGCGCAACTATTTGTGATGTCGTAAACGCACCTAATTGCGTACTCGATAAAGCAGTAATCTGTACAGAGGACATCAAAGCAGTCACAGCACTAATTTGACTGCTACTGAGAGCTGATAGTTGTAGTGTCGATAAACTAGTGAATTGCTCTTCTGATAAAACTGCAATTTGTGCAGTCGATAAACCACTGATATCGCCTGCTTGAATAGCTACTAACTGTGTTGTATCAAAAAGTGTAATGTGCTGCGTACTAAATACAACTAACTGCGCAGTGCTCAATGCTGCTATCTGAGCGGTACTCAATGCACTGACCTGGTGAGTAGTAATCGCTGCTATTTGCGTTGTCGTTAATCCTGCAATATCGCGTGTTTCAATTGCAGCAAGTTGCGACTCATCTAAGAGAATAAGTTGTGACGTGCTTAAAGCAGGAAATTGTGAACTAGACAAAGTAGCAATCTGTGCAGTTGTAATCGCGCTTAATTGTCGCGATGTCAAGGCATTCAACTGCGTTGAACTCAGCGCAGAAATTTGCGCTGATGTGAATACAGCGATATCACTCGTAACGATAGCTATGATTTGAGCTGTGTTTAAAATACTGATACCTGATGTACTAATCGATACGAATTGCGCAGTATTCAATAGCTCTATTTGCGTAGTCGAGAATGCAGCAATTTGCGTAGTCGAGAATGCAGAAATTTGCGCATTGGTCAACACATTGATCTGATTGGTGGTGATAGCAGTAATCTGACTACTAGTGAAACCTACTACATCGCGAGTTTCAATTGCAGCCAGCTGCGCACTATCTAAAATAATAATTTGTGAACTACTCAATACAGTAATTTGTGTACTTGTTAAAGCAGCTATTTGAGCAGTACTCAAAGCATCAATTTGATTCGTAGTGATGGCAGCAACTTGACTGCCGGTTAATGCCCCAATATCACGAGTTTCAATTGATGCAAGCTGTGCATCATCCAGAAGAATAAGTTGCGACGTACTTAAAGCAGCAAGCTGAGTACTGGTTAAAGCCGCCACATGTTGGGTAGTAATTGCATTTAACTGAGCCGATGTCAGGACATTTAATTGCGCTGAAGTGAGTGCAGCTATTTGTACTGTAGTAAATACTGCGACATCGCTAGTCACGATCGCCATGATTTGCGCTGTATTCAAGGCATTCACACCGGATGTGCTAAGTGACACAAACTGCGCAGTATTCAATAGCGCTATTTGTGCAGTCGTCATTGCAGAAATGTGCGTACTAGACAATGCCGCAATCTGCGCTGAGCTAAGAGCACTAATTTGATTCGTAGTGATGGCAGCAACCTGATTGCTAGTTAATGCTGCAATGTCTCGGGTTTCAATTGATGCAAGCTGTGTATCATCCAGAAGAATAAGTTGTGACGTACTTAAAGCAGCAAGCTGAGTACTGGTTAAAGCCGCTATATGCTGCGTAGTAATTGCATTGAACTGACTCGATGTCAGGATATTTAATTGCGCTGAAGTTAGTGCCGTAATTTGTCCAGTCGAGAACACTGCAACATCACTAGTCACGATCGCTACAATTTGTGCAGTGTTTAAAGCACTGATACCTGATGCACTGAGTGACACAAACTGCGCAGTATTCAATAGTCCTATTTGTGCAGTCATCATTGCAGAAATTTGCGTACTAGACAATGCCGCAATCTGTGCCGAGCTAAGAGCACTAATTTGATTCGTAGTGATGGCAGCAACCTGACTATTGGTTAATGCTGCAATGTCTCGGGTTTCGATTACTGATAGCTGTACATTATCCAGAAGAATAAGTTGTGACGTACTCAAAGCAGCAAGCTGTGTACTAGACAAAGCAGCCACATGTTGGGTAGTAACTGCATTTAACTGCCCCGATGTCAGGACATTTAATTGTACTAAAGTGAGTGCAGCTATTTGTGCTGTAGTAAATACTGCGACATCGCTAGTAACAATGACTACGATTTGTGCTGTATTCAAGGCATTTACACCGGATGTGCTGAGTGACACAAATTGTGCAGTGTTCAATAACGCTATTTGTGCAGTCGTCATTGCGGAAATTTGCGTACTAGACAATGCCGCAATCTGTGCCGAGCTAAGAGCACTAATTTGATTCGTAGTGATAGCTGCAACCTGACCGCTATTTAATGATGCAATATCGCGAGTCTCTATTACAGCAAGCTGCGCACTAGTTAGAAGAATAATTTGATTAGTGCTTATAGCAGCTAGCTGTGTACTAGACAAAGCAGCCACATGTTGGGTAGTAATTGCATTTAACTGAGCCGATGTCAGGACATTTAATTGCGCTGAAGTGAGTGCGGCTATTTGTGCAGTCGAGAACACGGCAACATCGCTAGTAACAATGGCTACGATTTGTGCTGTATTTAAGGCATTTACACCGGAAGTATTGAGTGATACAAACTGTGCAGTGTTCAATAACGCTATTTGTGCAGTCGTCAATGCAGAAATGTGCATGCTTGACAATGCCGTAATCTGCGCTGAGCTAAGAGCACTAATTTGATTCGTAGTGATGGCTGCAACCTGACCGCTAGTGAATACTGCAATGTCTCGGGTTTCAATTACTGCTATCTGTGTGCTGTCTAATAAAACTATTTGAGCTGCACTTAACACTGGAATTTGCAAACTAGACAATGCAGTAATTTGTGCTGAGCTAAGAGCATCAATTTGATTTGTGGTGATAGATGCAATCTGGTTACTCGTTAATGCAGCGATATCACGCGTTTCAATCGCAGCAATCTGTGAGTCATCAAAAAGAACAAGTTGTGCAGTACTTAAAGCAGCAAATTGTGTGGTTGATAAAGCTACAATCTGTGCAGTATTGATAACACTTAACTGACTCGATGTCAGAGCATTTAATTGCGTTGAATTCAGCACAGCAATTTGTGCCGTCGTAAATACAGCGACATCATTAGTAACGATAGCCACAATTTGTGCAGTGTTTAAAATACTGATACCTGATGTGCTGAGTGATACAAACTGTGTAGTATTCAATAACGCTATTTGTGCAGTCGTCATTACAGAAATTTGCGTACAAGACAATGCCGCGATTTGAGCCGAACCTAAAGCACTAATCTGATTGCTAGTGATTGCAGCGACCTGACTACTCGTTAAACCTGCCACATCGCGGGTCTCAATTGCAGCAATCTGCTCAGGATTAAAAGCACTAATTTGTACTGATGTAAACGCCGCTATTTGTGCACTAGTGAGAACAGCAATTTGAGTGCTCGTCAGACCAGTAAGCCCTACAGAACTCATAGCCTGTAAGTGAACAGTATTTAATGCGCTAGCTTGACTTGATGTCAGTGAGCCAATCTGCATACTATTCATAGCTGCAACCTGAGCAGTCGTTAAACCAGCTATGCCAGTCGTTTGAATTAATCGTAGTTGATCCGTGGTTAGTGCACCAAATTGATTGGTAGTTAACACACTAAATTGCGCACTATTAAGTGCTGATACTTGTATGGTTGTAAGTAGCGCAATATCCGTTGAATCAAATGCCTGAATTTGATTTGTAGAAAAAGCATTGATTTGTGCCGTACTTAAACCCGATAACTGTAAGCTTATAAATGCACTTATCTGAGACGTCGATAGTCCTACAATATCAACGACTTCTATCGCAGCAATCTGCAAACTATTCAATGCAGCAATCTGCGTTGATGTGAAGGCAAAGATTTGAGCTGAATTTAAAGCAGCTAACTGTGTGGTAGTTACGCCATTTAATTTATCGACTGGTAAAGCTGTTATTTGTGTCGTACTAAAGCCAGCTAAGTCTCTAGTTTCTATCGTAGCAATTTGATCAGTCTCGAAGCTAGATAGCTGTAAAGTAGTAAAAGCACTTATTTGTGTATTACTCAATGCAGCAATCTGTGCAGTTGAAAAACGTGCACTGATCACACCTAATTGCATGTTAGTGAATACTGCAATTTGCGTTGTACTTACACCACTAAACTGATCAGCACTTAAAGAAGCAAGTTGTCGGGTGTTGAGTCCTGTGAGATCAGCAATTTCAATTGCTGATATATGCAATGAATGTAAGGCGGAGAATTGTTGCGTATTGAATGCATTAATGTGAGCTGTATTCAATCCAACTATTTGCGATGTAGTTAGCACACCGATTTGCTCTACCGATAAATTAGGTATCTGACTCGTGGTCAAAGCAGTAATATCATTCGCTTCAATAGCTAGTATTTGCACTGTATTGAAAGCCACAATACTACTAGTAGTCAACGCAGCGATTTGTATAGAATTCAACGCTGCTATCTGAGCAGTTGTTACAGCATTCAATTGTGTTACTGAAAGAACAGAAATCTGTGCAGTGTTTAAACCCGTTATATCTCTAGTTTCAATCACAGCAATGCGCTCAGCATCTAGCGCATTAAATTGAGCAGCACTAAAAGCTCCCAACTGCGTACTAGATAAAGCAGTTATCTGTGCCGTTGTCATTACTTGCGTTACAGCGCGTATTTGTAAAGTATGCAGTGCTGCAATTTGCAAGGTTGTGAGTGCTGTTAACTGCTCATTCGATAACATTGCTATATGAGCCGTATTCAAGCCACTCATATCCGATGTTTCAACGGCTACTAATTGCGCAGTCGTCATACTCTGAATATCAGAAGTCGTCAGTACAGAAAGTTGTGCCGTATTTAATGCAGCTATTTGTCCAGTACTTAGCGCACTCCACTGTGTAAATGTTAATGCAGCGATTTGTGTCGTGGATAGTCCTGCGATATCACGCGTTTCTATCGCCGTTATATGATCACTATCCCATGTCGCAAGTTGTGTAGTAGTTAAAGCAGCTATTTGGGCGCTTGATAAAGCAGCGATTTGTACGCTACGCATAACAACACTAATAGCAGGAATTTGTAATGATGAGAGCGCTGCGACTTGAATCGTAGTCAGCGTACTAAACTGTTCATCTGATAAAACAGAAATTTGCGCAGTATTGAAGCCACTGATATCTATTGTTTCAATTGCTAGAATTTGAGACGTACTAAAATTTTGTATATTAGATGTGACTAGTGCTGCAATCTGTAAGGTATTTAGGGCAGCAATCTGGCCTGTCGTTAAAGCCATCAACTGATTTAATTGCAGCACAGCGATCTGCATCGTACTTAAACCAACTATATCCCTAGTCTCAATAGCTAGAATATGGTCAGCATCAAGGGAAATAAATTGCGCAGTACTCAACCAACCTAACTGTGTCGATGTTAAAGCTGGAATCTGTGCGGTAGTAATAGAGGCAGTGATGGCACGAATTTGTGCAGAATTAAATGCGGGCACTTGTAGCGTTGTAATCGCTCTAAACTGCTCAACCGATAACACAGCAATCTGAGCTGGTGTAAGGCCTGCAATATCATTAACCTCAATAGCCATCAACTGGTCAGAGTTGAATGTCACTATTTGTGTCGTTGTAAACGCATTAATCTGAGCGCTAGTTAAGGCTGCAATTTGCGTACTAAGTAAGCTAGTATCAAGAACACGAATTTGCGCTGATGTAAGCAAACTAATTTGTACGGTTGTGAGCGCTCCAACCTGCTCTGAACTCAGTATAAAAATTTGTGCTGTCGTTAATGCAGAAATATCGCGCGTTCGTATTTCTGATATTCGATCAGTAGTCAGTAGAGAAATTTGCTGCGTTGTAAAGGCACTGAGCTGTACGCTGTTGAGTGCAACAATATTATTGCTATTAAATAAAGAACTAATTACCTGAATTTGGTGAGAGCTAAATACGCTGATTTGTTGCGTCGTGATCGCATTGAATTGATTACTACTCAAAGCAGAGATCTGGCTAGTTGTAAGGCCTGCTATATCAGCTGTTTCTATGCTAGCGATCTGGTTTATATCGAACAGAGCTAATTGTGATGATGTGAGTACATTAATATGCGCGCTATGTAGGCCAGCTATTTGTAACGTTTCTAAAACACGTATATTTACATCACTCAATGCAGAAAATTGCGCAGTTGAGAATTTACCGATTTGAGTAGGACTCAATGCTTGCATATGGCCATCACTGATTGCGATAATCTGCGTAGTTGTCAGCGCGAGAATCTGCGCTGAACTCAGTATTGAAAAAGCATCAGTGGTGATTGCATTAATTTGTGCAGTATTAAAGCTACTAATCTGCTGTGTTGTGAGCACACCAACTTGCTCACTCTTTAAAATTTGGATTTGTGCAGTACTAAAATAAGGACTAAATGCTCGCACTTGTGTAGTACTCAACACAGTCATCTGATTCGTTGTGAATGCTAATACTTGTTCTTCGTTGAGCGCAGCAATTTGGGCAGATCCTAGTCCTACCAAATCCATCGTTTCTATGAATGAAATTTTTGTAGGATCAAAGGCAGCTGCTTGTAAGCTTGTCAATGCAGCTACTTGAATGCTATTTAACGCTACAATTTGTGCTGTTGTTAATCCAAATATTTGTGAGCTTTTTAATGCAGCAATCTGCAGCGAATTTAGCCCAGGTATATTTTGAGTCGCAATCGCATTTATGAGTTCTATACTAAATCCAGCTAATTGACTCGTCGTCAATGCGCCAATCATAAAGCTCGAAAATATCTCTAGCTGCGTAGTGGTAGATAACGCATTTAGTGCTCGAATCTGATTGGAATTAAATAGGCTTATCTGTTGTGATGAAAGTGCTAAAGTTTGAGTCTCAGTCAAAACACCAATTTGCGATGATTTAAGTCCTGCTATATCGACTTCTTCAATCGCAGCAATTTGCTCATTACTTAAAACAGAAATTTGGTAGGTAGAGAGTGATCCTATCTGCGCACTATTGAGAGAACTGATTTGAGTTGATGTAATTGACTGAACTGCATTCGTAGTTAATTCAGCAATTTGCTCAGGTGTTAAACCAGTGAGCACGCCATCTAAAATCACTGACATTTGCTCAGCTGACAAAAATGACCTTGGTGGCTCAGACATGAGCGCGTTAATTTGTATCGTATTAAGAACTTGAATTTGCGATGTGCTTAAACTATCTGCTTTAGCTTGGTCAATCAAGCCTATATCAGCCGTCGTTAATCCGCGTATGCCAGTTGTTCCGATTGCGGCAAATTGATCTGCACTTAATGCTAAAAATTGGTTCGTAGTTAAAGCCGACACTTGCAAGCTTTGAAGATAACGTATTTGCCACGTTGTTAGCGCCGCAATCTGCATCGTACTAAATGCATAAACTTGTAAGCTAGTTAGTCCAGCGATGCTAGTGGCATTGATAGCGCTAAACTGATCGCCACTTAATAAATTAATTTGTCTTGATGTAAGAGCAGAAATTTGTGACGCTTTAAGTGCATTTAATTGTGCTGTCGTCAGTACCACCAAATCGCGCGTTTCTAGCGCACGTATTGCTGCCGTACTCAGCCCTACAATATCCGCCACTTCTATAGCAGCTATTTGATTAGTATTGAAAACTGGAATTTGCGTATTGAGTAGTGCGCCAATTTGCGTACTATTCCAAGCCGTTATTTGTAGTGTTGTAAGACCTACCAAGCCACGTACAGAAATAGCTTTGATCTGAATTGCATTCAAAGCAGCAATTTGTGCTGTACTTAGCGCCGTGATCTGCGTGCTAGTCAAGACTGCTATTTGAGTTGAAGTTAAGCCTGTTACAAATCGAGCATCAATTGCATTCAATTGCGTTGTATTTAATACTTTAATCTGTAGCGTATTAAATGCATTAATCTGCCTACTATTCATTACAGACATTTGATTGCTACTGAAACCAGCCAGATCGCGTGTTTCTAATGCACGGATCATGGATGAGCTTAGCGCTGTAATATCGCGCGACTCAATCGCGCTAACTTGTAAACTATTTAAGACTGTAATTTGTATACTAGAGAATGCTGCTAACTGATTAGAATCAAGTGTGGCAATTTGGTTGACAGTTAAACCAATTAAATCATCCGTTTGAATTCCTCTAATTTGTGATGAATTAAGTACTGCAATCTGCGCCGTTGTCATTGCTGCAAATTGGGCACTATTTAATGCAGCAATTTGTAATGAACTCATACCCAGTACATCGCGCACTTCAATTGCTGCAATTTGATTAGCCCGCATCGCGCTTAATTGGGCTGAATTTAAGACGCCAATTTGCGATTGGCTTAAGCCTGCGATTTGTTCTGTTGTGAGTCCAGCGACACTACTCGCGTTCAAATTTTGAATGATCGAAGTACTAAGTGCAGCGATATCACTGGCTTCAATGGCTGCTAACTGTGCGCTATTAAATTGCGCTAGCTGCGCATTCGTCATCCCAGAAATTTGGGTGCTATTGAGAGCAATAATCTGCGATAACGTCAAACTTACGATATCGCGTACTTCAATGGACTTGATCTGAGTCGAATTCATCGCTTGTACTTGTGATGTACTAAGAATAGCGATTTGCGCTGAGTTCAAAGCAGCAATTTGATTTGTATTTAATACCTTGATTTGTACTGGGCTAAACATTGCAAACTGGGCTGTATTAAACGCACCAATTTGTTGTGTAGTCAAAGCAGGAATGTCTCTACTTTCCAATGCAGCGATCTGATTAGTTTTTAATGCTGCAATCTGATTGGTAGTGAATGATTTGAGTTGGAAGCTGGTAAGTGCTGCAATTTGCGATGTACTAAAAAAGAGTATCTGCGTCGTTGAAAAACTTGAAAACTGAAAAGGAGAAAACGATCCAACCTGTGAAGCCGAAATAGAGGCAATATCGGTGGACGATAAGCCTCTAATTGATCTCGTATTCAAATTTTTGATGGATGCTGTAAACACTGATTAAGCCTTACTCATTAATTTTACTTAATCTAATATTTTG
>Ga0209442_1001679_pt1 | contig 12374 bp, 33 predicted proteins | sample LauGreSBDMM110DD_2_FD_187565 | JGI IMG/M metagenome (GOLD analysis project Ga0209442, IMG submission 187565) | Freshwater lake microbial communities from Lake Michigan, USA - Sp13.BD.MM110.DD (SPAdes) (version 2) | ecosystem: Environmental > Aquatic > Freshwater > Lake | place: Lake Michigan...
AGACAGTTGTAATAATGAGTGACAAATCTTGCATCAACCTTTTCCAGGTACAATGCCAAGAACTCTACCAGTGGAATTCTGTATTACAACTGAGTACAGAGGGAAACCATAGCATAAGTGGTGATGAAACAATGCAAGTATATGGTACTTACTATCATACATATAGGTTGAAAGACCTTGAGTAATGCACCACAACTCACTTCCCAAGGGTGAGCAGTTGTAATATATGTACGCAACACTACTAGATTTTATCACTAGAAAGATGTCACGTAAGGTTTTGAGTAGAGAAGACTGATAATCATCTCTTTAACCTGAATGAAACTTATATTACAACTGAGTGCAGAGGGATTATTAACTGTAACCAAATAAACTAAAATATATGAAAACAATTAAAGAAAAAGATTACTTTGTAATCGGAGTTATTGCAGGAGCATTATTGTTTGTAGTACTACAATATGTATTAGTACATTTTATTTATCCTGATAAAGAAATTAAAGATTCCCAAAATATTTCAAAAAATTGGAGTGATGTAGGAGGGAATATTGATATTGAATATTATCTAGAAGTTTCTGAAGATAGTATTTGGGTTGAAGGAGTAGAATCTAAAAAAGTTTATGGAGGTAAATACTCTGACTTAGATTCATTAATTAATGCTGATAATTTGTAACCAATTAAAATTTATATATATGATTACTATGTTTATGATTACAGAAGTTACCAAGTTGGTAGCTTCTGCACAGAAAAATGGAGTTAGCTTTTCTAATGATTATATAGATGCTCTTTATGAGCTTCCTATTGAAGAAATAGTAGAGTTACAAAAGTCTTATAATGCAGAGAAATTAGTTTCTGCATAATTATTAATTGACCTTAGCAGTAGGATGGTGAAACTGCTTATACTTATTTATACTAACAAATATGATTGCCATGAAAGAAACAATTTATTTTAACACATTAGTAAATGTACGTGATTATCTTACTGATGTACAAAAAACAGAAATTCAAAGAGATTTACAAGAAAAAATAGACAATCTTAAAAGTTATGCTATGCAACAAACTTGTAATATAGAAGATGTAAGAGAAAAACATACTATTTATCAAGAATTAATTACATTAATAAAATGAAAACAATAAATATAATCAATGCTATCAGTATTCACGTACTGGTAGCTATATTCTTGCAGTATTTTATTGTAGGAATATTTACTTATAACATGATGGATTTTTCCGGTTTTGCAATTCATAACTGGATTTTGGAAATTATGTATTTAACATTTGTAATAACACTAGCACTAAAATAAACTTATGAATCATCAACTTAAATTTGGGTATTCCCAACTAGGACATAATATCCTTGTAAAAATTAATTGTAAAATTTCATCTGCAGATGCAGTAAATTTAGAAAAAGAGTATCCAGAAATTTGTACAATGCAAACCAGAAATGGTTACAGAATAGAAGGTAGCTTTAATACAAAAATAAACAATGTATTTGCATATCAAAATTTTGATAATTTTAAATTAAGTCTTGCATTAAAAATGAATGACTTTAAAATTAACAAGTTAATTGATAAATCTCAAGCACTTTTAAATCAAGAAAATATGAAGTTAAATGTTGCTAATTTTGATGAGCTATGAGTACAATAATCTTTCTATGGTATCTGATTACAGGTACCATAAATTCTGTTGATAATGTTGACGGAAGAACTATCTATGATATGCCAAGTGCAAAAATAGAATATGCTTATAAAGAAGAACTAATACAGTACATAGAGACTGGAAAATTTCAATATAATGAAGACCTTTAAAGATATACCATTAATATTAGAAGATGGTTGTGTTAAGGGTCAACTTATATTTGACAATAACTGGGGAGTGAGTATACTTATGGGACCGTTCACAAAGGGCGGTCTTTTAGGTAAATATGAACTTACTATACTCAATTGGATTCCTGAAAAGAATTTTAGTGTTGCATCTTATAATAATCCTATATCAAATGATAGTATTGGTCACTTATCCCAAGAAGAAATAGATGCTTTAATGAAACAAATACAAGAATTATGAAATTAATATTAATCTTAGGTCTAATGTATATAAGTTTTATATGTTGGATGCTTACTCAAATTTAATCTTATGAAAAAATTACTAAAAAGAAGAAAAGAACTATTAATCTTACTTGATGAAGCAAGAAGATCAGATTCAGATTATGACTTTAAATTACAAGCAATTAATGATATAGACTATGAATTATATACATTAGAAAAAGATATACATCATTACAAAATGATGAGACCTCTTAAATATATGTTATATGGTTTTATAATTGCAAGTATAGTATTAATTACTTATGCTATTTTTGTATAATGTGTAATACTATTACTTCTGTATTAGGATTTGATCTTGATGCAGAAATTACAGATAATGAAGGAAATGTTTTAGCTTCCGGAACTACTTGTAATTATATACCTGAAGAAAAACCTGATTATATGTTTAATAATAATACTTATTCTAAATGGACTAACTTTAATGAAGGTTTGTTAAATAAAATAAGAGATTACAAAAAATATAATTAAAAAATAGTATATCTATGGTATACTTTTCCAAATAATAAGGGGTTATAATGGCCCCTTTTTATTGTTTTAGCTATATAATAAAAATTTAATTAATCTTACAGTAAGTATTATGAAAATAATAACATACATTTACTACCAGATTATATGAATAAATGTTATATCAGTTACCAAATGGCAAAGTAATACATCTAACAGTTGAACAATATCTTGAGTTAACTGATTTAGATATTCAGCATTTAATTGCATTAGATGCCGGTGACCATATGGTAAATCCTTTTTCAGAGTCAGCAGTAAATATTAATACTAAAGAAAAGTATTATGACTTTGATTATGTTTCATTAGATGATGATGAAATACAAAATTATAAATCAGATGATCAACCATTTGATGATATAATTGACCTATCCGATCTATTGGATAATTAATATGTATATATTAAAATTATTATAGATTGAGTACCTATAATGTAATTTAAACTCAAAAATCAAATTATTTATTTAAAATTAAAATTATGCAAAGCAAAGTTTTTGTTGTGGCTGATGAAGCTACCAACACAGTTATTAACATTTCAAAAAATAATCCAGAATACGGATATGTAAAATTACAACAAGTAAGAATATTAATAGATGATAATGGGTTTCTAAAAAGAAATGTATTAAGTGCATTAATACAAGCTCCTTTAGTTTTATTAAAAAAAATGGAGTATTATGGAGGTCAAATGTTAGAAGGTACAATAGTTATTAAAGAATCATTAACACCTTTTAATGAAAAAGATCCAACTAGAGATTTAAAAATTGCAGGAAGTTCTGGAATATTATGTAAAGTAGGAAATAATCCTATTTACCGTAAAACAGTTTATACAAGTTCAGCAAATGCAACAGATATTAGAATTCAACATGATAATACTGAAGAATTGCGTGAAGCATTTAATAAAAGTAAAATTCTTAATGAAAACTTAGAAGGTATAGAGAAGGAATTTGAAATTTAATAGATTAGAATAAAAAAAAACCAAGGGTATTCACAGTACCCTTGGATTTATTAATTAAAAAATGTATAAAAAATGGAAAAGTTTAAAAAAGATATAAAAAATTACCAATTAACTGCAAGTAAAGTTTATTTACAATATGAGCAAGATAAATACTCTGAATATCAGAATTATTTATATAAAAGAGCTTTGTATGGGTTAAGTTCCTTAAATGAAAAAGAAATAGTAACAATGTGTAGTAAAAAGAAACAAAGAATTGTTAATGTATATAAACGTGCACAAATAGTTTTAAATAAACTTAAACAAGATATTACTATATCATATAGTAATTTTATATTTAAGACATTGTTTCCAAATAGTCCAATAACTGAGTATTTATTATCTGACACTGAAACAGATACATCTTTTAAAAATACTTTAACTTTTAGAGATCTTGATATAAATAAAGATAAAATTATTACTATCTTTATGTCTGAAGGTATTTTACCAAAAAACTTTTTAAGTTTGGAGTTACCTCAAAACCAATTACCAAGATTAAAATCTGAATGAATAAATATGAACCAAAATTAAATGCAATAGATCAAGAATTTTTTGATTTACTTTCTGGATTAGATCTAGAAGATTTAAGAACTATGAGAGATGAAAACTATTGGTGGACTACCTGTATATTTACAGGAGCTATGATACCTAGACCTAAATATGAAAAAATAGATCTTATAAGATATTATATTGCAAAAGGTGTACCTAAACCAAAAGAATAGTTATATGGTAAAATTAAAAGAATGTTATGGATGCATGAAACCATCTATAATATGGAAAAACCATGAGGGATTTAGATATTGCAAAAATTGCTGGAGTTGTCACAAAAGCAATCTTGTTGCTCAGAAACCAACTGAAAATCTTGTCCCTGTGGTTCTTCCTAATGTAAAGAAAAGACCAAGAATAAAGCTAAAATCTGATAAGCAAAAAGCATTAGATAAAGCTTATTTATTAATGAGAAAAGAATATATGAATAAGAATCCTTTATGTAATGTAAAAATATCAAAAGATTGTTTCTTTAATGCTACTGATATACATCACATGGAAGGAAGAGGTGAAAAAACATTAACTCAATTATCATGGATATCAACTTGTAGACCTTGTCATACTTGGATTCATGAACATCCTGAAGAGGCTAGAATACTTGGATTTTTAAAATAATATATATGAAACAAATTATTCATGCACAGGGAGTTACTTGTAATCATCCACATGCAAAAGAATCTTTTGATTTAAGACAAGTTACTTGTAAAGCATGTATGCATTTTTTACAGACAAATCCTGATATTGCAAAAAAATTTAATGATGATCATAACTTATCTATTTCTAAAATTAAATTAAGAATAGCAGAACTTGATGCAAGTATTATTGATAGAAAAATTAATAATATGCCATTAAGAAATAAAACACCTGTTTGTTCAGATTGTTTAACTGTCATGGTACAAAGAAAAAATAAAACAACTAATGAATTTTTTTATGGTTGTAAAAGGTTTCCAAATTGTAAAAATACAGCACCTTATAAAGCACCATGGATAAGATGATTATAAAAAAATAAAATTATGAAAAGATATTTTCATCAAGGGTATAGTAAATTTTCTTTTAAAAAAATTATAAAAAAAACAGAAAAAGCTACATTATTTGAAATTATACCTAAAATAGAAATTTGGTTACCAAATAGTTGGTTAATTAAATTAACTAAAACTTCATTTACAGTAAAAGATCATATTGCAACAGATGTAAAACTTAAAATGAATGCAGAATTTAAAACACTTAAAAATGAATAGAGAAGAAATACAAGCAGAAGCATTAAAAGCTACTGAAGGTAAGCAAAGATGTAGTATTGTATTAGGCACAGGTGTTGGTAAGACTCTTGTTGGCCTTAAGCATATGCAACTTTATACTACACCTCTTATGAGAACATTAGTAGTTGCTCCTAAAAAATCTATTTTTCAATCTTGGAAAGATGATGCAGCAAAGTTTGATATGCTTGAACAATTAAGTAGGATTACATTTACAACTTATCTAAGTTTAAATAAATATAATCCTGCTGACTTTGATGCAGTGTATTTAGATGAAGCTCATAGTTTATTAGATAGTCATAGAGGATTTTTACAACTATATAAAGGAAAGATAATTGGTCTTACCGGGACTCCTCCAAGATATAAAGATTCTGAAAAAGGTAGATTAATACATGAATTTTGTCCTGTAATATATACTTTTAAAGCAGACTCTGCTATAGAACAAGGAATACTAAATGATTATCAAATTATAGTACATGAGTTAGAACTTAGTAATGATAAAAATTATTCTGTAGTAATGAAGAATAAAAGTTTTATGAGTTCTGAAGTACAAAATTATAATTATTGGGGTCAAAGACTTGAAACTGGTTCTGGACCTGTACATATTCTTAGAGTAATGAGAATGAAAGCAATGATGGAGTATGGAAGTAAAGAAAAATATACTAAAAAGTTAATGGATAGCATTAATACTAAATGTATTGTATTTGCTAATACTCAAGATCAGGCTGATAGATTATGTTCTCATAGTTATCATAGTAATAATCCTAAATCAGAAGATAATTTACAACAATTTAAAGATGGAAACATTAGTGAGTTATCTACTGTTATGCAGTTAAATGAAGGTGTTAATATACCTAATCTTAAACAAGGTATTATTATGCATTCATATGGTAATGAAAGAAAAGCTAGTCAAAGAATAGGTAGACTTTTAAGATTAAATCCTGATGATAAAGCTATTGTACATATACTATGTTATATGAATACTGTAGATGAAAGATGGGTTAAAGAAGCCTTAGAAGATTTTGACCAAACCAAAATTATATGGAAAAATTACAATATTCCCGTATAATTTGTATATATTAAAAGTATGGAAGATATACAAACACATAAGATCATGTTATATAATGATGATGTAAACTCACATGAATATATTATGGCTTGTTTAATAGGTCTATGTAAACATGAAGTAGTACAAGCAGAACAGTGTGCTTTAATAGCACATAACAAAGGTAAGTGTGAAATAAAACATGGAGATTTTATGGATATGTTTGAATTAAAAACTACCTTTGATAACTTAAATATTAAAGTTGAATTAGAAGAATATGAAAGTGATTTGTATTGATGCTGATAATAAACCAAAAAATGTACCTGTTGAAGAATGGATACAAGAAGGTGATACTTATACTGTAACCAGAATTGTTAGAATGGGTTTACAGAAAAATACTTATGGTTATTTACTTAAAGAAGTACAATTATCAAGCAAATCATTTCCATATGAACTTTATGATGCAATAAGATTTTTACCAATTGAACTTTTATCTAATATGAAAGAAGAAGAAAAAGAAGAAGTAAATATTGAAGAAGCATGTCTTGAGTTAATCTAAATAAATAAAGTTTATGTCTAAATTTATAAACATTATAGGTTTAATATCAGTTATATATCTAATAATAAGTCAGATAATGGCTCTTTATTTCTTATATCTATGGTCTAATAATCATGGCTTTTTAAATACTATAACATTAGGTGTACTAATATCAGAGATTAAAGGAATATTCTTTCCTTTTTTTATATAAAACTTATGGAATATACAATTGATAACATTTTAAAAGAGTGTGATACTGTAGTATATGAATTTCAAAATTCTCCTAAAAAAAGATTAAGACCAATGTTAGATAAAAGAAATTATCTAATTGCTATGTTATATTATAAGTTTGGTTATACAGAAGAAAAAATTGCTACTATATTTAGTATGAGTAGAACAACAGTTTCAGTATCTAAATTACATACATATTCTTTATTAGAATATGGTGATAATGTATTTAAAGCAAATGTTAGTAATTATTTAATTAACTATCCTTATGATTTTCCAAGTTTTAGTAATAAATTTAAAAAAGATGTACAAATTATAATATCTTTTGATACTAAAACTATGAAAAAAATAAAAGCTTATAGAGATGTTGTAAATGAAAATACAACAGCAAAAGCAATAAAAAGATTAGTAACTAATGGTTTGAACTTATGGGAAAAATGAAAGATTTATATTATGAGTTATTACAAGCAAATAATGGAGAAATACCACAGGAAGCTACTATAGCTGACTTAGCAAGAATGAATGATTTAAAAATTTATGAATGGAGAGAATATGAAAGATCTCAAAGTCATGTAAAAAAACCAAAAAATGAAAGAAATATCAAAGGAAAGCAGTCTTAATGAGCACAGACAAGAAAAAGAATATGGTTGGAAACCTATTCCATCTAAAAAAAAATCAGTAAGAAAAAAATCAGAATATACTTATGCATTCATAGGTATAATAATAGGTCTTTCTTTTGGTATAATAACAACTATTTTTATGTATAGAGATGCTGAAAGATGTAATTTACTATTAGAAGAAAATAAACTTCTTAAAGAAATGCTCTATTATAGAGATATTAATCCAATTGAAACACCATGAAAAAGTTGTTTAAGTATCTTTTGTGGTTGCAGAAAGAAAAAATAAATGCAATGATATATTGCCAAAGAGGATTTTAAAAGTGAAACATTTTACAAAATATCTATTGGTATGGATAAGCCAAAACTTGTCCATACCTTTTTGGATGGTAGGTCATGTACATCTTTCAACAAATGTATATGCTGACATTCATGAGATACTAATGTCCTGTGGTATGAACATTATTGTAGCTATTGGATTTATAATAGAATACAAAAATTCCATTATTAAATAGCATAATGCTAAATAAAGTTGACAAAAACCTACATTTTTGTAAGATATGCTTTACATAATAGGAATATTTCCGATTAACATTTAAAAATTTAACAACATGAAACTAGAAGTATTTACAGAAATCCTAAACAAACTTAGGAAACAATCAGACAAAGTACATGCATTGTATGAATTAGATATAGACCTTATAAACTATTCAGATGACCATAACTCAGTTATAAACATTTTATTAGATGTTTACTATGGTAAGGAGGGAACAGATTGGATTTATTGGTATCTATATGAGAGAGACCCTGTTGGAACAATTGACCAAGCAACTACTAATGACGGAAAACCTATTTGTTATGATGTTAAGTCATTATGGGAAGAGGTAGAGCAGTGCAGGTTAGACAATACAAAAGAGTATGAGTTACCTGTTAAAATAACAGATGAAGAAAAGTTAGAAGTATTAAACATGATAAAAAATGGAATGTAACTAATATATTAGCTATTAACAACTATTTGTCCCAAATTTAGCTAATATATGGGACAGTTTGATAAAGAATAAGTGGTAAAAATTGCCACATTAATTAAATAGAAATGATATGAAAAAAACAGAAGTAAAATGGTGGAAATTATTAATTGTATTTTTTTCAGCAATAGTTTTAGAAGCAAATAGTATAGCAGGATTTAAATTTTTAATGAATGAGAACTGGATGGGTATGGTAATGATGGTTGCTATTAACCCATTCCTTTGCCTACCAATGAACCATTATACAATTGAAGTAAAGACCTTTAAACAAAGAGCATTGATTGCACTGGCATTTAGCTTAGGTTTTGCAGTTGGTGTAATGACAATTAGACCTTTTTTTATATGAAACAAACAGCAGTAGAATGGTTAATAGACCAATTAATACCTAAAGATCAACACGAAGGGATAACGGACATTATTCAAGAAGCCAAAGAAATGGAGAAAGAACAGATATTTGATGCTTATATAACAAGCCACATATCAATGATGAGTGCAGAACAATATTATTATGAAACCTTTAAACAACAAGAACAATGAGACAGATAGTATACAACTCAGTAAAATGCCTTGAGTGTAATGAGGTATTAGTAAGTAGACATGTGCATGACTATGTAACATGTGGTTGTCCCAATGATGCTATGGTAGATGGTGGCAATGAGTATGGCAGATATGGTGCAATGGATATGGATAAGATTGAAACTCATTATATCTATGCAGACGATGACTTTGAGATTGTTAGAAAACATGCAGTAAGAGGTAGTAGAGGTAAGGATGGTAAGCAACCACTAACTTGGATAGCTATAGCTAATATGGATGATGACTACCTAAAAGCAGTGCTTGACTATGGTGGTGATGATTGGCATCTTGAATTAATAAATAAAGAAATAAAATATAGAAAAGATGGGAAAAATAATACTGGAGTTTGATTCTGTAGAAGAACAAAGTGATGTTAGAACAGCATTAGATGGATATAAATGGAAAAATGCTATGTGGGAATTAGACCAATTACTTAGGAGCACAACAAAGTATGCTGTTTTTGAAAAAAGAGAAGCTACAGAAGCTGAAAGAGATATGGCTGATAAGATAAGAGAATTTATAAGAGAGATATTAGATGAACATAATTTAAATTTAGAAGACTAAATGGAAAAAACAGTAACAAATGATATTGTACTTACTAAGAAATTTAAAAAGTTCTTACATAGTATTGCAGAAGAACATTATAAAATGACTTCAGACGGGAATATATTAAATTATTTATGGTATATGTATCATAAAGGTGTAAATTCTGGAGTATATAGACCATTTATATTTATGGCCGAAATGCATTTACTTAAAGAAATGGGTTATATGGAAAATGATGATATTAAAAATCTTAATGAAATGATTAAGTCAAAAGATAAAGATAACTTTTATCTTGGATATTTATCTTTAGAGTCTTTAAGAAACAAAAGAATTAAAGAACATGGAGCATTTAGTCAAGGAAGTAAAGTTTATATGGATCTTGTTCCAGATTATGCTTCTAAAATATTAAACACAACATTGTTTCAAAATGCATTAAAAAATTAAAATGAAAGAAAAACCATGTTATAATTGTCACAAAATTAAAAATATTAGTGACATGAAAGAAATTGGAGTATGGGTATGTAATGCATGTTTAAATAAGTATGATAAACCAACTAAAGTAAAGTCTAAAAAATTAAATAGTAAATGACATGACAGAAAATGACTTAAAAGAATTAAACTTTGATAAAATAGTAGTTACTACTAAAGAAAGTGATAATGAAAAAGAATACTATTATTATGAATTATTAATAATGCCTGGATTACATTTAGTTTCCACAGACAGTGATGAAACTAAAAATGATAACTGGAAAGTTAAGAATTGGGATTGGCCAGCAGCCTTATTTCCTACAAAAGAAAGTATTATTGAGTTGAAGAAGATTTCTCAGTATAATCATCAATAATATCAGGTTCCTCACTTGCAGAGAGAACTCTTGTTTTTTCTGCAATGATGTTAAATATGATCATTGCAGAAGCTGATTTCCAACACTCATCAATTTCTTGTTGTAATATATCCATAGGAACCATAGTAGATAATACTTCTCCGGTTCTTAAATATATTTTAGTTCCCGCATCTGGGTTCATAACATTAATAAATGCAGTTCTAGTTATGTGAGTCACATTTAAGTGCTCAATATAAGAACCTTCTTTATCTTTGAGAGTTATTGGTAGAAACATTAAATTATTGTATTACCTTCTATTTTATAATTAGATACTGATACTTTGTCTTTAATCTTACTCATTATACAGAAACCATGATTCCATTCATTGATTTCCATATATTCAGGAGCTAAATCACACATACAACCTAAACTATAGGCTCTAATGTTTGTAGGTTCTCCTACTCCAAAAACTCTCTGAGAACTCTCACTAGACTTATGGAAGTGATTTACTATGGAATTAGACTTAAGTCTCATTAGAAGTGTTCTAGCAGGTACTACACCACCAGCACCTGGTATTTTATCACCGTGCTCAATAGTATAGTCACCAAATACAACTTTACTTCTGAATGGTAAGTATTCTATTCTGTATTCTGCAACATGTAGTATTACATCTAATCTACATTCATCTATGTCTAATAGTTCAGATGCTTTTATTCTTAAGTATCTTTCAAATCTATTTTCATGGTTACCTGTAATGTAGTAAATAGGAATATCCGGGAATCTGTTTCTGATATATGCAAGAAATTCTTTTCCTGCTTCTATTTCACCTTTAAAATGAACTTCTCTTGGATCTTTCTCATGAAAAGATAGTTGGTAAAAGTCTAATAAGTCTCCATTAATAAATATAGAGTCTACTTTTTCTTCTTCAAACTTTTTAAACATTACTTCTAAAGCAGTATTATCATGATAAGGTATATGGACATCTCCAAATACTCCTAGTTTTTTGCAACCAGTTGGAAATGTAAATGAATTTCTTACTTTTGTATGTGATTCAGGTAATTGTAATTTATTTGACATAAATGTAGATTTTAATTCTTGTATATATTTAGAGTTTTTATTACTTAATTTTTTTCTTAAGTGTGAACCTTTTTGTCCACGATAATATCTTATTCTACTATAAGCATGTTCAAATGTTTCAAAAAATGCAGATTGTTCAGAATATACTTTTCTTGCTAAAGTTTTAGAGGGTGCATTAGGAAACTTTTCAAGATATTCAAAAATAATATTAGTATTACTTTTTTTAGCACTTGCCTGTTTTACAATTGACATATAATTACTATATTTAATAAAAAAACAATTATGTTTACATCAAAATTAATAAAAGAAAGTGGAAAGTTAGTTTATCTAGATGATAAATCAAAATTAAATTATAAATTATTTCTAGATAAACTACCTGAAGGTCAGGAAATAGAAATATTTATAGGTTTAGCAACAAGTAATAAAAGTGTTGCACAACTTGCAAAAGTATATGCATGTATAAGAGAATTAGCTAAAGAATCTGGTTATACATTTGAAGAAATGAAAACTT
>Ga0209442_1001682_pt1 | contig 12348 bp, 10 predicted proteins | sample LauGreSBDMM110DD_2_FD_187565 | JGI IMG/M metagenome (GOLD analysis project Ga0209442, IMG submission 187565) | Freshwater lake microbial communities from Lake Michigan, USA - Sp13.BD.MM110.DD (SPAdes) (version 2) | ecosystem: Environmental > Aquatic > Freshwater > Lake | place: Lake Michigan...
AGAAGCCGAAAACAAAAAAGAAAAATAAAATTTGAATAAAATATTCGATATATTAAACAAGTTCATTCAACCATTGCTTCATTTTTTAAAGCAAAAAGGTAAATTGGTTTATATCCCAGGATTTGAAAGGGTTAATTTATACCAAGTAGTCAAGTTTTTATACACACAACTTAATACCATTGGATTATATGATCGTGCATCTGCTATTTCATTCAATTTAATCATGGCGCTCCCTGCCTCCTTTTTATTTTTATTTTCAATCATTCCCTACTTTCCAAAAACATTAAAAATAAAAAAGCAGATACTTTCCATCTTTAAGGATATTTCCCCCAACTCAAGCACCTATCGCTTTTTATTAGATATCATCAATGATTTACTGAGCCAACATGTGGGTATATTTTCATTTGGTTTCCTTTTATTACTTTTTTACGCATCTAATGCAATGACCGGCATTATTCGCAGCTTTGACAAATCATATATGGAACATAAACCATTTTTTTTGCACCAACGTTGGCGCGCCATTCGACTTACACTCATCTTAATATTATTGGTGTTTGCGAGTTTATTGGTATTGATTGGACAGGATCAGTTAACTACTTTATTAAGAGAAGTTTTTGATATTAAGCGTAAAACCATCATTCCTTATTGGAACTTTATAAGATGGGGTATTATTATTTTATTGTTGTTTTTTGGTAATGCCTTTATTTATAAATATGCCCCGCATATCAAAGAAAGATGGTCCTTGTGGTCACCAGGTGCTATTTTATCTACCTTTTTGATGTTGGCTACCACCCTCGGATTTTCCTATTGGGTAAATAATTTTAGCAGCTATAGTAAAATTTATGGCTCCATTGGAACCGTATTAGTAGTTATGACTTTAGTGTACTTAAATGCACTCATTCTACTCATTGGATTTGAATTAAATGTAAGTATTGAAGTACTAAAAAAAGAGCAAAATCAATTAGACTTACGCTAATCAATCCTGCTCTTTCAAAATTATTTTCAGCAATTTTATTTGGGAACTGCTACTTATTCGCCATATCTGGTATCATCTCTGACTTATAATCCCCTGCATCCAACTTTGCCTTGGTTTCGCTAAACGCTTTTAAGGTCAAATCAATTTCGTCTTGGGTATGCTCAGCTGTTGGAATTAATCTGTAAATAATATGGCCTTTAGGTATCACTGGATAAACGACAATGGAACAAAATATTTTATAGTTTTCTCTTAAGTCCATAACCATGAGTGCTGCTTCTTCTACACCCCCTTTCATATAAACCGGTGTTACTACTGAATCAGTTTTACCAATATCAAAGCCTCTTTCCTTTAACCCTTTTTGTAAGGCAAGGGCATTCTTCCACAAATTTTCCTTTAAGTGAGGCTGAGTTTTTAATAATTCTAAACGCTTTAGGTTTCCAACGACATAGGGCATTGGTAAACTTTTTGCAAATATTTGAGAGCGAATATTGTAACGGATATAATCAATAATAGTTTTAGGGCCTGCCATAAACGCACCGATGGATGCCATACTTTTTGCAAAAGTAGAAAAGTACAAATCAATCCCATCCTGACATCCTTGTTCCTCACCAGCGCCAGCACCTGTTTTACCTAAAGTACCAAATCCATGTGCATCATCCACTAAGATTCTAAAAGGCACTTTTGATTTTAAATCCACTACCTCTTTAAGTTTTCCTTGATCACCGGCCATACCAAATACCCCTTCAGTGATCACTAAAATTCCACCAGATTGTTGTTTTTCAATTAAAGCTTGCGCACGGAGTAATTGCTTTTCGCAATCTTCCACATCATTGTGCTTATATACAAAACGATGGCCTGGTAACATTCTTAATCCATCAATAATACAAGCATGACACTCTGCATCATAAACAACCACATCATGACGACCACAAATAGCATCAATAGCACTCATGATGCCTTGATAGCCATAGTTCATTAAAATAGCATCTTCCTTATTTTCAAAACTAGCTAACTCAGCTTCTAGTTGTTCATGAAAATCACTATTTCCACTCATCATCCTAGCACCCATCGGTAGCTAACTCAGCTTCTAGTTGTTCATGCAAATCACTATTTCCACTCATCATCCTAGCACCCATCGGTAATGCCAAACCATATTTAGCACTTGCATCCGCGTCCGCTTTTCGCACTTCCGGATGATTGGCTAAGCCCAAATAATTATTCAAACTCCAAACAATCATTTCTTGCCCTCTAAACTTCATTTTAGAACCAATTTCCCCTTCTAGCTTAGGGAAAGCAAAGTAGCCATGTGCTCTTTCACGATGCTGGCCAATTGGGCCGTAGTTTTTAATGAGTCTTTCAAATATATCTGCCATAATAAGTGTGATTAAGTTAGACAAATTTAATAAAATTTTAGGTTTAAAACACTAATAAATAGCTGTAATTTTACAGCATCATTTAAATAAAAATTTATGCGATTTACCCTTTTGTTAACTGTAGTTTTAATAGCAACGCAAACTTTTGCCCAAAAACCTAACGCAGTCAAAGTAACGGATGCAAAACCAAAATTAGTGGTAGGTATCGTCGTTGACCAAATGCGTTGGGACTATGTGAATAAATTTAAACCGTTTTTTAAAACACAAAATGGCTTTTTAAGATTTATGAATCAAGGTGCTAGTTGTAATAATAACCTTATCTCCTATTTACCTACTGTGACCGCTTGCGGACATGCTGCTGTTTATACTGGAAGCACCCCTGCCATTCATGGCATCACGGGCAACGATTGGTACGATAATATTCAACAGCGTATAGTTTATTGTGTTGAAGATAATTCAGTACAAGCAGTGGGTATTGAAAATAGCAGTTCAGGAAAAATGAGTCCCTTGAATGTATGGACGACGACTATTGGCGATGAATTAAAATTAGCGACTAATTTTAAAAGCAAAGTGTACGGCGTTTCTTTAAAAGACAGAGGCGCTATTATTCCTGCTGGTCATTCGGCAGATGGTGCTTTTTGGTATGATAGCAAATCAGGTAATTTTATTAGTTCCACTTATTATGGTAAATCCTTACCATTGTGGTTAACCAATTATAACAATGCAAAAAAGGTCGATAGCTTTTACAAATTAGGTTGGAGTTTAAGCTTATCCACATCCGTTTATGAAGCAAATTGCGATAAAGATCAAAATGTATATGAATCAACTCCTTTTGGTAAAGATGCAAAAGGCTTTCCATATGGATTAACCCAATTCATAGGAAAAGATTATGGTAAAGTATCCTCTACGCCTTATGGCAATAATTTAGTACTTGATGTTGCTACCCAAACCTTAATCAACGAAAAAATGGGCTTAGATGATATCACTGATTTATTGGCGGTAAGTTTTTCCTCTCCGGATTATATTGGGCATGCCTTTGGGCCTTATTCTTGGGAAACCATGGATGGCTATATTAAATTAGACGAACTATTAGCAAAGTTTTTTACAACCCTCGATCAGCAAGTAGGCAAAGACAACTACACTGTATTTTTAACCGCAGACCATGCAGTTGCGCCTATTCCAGGATATGCCCAAAAAAATAAAATACCCAATGGGACGATTACAGATGATGGCATTAAAAACGAACTCGGAAAAATGTTAACGTCCAAAGGTTTGAGTTCAAAATTAATTTCAGCAATCACTGAATACAATATTTACTTCAACCATCATATAATGGACAGCTTACAAGTAAGTCAAGATAAGCTAACCTCCCTAATTACAAATTACCTTGAACAAAAAAGCAGTATTTTACAAGTGGTTGAATTGCGCAAGGCTGCTATTGCTCCAATACCGCAAAGTATTAGAGAGCGAATAGTCAATGGATTTAATCCACAAAGAAGTGGTGATTTAATGTTTATTACAAAATCAGGTGTTGTTGGCGGGGGTAGTACAGGAACAGGTCATGGCGTATTTTATAATTATGACGCACATATTCCTTTATTATTTTACGGAAAAGGAATCAAGAAGGGGCAGGTAAATAATGTAAACTACATGACTGATATCGCTCCTACAATTACTACATTATTAGGCATCCAAATGCCAAGTGGGAGTATTGGGAAACCGATTTTAGAAGTAATTCAATAAACAAAAAATAGGAAAAGGCAAAGGATAATTAATCACCCTATTCCACTAAAAAAGCGATCCCAATAAACGGGATCGCTTTTTTTATAAGCAACATTATGTAGTTAAATATAATTACCCGAGTTTCGCTTTCAAATTCGCATCTAATGCATCCAAGAACTCTTCGGTATAAACATAGTGGTCACCATGTTTAACTTTGTTTCCATGCACACATACTGCTAAATCCTTGGTCATAATACCAGACTCTAGACTCTACTGTTTCCACACACACCTCTTCCAATGCCTTAGAGAATCGAATCAACTCTTGGTTATTATCTAATTGACCTCTGAATTCCAAACCTCTTGTCCATGCAAAGATAGACGCAATAGGATTGGTAGAAGTTCGGTTTCCTTTTTGGTGCTCACGGAAGTGACGTGTCACAGTACCATGTGCAGCTTCTGCTTCCATTACTTTTCCGTCGGGTGTAATTAAAGTTGAAGTCATTAAACCTAATGAACCAAAACCTTGCGCTACTGTATCAGATTGTACATCACCATCATAGTTTTTACAAGCCCATACAAAGTTACCATTCCATTTTAATGCACTCGCTACCATATCATCAATCAAACGGTGCTCGTAAGTAATACCTGCAACAGCATACTTCGCTTTAAATTCACCTTGGTACACTTCTTCAAAAATATCTTTGAAACGACCATCATATTTTTTTAAGATGGTGTTTTTTGTAGATAAATACAAAGGCCATTTTTTAACCAATGCTTGGTTAAAACAAGCACGTGCAAAACCATAAATACTTTCATCGGTATTATACATCGTTAATGCAACGCCATCTCCTTTAAAATTGTACACTTCATATTCCTGTGTTGTTCCGTCTTCCCCTTCAAACTTAACGGTTAATTTACCTTTGCCTTTTGTTACAAAGTCGGTTGCACGGTATTGATCCCCAAATGCATGACGACCAATACAAATAGGCGCTGTCCAGTTAGGCACCAAACGAGGCACATTACTACAAACAATAGGTTCTCTAAAAACAGTACCATCTAATATATTACGAATAGTCCCATTAGGGCTTTTCCACATTTGTTTTAACTTGAATTCCTCTACTCTTTGTTCGTCAGGCGTAATGGTCGCACATTTGATACCAACGCCATATTGTTTAATCGCATTTGCAGCATCAATCGTTACTTGGTCATTTGTTTCATCGCGGTACTCCATTCCTAGATCATAATACTTAATATCAATCTCTAAATAAGGAAGAATTAATTTGTCCTTGATGAACTTCCATATAATTCTGGTCATCTCATCACCATCCAATTCTACTACTGGATTAGCTACTTTAATTTTTTGTCCCATAATGTTTGAAATTTAATGCACAAATGTACAAAAACTACACTTAAAAATAGCCATTAATCCCCTTTAATCGGGGGGAATGATACCCCTAACTGCTGGGTGAAAACTGATGTTAGTATATTGCTTAATGATTTACAATTAAAACGGGGATATGTACTTTATGCCTTACCGACTCAATGGTTTCTCCAAATATATAGTCCTTCCAACCTTGATGTCTGTGACCTCCCATTACGAGTAATTGCGCATCACATTCATTTACTATGCGTACTATTTCCTTTACCCTATTTTTATAACCCAAACAGGTTTTTACTTGATAGCCTTTACTGATAAGTGCATTTGCATAAGTATCCAATCGCTCTTGGTCCTTTCGAGTTTCTGCATCATCACTTGCGTCCTGCAAATAATTTGCTGTGACACTTTCAACAACATGTATAAAAATAAATTGGGTATCCTGATGGGGCGAATGTTCAAATCCACTTGGATGGGCTTGTTGAACTGCCTTTTTGATCAGCTTTGCGTCCGTAACAGAAAAATCAACTGCAATAGCGATGCGATGCACCGGTAAATCATCTGACCAATCTAATTCAATGGGCATGCCATGAAAATCAGCATCGGATTGCGGTTTATTTTTTAACGTTAAAGGATAAAATGTAATAAATAAAAGTAAGCCTAAAAATAGTAGTACTAATCCGATAAGCCCTATTTTCAAAATCATTGAATTAGAATTTTGAAAAAAATCACCCATAAAATCAATGACCAAGTGACTATTTAAATAAACCAAAATAGCAGCAATGATCCATGCAAATATTTTAATTTTTATACCAATGGCATATTCTCCCATTTTATTTTTATCACTTACAAAATGGATTAAAGGAATGACCGCAAATCCTAATTGCAAACTCAGAATCACTTGACTAAATACCAATAAGGCATCTACCCTGTCCTCCCCCATTATCCCAATAACCAATACCGCTGGCGTGATGGCCAATAAACGTGTAAGTAATCTTCTGATCCATGGGTTTAATCTTAATTTCAAATACCCTTCCATCACTATTTGCCCAGCCAGCGTTCCTGTAACTGTTGAACTTTGGCCAGCTGCAATTAATGCAATGGCAAATAAAATGGGTGCCAACTTTGAACCAAGCAAGGGCGCTAATAAGGAATGGGCTTCTTCAATTTTCGCTACCCCTTGGTGCCCAGTGTAAAAGAATGTGGATGCCGCTAAAATAAGTATCGCAGCGTTGACAAAAAATGCCAAATTTAAAGCAACGGCGCTATCAATAAAATTATATAAGATAGATTTTCGAATACCCTTGGGTGTTCGATCTATTTTTCGCGTTTGCACTAATGCTGAATGCAAATATAAATTATGCGGCATCACAGTAGCCCCTATGATTCCAACTGCAATGTATAAAGCCGTTGGTGATAATTTGGTTGGAATGAATCCCACAATTGCCTGAGACAAATCTGGCTTAGCAATAAATAATTGTGCTAAAAAACTAAACCCAATGGTCGCAACCAATAAAATAATAAAGGCCTCCATTTTTCGAATACCATAGCGTTGTAAAAGCAAAAATAAAAAAGTATCTAAAACAGTAATACAGGTACCATACATTAAAGGAATGCCTGTCAGCAACTTAATTCCAATGGCCATTCCTAAAACTTCTGCTAAATCGGTCGCCGCTATTGCTAGTTCCGCTAAAATGTATAAAGAAAAGTTGATGGCCGGAGGATAAGTTTCGCGATTGGCTTGTGCCAAATCCAGTCGGCGAACAATGCCCAATCTTGCGCTTAAGCTTTGTAAAAGAATCGCCATAATATTGCTTAAAAGCAAAATCCAAATAAGCTGATACCCAAAAGCTGCACCACCTTGTAAATCTGTGGCCCAATTGCCTGGATCCATATAACCCACACTCACCAAATAGGCTGGACCTATAAAAGCAAGAAATTTACGCCAGCCGCGTTTATTTTGAACGGGTACTGATTCGTGTAAAGTATCGAGTGATTTATTAGACATAAGATACCCTAAATTTAATCATAAATCCCTTGTAGAACTGCATATGAAAGCCTATTTTAGTGAAAATTTACTAAATGCGTAAAGGGAGCTTTATATTTTGTATGGTATTGTTGTTTTCTTGCGGTGAAAAAAAAACCGATTTGACAGGCAACACCCCCCTAAAAATTAATGATTTTAATAAAGCATTTAAACTTGCAACCCTTCCATTAACTATTTCAGACACCAACCTTAATAAATATACAGATACCGTTCAAATAGGTCGCAAAGCATTGGTGCAATTTATACCGGACTCCATTGTGGAACAAATTATTGCCACCAAGGATAAAAAAGCAATTTTACACCCTATTGTAAAAATTGAAAAAGAGGAAGAATACTATTTATTATTAAATGTGCAACATCCCACAAAACAGGAGGTCGCAGTGGTTGTTTTTAGTAAAAAAAATAAATACCTAGGCTATAAAGTTGTTGCAGCCTTTGATGAACAGCAAAAAAATTCAAGATTATATGGCAAAACCTTAACCATCAATAAAGAACCCACATTTTTAGTCGCTGAAAATAAAATGGGAGAAGATAATGCAGCTAGTTATGAAAAAAAGGGATGGGCTTATTCCGATAGCATTTTCAAACAATTCAAGTATCATCATCAATCCGATTGACACATTGCCCACCATGAATACCTATAGTGGGGACTATGCAAGAGATAGTAAAAATTTTATTTCAATTCGAGATTTACCTACCCCCAATAAGTATCAGTTTTTTTTACATTTTGAAAAACAAAATGGCGATTGTGTGGGTGAATTAAAAGGATTATTAAACTTTACAAAAAATAAGGCGACCTACAGTGAAAAAGGAGATCCCTGTATCATAAATTTCACCATTACCGGCAATGTTATCGCTATTAAGGAAGAAGGCAATTGTGGTAATCACCGCAACATGACCTGCTTTTTCAATGACAATTACGACAAAAAAAGGAAGCGGAATAAAAAAAAATAATCCATATTCTGGGTCATTAAAGTCATCTTTCCCATGGTTTAAATTGTAAAATATACAAGTTCCCTATTTTTTAATTTACAAATTTATTTGTACTAACCTAGCTAATAAAAAATGCCCCCCGATAAATCGGTGGGCATGTAGTTTCAATACCTCTATATTTAATTAAAAAAAGATGGCTACTTATCTCCTAATTAATATTTAAATGGTTTACCATTCACCATCACTTCCTGCATTTTTTGGTCAAAAGTAACTTTAGCTCCAGTCCTACAAGCAGCATTCGCCATAATCGTTGCAATGGAATGTTGGTAGCCTGCTTCCACTGGCGCATTGGGTTGTTTTCTGGAACGAATACATTCCATCCAATTACGCACGTGCGATGATGTTAATGGATCACTGCCCGTATTTGCAGCAGAAGACACTTTTATTTCCTTTTCTGACAAACTAAATTCGGGTAATAAATTAGCTTGCATATTCATTGCATCCGCAAATCTTTTACTCAATCCACCTTTTGGAGAAACCTTATTATTCACCAAGTTTAATTCACCACCATTAGAATAATACATTTCTGAAGCATTATCATCTCCATTATGCATACGCGACATAAATACTACTTGGAAACCTTTGCTCATATCATCTAATGGTCCGTAATCAAATACTGCAGTGGTGGTATCCCAATTACGACGACCATCTTTCCATGCATAAATGCCACCATTCGCAGTTACGCTTCGAGGATGTGGTAATTCACTGAACCAGTTTACCGTATCAATTTGGTGACTCATCCATTGTCCTGGCATACCTGATGAATAAGGCCAAAATAAACGATATTCTAAATATTTTCTAGGATCGAAATTTTCAAATGGACGATTTAATAAAAATCTTTTCCAATCCAAATCCTCCTCCTTACACTTTGCCACTAAATCTGGTCTTCTCCAACGACCTGGTTGATTTACATTCCAAGTTAATTCAACCATGGTAATGGGACCGAATTTTCCTTGTTGAATAAAATCAGCTGCTGCTTTATAATTTGCACCACTACGACGCTGAGAACCAATTTGAACAATTCGATCAGATGCTTTAATTACTTTGAATGCATTTCGGTTGTCCTCCATTGTTTCTGCAAATGGTTTTTCACAATACACATCCATTCCTGCTTTAACCGCTTCTGTTGCATGTATTGCATGTTGAAAATCGGCAGTGCTGATAAACACACCATCCATATCCTTTCCCGCATACAACTCATCATTATTTCGCGCTGCACGCACACCATGCCCCATTGTTTTTTCCAAAAAAGCAGAACCTTCTTCTCTTCTTACTTTCCAAAGATCAGAAACAGCTACAATATCAAAATTTAATTCCTTATAATGATTTAAGAAACTTGGTAAATGGGCTTGTCTGAAACGATCAGAAAAACCTACTACCCCTAATCTTACGCGATCATTGGCGCCCAAAATATTTGCATAACTTTTAGCACTAAAGCCTAAAGCAGTGGCATAGGTAACAGCCGCAGCCTTAGCTGTTTGTTTGATAAAATTTCGTCGATTGTTTTCCATAATTATGAATTTATTAGTTTTAATTTTATTTTATTTATGTTTTTACTCTTTGAATTAATTAACTAGCATTGGTTTAATTGCCTCTTCAATTTAATTATAAAATTTAGTATTTTAAAGATTAATTTTTATATGCTTAGATAAATTGTTGAACAATATAATAAAGTATGGAAGGGCATAATAAACAACCCATACCAGTGCTAAATGTGGCTGTCAATGCACCATATGGCACCAATCTCATATCGGTAGCAGCCAAGCCTGCCGAAACCCCACTCGTGGTTGACAACATACCTCCATAAACCATGGCTGTATGTGGATTATTTAATTGAATTTTACTAGCTATGATAGGTGTTGCAATGGTAACAAAAACCGATTTAATAACACCAATGGCAATACTTATCGCAATAACACCAATGGCAATACTTATCGCAATAACTTCCGAGCTGGCTCCAACAGCTGCACCAGTGACTGGCCCCACAATAAAAGTACAGGCACCAGCACCAATAGTAGTTAATGATTTTGCATCAGTGAATCCCATAAAATAGGCAATAACACCACCTACAAAAAATGCAATAACAATACCTAAAACAATACTAATAACCCCTGCCAATCCTGCTTTTTTAATTTCGGAAAAACTAGCCCCCATCGCAGTGGATACAATCGAAAAGTCGCGCAACATAGAGCCCCCTAATAATGCCATTCCAGAAAATGCAGGTATAGACGCAATTCCTTTTTCTCCTTTTCCAAAATATGCAATAAACAAACCAAAACTAATGGCAATGGCTGCGGCAGGTATTTTATTATTTGTAACTTTTTTACCGATTAAAAAAGATAGGTACATAATTACCCCTACTACAAGGAATGCAAATATCAGTCCATTTTTATCTAAAATATTAATGATGTTTTGCATACTTAATTTTTTATTCGGTTTATTTTAGCAATTAAAGGAATAAGTAGAAAACAAACCGACGTCGCAGTAATTGCTACAATTAAAGCAACCCAACCTCCAGTTAAAGCAGCCTTCACATTTTGGGTAGCAGACATCGCAACAATTACAGGAATATACATGCTACTCCAAAATAATATACCCTGTTCAGTTTCAGGAACAAGTAATTTTTTTTTATTTAAATAATCATTCAACAAAATCAATAATATCATAGCAAATCCTACACCGCCTAAATTTCCACTCATCTCAAATACGCGACCAAACCAATCCCCAATAAATTGACCTACTAAGTAACATGCTGCTAAAATAGCGACTCCATATATTTTCATGTTTAACGCGTTTATTTTTTATTAATAATTTGCTTCACTTCTGATTTGATTGCACTACCCCATACTTTGTATCCTTGCTCATTATAATGCAATTTATCATCCTTAAATAAGCTTGTTATGGGTAATCCATCTGCCCCTAAAAAATGATCCTGAAAATGGATAGTATATAAATTAGGTTGGGTATTACAATACGATTCTATCAATGAATTAGCTTGTTGTACTTTGTCCCAAACCTTCCAACGCTTTTCACTGGGTGAAATTTTGAGCCAAGTAATTGGAATAAGTGGTTGTTGAACGCGAATTTCTTGTACTATAAATTTAAACAATTCAAAAACCTGTTCAGGATCCTTATCACTATCACCATCAACGATATCATTCCCTACATAAAAAAAGATGCCTTTCGGATGATGCGACGCTAAAATCCGATCAATGTAATAAGCTACATCTCTTAAATTACAACCCCCAAAACCACGATGAATTATATCATTGTACGAAATATCATTACGTATATTTTGCCACATGCGTATATAGGAACTTCCAAAAAATAGCAATGCACTATCCGAATGTTTCTCTACCTTATTTAAACTATCAAATTTCGCAAAATCAACATCATATTTCCAGGGGCCATTAATGGTATTGTTATTATTTACTCCATTTCGTTTTAATTGGGTAAACAACCAATGTTCCATAGAATATAATAATGTATCCTGTCGCAATTTACTATCAGCTGCAGTTCCCTGACCAGGAATATTTCCCAGTGTATGACCTGCATTATAAAATGGGCGCCATGCTGTCGGAACGCCTAATCGCAGGCAATGTTGATAAAGGATCGATGGCCCGTATTTGAAACTATGGTAATCATAAGAACTGTCATAAGGCACAGTTAAATCAGCAAGACCGGCAGCATTATATAAAGGAGCATCCCCTTTTTTTATCCATTTATAATCAATGATGGATCCCCATAAATTAAATACCCCTTGTACTTTAGAGGAATACCCTTCACTACCCCCATTACCTTCCAAATTTCCCCATTTCGACTGATCAATATCTGTAGGGATCTCATCCTGATCCATATAGGC
>Ga0209442_1001685_pt1 | contig 12337 bp, 15 predicted proteins | sample LauGreSBDMM110DD_2_FD_187565 | JGI IMG/M metagenome (GOLD analysis project Ga0209442, IMG submission 187565) | Freshwater lake microbial communities from Lake Michigan, USA - Sp13.BD.MM110.DD (SPAdes) (version 2) | ecosystem: Environmental > Aquatic > Freshwater > Lake | place: Lake Michigan...
GGAATCTGATTTCTAACTGCTATAATTTGCCGCTTGGCCTGGTAGCTCAGTCGGTAGAGCAGAGGATTGAAAATCCTTGTGTCGGTGGTTCGATTCCGCCCCGGGCCACCATATTTAAAGCCCAACCCTCCTCGGTTGGGCTTTTTTATTTCTGTTTTTCCCTGCGCCGCGCGGGGAAGGCCGCAAAGTTGCGTGTGCCAGCACTTTTTACGTGCGCCAGAAAACAGCCCAAGTTCGATTCTCTGCCGCTCACCCTTCTCAGAAGAAGGTAAGCAATTCGTCCCATGTGGCACACGCAGATCCCCTTTCAAAGCAACAACTTGTGCGTGTGTCGCATCCGCAGGATTGGACTTATGCCGTGGAGGAGCACTCTTAAATTGGGTGCTGCTGAGTGCATCAGCGAGTTGTCTTAGGTAATTTTTTGGGCGGTGGCTTGTTCAGCATTTCGCGGATCGTGAGCTGCAGCGTCTCGCCTTCCAGATGAGCGCGTACGAGGGCGACAAATCCGTCAACGCGCAGACGCACGCTGATCTCGTTGGGGTGAACCGTGACGCGCTCGAGAACTTGCTTCACGATCCGTTCCTTGAAGTGCGGGAACAGCAACTCCCAGACCTCAGCAATGGTGGTGAGCGCCGAGGCAAATTTCTGCTCGTCGTACTCTGGATGCGCAAGCATCCAATCAGGCAATTGAGAAAGCACACCAGCGGGTGACTGCAGCTGTTCATGGACATGCTGCACGACGATCTGCTCGACCGTAAAAGCGTTCAGCCGAGGCAGGCCCGAGGTCCCGCCACCCAGCGCGATGTCTTTTTGGGGCACGTAGTAGCGGTACACGCGGTTTCGCCGCAGGCTCGATGTCCACGGTGAGTAGGCACGTCCGTCTTCGCCAAAGATCAAGCCTCGCAGCAAAAAGCTGTCGTCATCAGCGCAATGGGGTGAGGGTGGGCGCTTGCGTGGACGGCGACGCTCACCGAGCAGCGCCTGAGCCTGCTCCCACAGCTCCTGGCTGATGATCGGCGCATGGGCTGCCGGTTGCCAGGCCTCGTCGATCTGCAACTGCCCAATCAGCAATCGGTTGTTCAAGAGCTTGTAGATGTAGGTCTTGTCGATCGCTCGCCCACCCCGCGCTTTGCCGGTGCGCGTGACCCACGCTTTGGTGGTCGCACCCTGTGCGGTGAGTTCTTGCACCAAGGCCACCATCGAGCCCAAGGCCACGAACCGCTCAAAAATCTGCTGCATCTGCTTGGCCTCATTGGGCTCGACCACCAGTCGCTGACCCTGCTGCACGTAGCCCAGCGGCGGGACGCTGCCGACCCACAAGCCTTTGCGCCGGGTGGCCACCATCTTGTCGCGCCTGCGCTCACTGATCAGATCGTGCTCAAACTCGGCAAAGCTCATCAAGGTATTGATGGCCAAACGCCCCATCGAATCCTGGCTGTTCAAATGCTGGGTCACCGATACCAGGGCCACCTGGTGCTGATCAAAAAACGCCATCAGCTGCGTGAAATCTTGCACGCTGCGAGAGAGCCGATCGAGCTTGTGCACCACCACCATGGCCACCTTGCCCGCCTCGATGTCGGTTATCAAACGCTGCAAGCCCGGGCGCTGCAAAACGGTGCCGGAAATGTTGGTGTCGGCATAGTGGCGCTCCATGGCTTGCCACCCCATACCGCGCTGGCTGGTGATGTACGCCAGGCACGCCTGCGTCTGGGCTTCAATGGAGCCAAACGACTGCCCTGGGTCCTCATTGCTTGACAGGCGCGCGTACACCGCACAGCGCACAAGCGGGTGCTGAGTGCTTACGGGTACTGGCGCAGGCATGAGCGACATGCCCCAATGATCTCAGGCAATCGAGGGATGAGCTACCGCACCCCAGGCACAGGCTATCTGATGCTTGACATGGTAAGGAAATATCCTTACCATAAGCACCTATTGAGGAGAACAGCCATGCCCGCCATTCATGAAGTTGCCACCATTACCTCCAAGGGCCAGATCACCTTGCCCAAGCCCATCCGTCAGGCGCTAGGCGTGGACTACGGCGGCAAGGTCGCGTTTGACCTGCGGGGCTCGCAGGTCATCGTCACGCGCGCAGATGAGGCGGCGCACGAGGACCCGGCCATTGGCTCTTTTTTGGCCTTGCTGGAAAAAGACATCCGCACCGGCCAGCACCTGTGCGCCTTGCCTGATGACTTGGTGCAGGCCATGCTGGCCACACTGACCCAGCCGGTTGACCTGGACGCCGAGATCGAAGGCGACGTGGCGCTGTGATCCAGCGTCACGGGTGGAATCTGCTCTTTCACGAATGTTTATCCGAGCAGCTGCAAAAACTGCATGCCGCCTCTGAGCGGGCGCAGCAGCAAGACCCGCAAGGCTTTGAGTCCAACGCCAACGTGCGGCTGTTCGCAGCCCTGTCGAAATTGATCTTTGATGCGGTGCCCAGCGACCCGAACCGGGAGGAGTACCGTCAAGGCAACACGATGGGGACAGCGTTTCGGCACTGGCGGCGCGCCAAAATCGGGCGGCGCTTTAGATTGTTTTTTCGGTTCGACTCCAAGACCCGGATCATCATTTTTGCGTGGGTCAATGATGAAAATACCTTGCGCTCGTCGGGCAGCAAGAGTGATCCGTACAACGTGTTTCAGCGCATGCTCGAGCGGGGTCACCCGCCAGATGACTGGGCCGCGCTGGTGGCGGCGAGTCGGGCCGATTGGCGATAGCGGCCTGCGATTTCTCCCCCGTTGCCACCCTGATTTGCGCAGATTCAGGAGGGTTTGCTACGGACTTGTTCACATTCCGCTCTGCCACCAAAATCAAGCGCCCAACTGTTCTCAGTTGGGCGTTTTCGTTTTGGCGACCCCCAGACTGTGCGGGGCCCGGCGCAACTCTACGTGTGCCATACCCCTCCAGCATCCGAGGCGGTAGTGCCCCCCAAATCTCATACTCCGCTCTCTCTTCTCAGAAAACTTCTGCGAACACTGACGATTTGGCACACGCAAAACGCCTTTCACGGCAATAGCTTATGCGTGTGTCGGATACGAAGGTTTTGCATTTGGCGTGGAGAGGCAAACCATGAGGTTTGTGTGTTGTCGCACACAACGGTTTGAGAAAACGCTTCAGAAAGTAGTCATCCAGCAGCACACGGCATTGCGTACAGCCCCTGCCGCTTTTGGGTGTTCACCAACTTTCGGTATGCGATCAGAGGAAGGTCGGCTCCCGGTTTTCCTTTGTCACGGGACTTCACCTTAAACACGTCGATTGGTTTGTCGCTGCTCAATTGCGCGCGCTCCATGATTCGCTCGGCTCGCATCGGCTCACCCTTGAACGACCAAAGCGACTCGAACACGGAGGCCTGTGCCTCGGTGAGGTTGATGTGGCCATGCTCTGGTAACAGCACCGAGCGGAAGTCGTCGGTAAAGGGGCCGTAAACCGGTTTAGCGGGCTCACGTTGCGTTTCTGTGGAGCGCTGGCCCTGTGGGGCGATAAAGGAAATGCCGTCGCCGTAAAAGGCGAACCGCTCCTGAACTGGGAGCCACTCGATGTCTGGCGCAAATGGGTGGGCAGTCTGGTCCATCGGCTTGGGTGTGATGACCCGCAGGCTCGCACCCTTGACTCGGAAACCATCCAAGATCTTAGGCGCGCGCACAAGGGTGGACAGGTTCCGAGCCAGAATGACCGGCCCCTGCCTAGCATCTCCCAGCCGCCAAATGCCTGGGCCAACCTGATCAATGCCGTCGCGGCTGTTGATCTCCAATGCCAAACGCAGCTTCTGGCGCAGCCATTCCTCGTTGAGCGCGACCGCAGCAAGATCCTGTGGCTCGATCTGGACGGGGCCGCATTCGGGGCATTGGCAAAGTCTGCCGCCCTTGCCATCAGCGACGACTTGCCCTCGGTGCAGGTTGCAGTATGGGCAAAGTACGTATTGCTGATTGACGGCAGCAGGCTTTATGGCGGAGCCAAGCAGAGTGCATGCAGCGAGCTCTTGAGGCGACAGGGCAGATCGAAAAACTGGCGTCCCCTCAGCGAACAATCTGCACACCAAGGCCCAAGCATGATGTGCGGTCATAGTCACTCCTGGAAGGCTGGCTCAGACTGAAACGCATCTTCGCCGGGCTGCTGCTCGTTAGCACTGAGCGTTTGACCTGCATCAAGAATGCCAAGCGTGACCAGGTAGCTCTCGAGTTGCGCCTGCATCTTGGCGTCGAACTTGTGAAGGTTCAGTCGGCCTTTGCGGGTGATCTCAATGGTGATGACCTTCGATCGCATCTTGCCTGGCTCGGGTGGGTAGTAAAGGTTGATGTGCGCCGAGTTGATCTGCCAGTTACGCTTGAGCGGGTTTTCGTTGGGGAAGGACTCGGCGATCAACTCAGTCACGCACTGCTGGTCGCTTGATGCGGTTGCTGTGCATTCGACCTTGAGGTCGCCTTGGGGGCTGAGCAGCGTGAGGGTTTTGACTTGCAGCGCCATGAACCCGTCGGTGGTCAATGCCTGGGGCACATCGAATCCCAGCCGCAACGCAGACAAGTCAAGAGTGGGTGGTTTGATGCGGTGGGCATCGACCTTCGTGCCCAGCAGATGTTCGGCGAAAGCCTCCAGCATCATGGTGTGGTACTTGACTCCACCCTTGACCAAGGTGCGTGCGACACCGGTCTTGGCCGAGTACTCCAGCACCATGTGAATGTTGGGGTTGCCGACACGTCTGGTCAAATTCGAACCTTCGAACTCCAGACGCAGCATCGCCAGGTCCTTGACGTGAACGGTCAGCAGATAGACATCGGGGGAGCGCTCGAGCACGTATGCCACGCTCCCGTCGCCACACTGCAACTCCTTCTGATAGAACGCCGAGATGGCTTGACGCATGCCGAGCATGGCGGCATCGGAGGTGTTGGGCTTTCGCTTGACGCCCAGATCGTTTTGCTGAGCCTGTGTGCCATGGCGCTCAAAGAAGTCCACATCCCCGGCCAGATCGAAGAGCTCGGGGTGGTTCACGTATAGCCAGAACGAGCGATGGATGTCACTTTGGTTGGCAACGAGCCCCATCAGGGCTGCACCGTTTTGCCTGGCCACCTGAAACATTGCTTGTTTGCCCGCCGCATCCCCGAGTCCAACGCTTGCCATGAGTTTGGCAATGAGTTGGTCGCGGGCGATCTCATCGGGCCATGACCGGATGGCCTCAATCACGGTCTGGGTGACCTCTTGACCATCAGACCAGGAGAGATCATCTGGCAACGGCAAGCCGTTGGCCGCCAAAAAGGTCTGCAAAGTGGTGTCTACGGGCAGCTCCAGCAGCACATCGACAAAGGTTTTTTTCATTTTCTTGGTCCTTATGAAATGTCGGTGTTCTGCCTGCATGGGATGCTGGCGCTGGCCGACGGGTGGTAAACAGATACCCCGTCAAAGTAAAGTGGCGAGATACAGCGTAATTGTGTCCCGCTTATTTCCGCTTGTCAAACTACGTAGAACATCCGGGTACTTATGTATCTCAGTGCTATACTTTAAAGCTGACTTGATTCAGACAGGAGCTTTTCCATGGCATCGACCTTAGGAGCGCGGTTACGGCGTTTGCGAGAGGCCAAAAAGCTGACGTTGCAGCAAGTGGCTGACGCAGTTGGCTGTACCAAGGCGTACATCTGGGAACTAGAGATGAAGGAGGGTCAACGGCCTTCCGCAGAACGAATTAACCTGCTGGCCAAGGTTCTGGGGGTCACGATGGAGGACCTCATGAACGAAACCAATGAGCAAGTGCCACAGGCCTCTGTTGAAGACGTGGCGTTTTTTCGTCAGTACGCAGGCATGACGGAAGAAGAAAAGCAGCGCTACCAGCAAGCCCTCAAATTGATGTTCCCAACGGCGGGGCAAGAGGAAACCAAAAGTTGAGTGACAGTGCTCAACTGACCCCAAGCAAAGCGGCCAACACAATCCTGCGATGGATTCGTGTTGCGAGCGGAGAGACGGCTGCCTTCACAGATCTCGACATGGTTCGAGAAGGGTTACCTGGGACGCCTTATGGCGAAGGTGTAAAGATCATTAAGCCACCGATGGCTTCCCCAGTTAGAAGCTCTGAGGGGATGCTGGTTTGCAACCCGGACGATCCAACTGAGTGGGGCATCTTCGTCAATGAAGATTCAAGCCCGGAGCGTCGGCGATTCACGATCGCCCATGAGCTCGGACACTTCGTGCTGCACCGAGCTAAGCGGCGCACCTTCAACTGCGACAAGGCCGCTGTGCATCTCAGCTTGGAAAGCGCAGGTGTCATCGAGCGCGAGGCAGATGAATTTGCCAGCAATCTATTGATGCCTGGCGATGTCCTGCGTGATCGCATCACCAGTCAAGACGTTGACCTTTACTTGCTCAGTGGCTTGGCCAAAACATTCGGCGTGTCGTTCGAGGCCTTATGCATCCGCTTCATCAAGTTCACGGAGAAGCGTGCGATCTTGCTGCACTGGGACAACGGCTTTCTCAAGTACGAATGGCGAAGCCGCAGTGCTGTGTTGAGCAACACCCGGATTAGAAGGCTGAGTGATCCTGCTGAGCCTTTGCGCGATACCGTTGCAGCAGATGAGTCCATCGCGCAAGAGTGGAATGGGATCGACATGTCTGCTGCTGTGTGGTGCGTCGGTGAACAGCCATATATGAAGCTGCAGGAGTTCAAGCACAGCTACGGCGGTCGCGATCGCGTTCTGACGTTGTTGATACTTGAAGATGCTGAACCGCGCAGGTGGGATAACTCCTGGAAGGATCAAGAGAGCTTCGACAGCTTCGATCAGTTCGTCTCGACCGGCCAATTGCCAGCTCGTTGATGATTGCAATGCCATGACCAAAGACACGAAGCCACTCAGCACGATGGCATTGCCGCAGTACGCACTGTCGAATGATTTCATGGAGAGATTTCTCGACGCAATCCACACGCCGGGCAAAGAGATCGTGAGATCACCAAACACCAAGGGCATCAAGCTGGTTGATGGATCAGAATTGGATGGAGATGCGCTGACCTACTTCACAGAAAATAAGTGCGCGCTGGAAGAAGAATTTCTTGCCGATTTGACCGAGGAAATTGGTGCAAAGAAGGCTCGTGAATTTTGTGATGTCATCGCTTCGAATTGGTATGACGGCAGAGCAAAACGCGAGGCGATTCCAGTACAGCGCCTCAAAGCGAGTATTCGCTCGTATCTGGACTGCATTCTCCGTGGCCGCATCCTTCTCTCCGAAATTGTCGTGATGCATGATCCCTTGGCGGTAACTCCGTCATTAAGTGATGCTGAGGTTGCCAAAATACTTGGCGTCAATGACCGACTGCTTCTCAAGCACATTGACTGCTGGCTAGACCAACACACCAACTCAGTCATGCTGTCGAAGGGTGATGTCTTCTTCAGGCGAGGCCTCGCAATGAGCCAGCCGTTCACGGACGGTGACATCTATCGGGAATGGGATTTCATCAACTCCTATTCAATTGCGATCAGCGCACCAGAAAAATTCGCTCAGATGCAGATCGGATGCATCCCGGCTCTAGTGAATGCGGACTGTGACTATTTCAATGGGCGCGTGCTCTTCTTTTCACCGTTTGTACCCAAGATGCCCGCAGGACAACTCGAAGTTGGTGTTATTCCGAATGATCGGAAAGACACCCTGCGTTCTCAAGGAGTGCACGGCGGCGTACACGAGTACCTGCTGGGTCAACACCCAACGAAATAAGAAACCCCGGCGATCCCCGCAGGTATCTGCACACTTCCGCTAAATCACGTTACACGAAGTGACCTTGACCCATAGCATGACAAGCGTTTTCTACTGGAACGCTGACCATGCACAACAACGAACAAATCTCTAATTTCAGGGCTGGCGCAGGCCCTCGACACCCGCAACAAGAAGTCGTCGATCTGATCGCAGTGGCCCTGTTGCGACTGCGCGAAGCTGAATCATCAGCGCAGAAACCTTCACCTATTAGCGACAGTAGGACGGTTTCACTTGGCTTCGCTGGCCAGAAGAGCGTGAATGCAAACACCGATCACTAAGAAGGAGTTTGCACATGACGACACACGCACAACAATCAAAAACGGTATCGATTGCGGCGCAAATTGCGCAGCTTCCGCACCTGCCCATGCAGAACATTTGGGCGATGTGGGACACGCATTTTGATGAACGCCCTCAGCACCACCATCGCACCTGGTTGGAATCCCGCCTTGCCTACAAGATCCAAGAGAAGGCCTTTGGCTCTCTCAAGCCGACCACCCGTAGAAAGCTGGAGGAAATCGGCGAAACAGGTTTACTTCCCAAGCGATTGCAAGGTGACGCAGATCGCCTTCTTCCCGGCACTATGCTCAGCCGCTTCTTTGATGATCAAGAGCACAAGGTGGTCGTGCGTGGGGTGCGCGACTTCGAATACCGTGGCCAGCGGTTTAAGAGCTTGTCGGCGATCGCTCGATTGATCGCGGGGTGTCCGTGGTCGGGTCCTGCGTTCTTTGGATTGAAGTCCACCAAGAAGGAGGCCGCATGAGAACCTCCCGCACAGCAGTGGCAAGCACATCCTCGTTCATCCCCAAAAAGCGATGCGCCATCTACACACGCAAGTCGACCGACGAAGGTTTGGACCAGGAGTACAACAGCCTGGAGGCACAGCGTGATGCAGGTCTTGCATTTGTGAGCAGCCAACGTCATGAAGGTTGGCTGGCGCTGGATGACACCTACGATGATGGTGGATTCTCTGGCGGCAATATTGATCGCCCTGGACTCAAGCGCCTGATGGCTGACATTGAGGCCAGAAAAATTGATGTGGTGGTGGTCTACAAGATCGACCGTCTCACGCGCAGCCTGCCTGACTTTGCCAAGCTGGTTGAGGTTTTCGATCGCAACAATGTCTCGTTCGTCTCGGTCACACAGCAATTCAACACGACCACTTCGATGGGGCGGTTGACGCTCAACATCCTGTTGTCCTTTGCGCAGTTTGAACGCGAGGTCACGGGCGAGCGTATTCGAGACAAGATCGCAGCCAGCAAAGCCAAGGGAATGTGGATGGGTGGAACCCCACCACTGGGTTACGACGTGGTCGACCGAAAATTGATAGTCAACGAGCGAGAGGCGAGCTTGGTTCAGGACATCTTTCGTCGGTACGCAGAGCATGGATCCGCAGCGCGCCTTGTGCGTGAGTTAGATATCGAAGGTCACAGTACAAAATCTTGGATCACTCAATCCGGCCAGCACCGTGCGGGCCGACCCATTGATCAGCACTACCTATTTTTTCTGCTACGCAATCGCCTGTACCTTGGTGAGATCAATCACAAGGGCGAGTACTTCCCGGCGCAGCACACCAGCATCATTTCGCAGGAGTTGTGGGATGGCGTGCAAGCATTCGTCAACAAGCGAAAGCAAGGTCCAAGAGAGCGCAGGGATGAGTACCCGGCGTTGTTGGGTGGCTTGTTGTTTGCGCCCGATGGGCAACGGATGATTCATCACTACACCAAGAAAAAGAATGGACGCATGTATCGGTACTACGTGCCGTACTTGGAAAAGAGACGCAGCGCAGGCGCAACGCAAGATGGAAACGGAAAAAGTATCGGTGCGCTTCCAGCTGCCGAGATTGAGGCAGCAGTGTTGAGCCAGATCGAACTGGCGCTGATGGAGCCGGAGGCATTGATTGGTGTCTGGCGGTCATGCCTGCAGCACAGTGCCGGAGCCGATCTTCAAGAGGACCAGGTGGTGGTGTCGATGCGCAGGATTGCCGATGTCTGGAAGCAGTTGTTCCCGGCAGAGCAGCAGCGCGTTGCCCAGCTGCTCATCGAGCGAGTGGACTTCAGGGACGGTAGCCTGGACATCCATTGGCGTGAAGATGGTTGGGTTGGGCTGGATCCAAGCATCGTGGCGCACCCCTATGTGGAAGAGGCAAAAGAGTATGCAGCTGAGGTGATGGCATGACGACAGAGGCTTATCAAGGAAACCCAAGGTTGCGCAATGTGCGGATTGAAGTGGGTGGGACAGCGCGTCAAATCATGGACGGCACGCAACGTGTGACGATGGTCCCGCTGACGATCCGCCGCAAACAAAACCGCAAGCTCTTGACCCCACCGTCGGGCTCCAGTGCGAACGTCATGTCAGGCGGCATGGACATTCCGATGATCAAAACGCTGGGCAAGGCGTTTTATTGGCAGCGCTTGCTTGATGAGGGCAAGTACGCTACTGCGACAGATCTTGCTCGTGCTTTCAAGCTGGAGCCGGGTTGGGTTGCGGAGGTCCTGCGCATGGCGAATTTGGCTCCTGAGATCATTGAAGCCATCCTGGATGGTTCCCAGCCACGACATCTGAATTTGCAGACGATCCGTGGACGGCATGAGTCCATGCCACGCGACTGGGAGGAGCAAAAGAGGCTGCTGGCCTTTATCGCCTAAAGCGTAAATCCACCCCCCAACGGCGAGCCAAGTGCTCGCCGTTTTCATTTGTGGCGGGTCATTGGCGAACTAGAAGTTTCCGAGTGGTTCGCCAATCGGTCCCTCGTATGTTCGCCACCCGAAATCTCCAATGACACCTGTTCCTCAAAAACGTCAAAGGAGTACTTCATGCCAGCAACGGCAACCTCACTCACCCGATCGACCCAAGAGGCGATCAACACCCTGTCACCCGGAGATCGCCGGGTGCTCAACGAAAACGAACTGGCTCAGCGCTGGGGCATCAGCCCCAAAACACTTCAGCGCTGGCGCTGCGAAGGTCGTGGTCCCAAGTATCTGAAATTGTCTAAGCGCGTAAGTTATGCGCTCGAGATGATTTTGGATTTCGAGAAGAACGCTCTGCACGTTTCGACGTCTGAGCGCGCGACGGCTTGAAGGGAGGACAGAGATGAACGACTTGTCCATTTTCCCTGCCGACATCGCTGAGATGTCTGTTTCCCAGCTGGCCAACCTACCTGCGCAGCAACTGGTGGAGGTCGATACCAATTTGGATCAGGCCATTGCCTGGCTCAAAGCGGCTCGCACAAAACTGGATGGCGCTCTGGACCAACGCTTCGGTGCGCAGGGCCGCGAGAGCCTCAACGCTTCAGGGCGTGATTTCGGAACCGCGCACGTCAAAGCCGATGGCTTGCACGTGAAGTTTGATCTGCCCAAGAAAGTCTCATGGGATCAGAAGAAGCTCAAGACCATTGCCGAGCGCATCGTCGCCTCCGGTGAAACCGTGGAGAGCTATCTCGACGTCAAGTTGTCGGTGCCTGAATCCCGGTACACGAACTGGCCCCCTGCATTGCAGCAGCAATTCGCCGACGCCCGCACGGTCGAGGCAGGCAAGCCCTCTTTCCACATTTCCCCTGAATCGGAGGTCTGATCATGAATCAGCAACTTGCTCCATTTGATTTCGAAGGCCGCCAAGTTCGCATCATCACCGATGCACAAGGTGAACCATGGTTTGTAGCAGCCGATGTGCTGTCGACGATCAGCCTTGATCGTAAGGCGCTTGAACGTCTTGATGACGACGAAAAGGGTGTGAACTCAATTCACACCCCTGGTGGCATTCAAGAAATGACCACGGTCAACGAACCCGGTCTTTATGCCCTCGTTTTTGGCAGCCGAAAAGCCGAAGCCAAACGCTTTAAGCGTTGGGTCACGCATGAGGTTCTGCCCGCCATCCGCAAGACCGGCTCTTATGCCGTGCCAGCGATGGCTTCTTTGCCCGCACCTACTCAAGACCGAGTTACCTCACTGCTTCTGATTGGTCAGGCAGTGGCCAAGGTGCCAGGGGTGAAGGCTGGCATTGCCATGGCGGCCACGCTGACCTGCATCCATGAGAACACCGGACTGACCATCGAGACCTTGCGTCGTGCCCTGCCTGCAGCCAACGAGCCGATCTGTTCCTTGAATGCCACGCAACTGGGCAAGCTGGTCGGGCTGTCTGCCAAGACAACCAACCTGCGTTTGGCCAACCTGGGACTTCAGGTACGCAATGAGCGTGATGAGTGGGAATTGACCGAGTCTGGTGAAGCGTGGGCGGAAGCGATGCCGTACTCGCGCAATGGCCATAGCGGTTACCAGATCCTCTGGAATCCGAGCGTTGCTCAAGAACTGCGTGAGGTGGCGTGATGGGACTTCCAATCATTACCGCCGACCAACGCATGCGCGAGAAAAAGGGCGTGAAGCTGGTTCTGCTCGGCAAGAGTGGCATCGGAAAAACCACCCAGCTCAAGACACTGCCTGAAGACAAGACCTTGTTCGTTGATCTTGAGGCGGGAGACCTCGCTGTCAAAGACTGGCGCGGTGACTGCGTGCGACCAACCACTTGGCCAGAGTTCCGCGACCTGGTCGTGTTCTTGGCCGGACCCAATCCTGCGCTGCCTCCTGAGGCTCCGTATTCGCAGGCGCACTACGCG
>Ga0209442_1001689_pt1 | contig 12324 bp, 14 predicted proteins | sample LauGreSBDMM110DD_2_FD_187565 | JGI IMG/M metagenome (GOLD analysis project Ga0209442, IMG submission 187565) | Freshwater lake microbial communities from Lake Michigan, USA - Sp13.BD.MM110.DD (SPAdes) (version 2) | ecosystem: Environmental > Aquatic > Freshwater > Lake | place: Lake Michigan...
TAACCAAGCTCGGGGCGAGTTTGCTCGCGTCCGCGGAACTTCATCGTGATCTTTACCTTGTCGCCACCCTTAAGAAATTTCACGATTGCGTTACGTTTTGTTTCGTAATCGTGGTTTTCAATCTTTGGTGTCAATCGCACTTCCTTCACCACAATGTGGGTCTGGTTCTGACGAGCTTCACGGGCCTTCTGGGCTACTTCATATTTGTATTTGCCGAAGTCCATGATTTTGCATACAGGTGGATTGGCATCTGGTGCGATCTCTACGAGATCTAAACCGACTTCATCTGCCATCTGTAGCGCTGTGTCGATATCTACAACTCCAACTTGATCTCCGGTATGTCCGATAAGACGAATTTGAGGTGTGCGGATACGGTCATTAATGCGCGGTTCAGTTGTGATTTGTTCTCCTTAGTTGGTCTGCTACTTGTCTTTTGACTTAGGTAGCCAGGCTTATCGCAAAAATCGCGCACCGCTAAGGAAAGTTAATAACGCCCGCAGGCGATTTACTTTCAACAAACCAGCCAGCTCTACAAATGTAGGCCGAGAAGGTGGGAGCGGTGAGCTCCTCTTGCAGTAGCCAAGGCCACTGGTCTGAGGGAAGAATACCCGAGGAGGTACCTGTTCAGGAAATCGAGCGTTAGCGCTATCGCAGATCAACGAGAGCGTTAGGAGAAAGGGGCGGGCAGCCCTGACCAGGGGCTATAACTGCCTCAAAGTGCCACCATTCATTGGCATAGACCCGACAGAGACCGAAGCGCGAACCGTTCTTCTCTAACCAGAACGCACCCAATTTATCTCCAGGATAATTTACGTCAATGGCAAGACCTCGTGGATGGTGTGAATACTCAGGTGGCAGTACCCATTTCGCAGCTTCGCTTTCACTACCGCGGATTTCAACTTCTCTTTGAAAGAGCGCTGCCTGTCGGCTAAGAGTTCGAAAACCAGAAGTTATAAGTAGATTTACTCCATCCGCCTTGGCAAATGCTGCAGCAGTATTAAAGCGAGTTAATAACAGCGGATGAATATCGGCAACCACGCCCTGCGCTGTAACGCTCTCAGTCAAGGGAAGATCTCCCAAAAATGAATGCATAATCGGGCAGGTTCGATCCGTTGTACTCAAGGTTGTCAAATCACTTATATTAAAACAAGTAATCCTCGGCTTAGGCTGCTCGACAATAACTGCAATCTGAATTTCACCACCACGTGAATTTGCTAGAAGAAAAAAGGAACCGCAAAGAACTGGCAGGAGTACGGCTAAAATAAAGAAAAGGTTTTCCTTACGCACCCATCGCATGAAGCCCACCATCAACGTGGATAATTTCAGCAGTCGTTTTTGGGAACCAGTCAGAAAGCAGAGCTACAGCGGCCTTCGCCGCAGGGACGGGATCGGTCACATCCCAGTCCAATGGTGAGCGCTCATTCCAAACTTTCTCAAACTCATCAAATCCAGGGATTGATTTCGCTGCCATTGTTCGAATGGGACCGGCAGCGACAAGATTTACTCTGATGTTTTCCGCCCCTAAATCGCGCGCTAAGTAACGTGAAGTTGATTCCAGGGCCGCCTTGGCAACTCCCATCCAGTCATACTTCGGCCAGGCAACAGTTGCATCAAAATCTAATCCGACTACAGATCCCCCACCTTTAAAGAGTGAACGGGTAGCCATCGTTAATGATTTAAGTGAGTAAGCCGAAACGTGCACTGCTGTTGCTACATCTTCCCAAGCGGTATTCAAGAAGTTTCCGCCGAGCGCAGCTTCGGGAGCAAAACCTATTGAGTGAACAACGCCATCTAAATGCGGCACATGTTCGCGAACTCGATTAGCGAGTGCATCCAAATGATCTTGGTTTGTAACATCTAACTCAATTACTGGCGCTGATTGAGGCAGACGCCCAGAGATACGTGTGGTCAGACTCATTACGCGTCCGTAGGATGAAAGCAAGACTGTTGCGCCTTCTTCTTGTGCCAGTTTTGCAATGTGAAAAGCGATGGAGCTATCGGTGAGCACTCCTGTAACCAGAATATTCTTACCCTGCAGAATTCCCATATTAATGACCCATCCCTAATCCACCATCAACTGGTATCAGCGCTCCGGTAATGTAACCGGCTTCGCGAGAAGCAACAAATGTCACCACGTTTGCAATCTCATCAGCTGTGCAGAATCTTCCTAGTGGGACTGATTTAGCAATCTCTTCACGACGTTTCTCATCTAAAGTTGCAGTCATATCGGTTTCCACAAATCCCGGGGCAACAACATTTGCAGTTATTCCGCGAGAACCCAGTTCGCGAGCAAATGAACGAGCCATACCTAATAGGCCAGATTTACTTGCCGCGTAATTTACTTGCCCACCAGCACCGACTCCCCCAACAACTGAACCGATAAAAATTAGCCGACCACGCTTTAATTTCAGTAAGCCTTTAGTCGCGCGACGGGCAACGCGAAAAGCGCCGGTTAAATTCGCATTGATAACATCTTCAAAATCAGCATCGCTCATCCGCAAGACCAAACCATCTTTGGTAATTCCTGCATTAGCCACGATAACTTCTGGCGTTCCCCATTTTTCTTCAATTTCAGCGAAGGCTGTTTCCACGCTTTCGGTGGAAGTCACATCCATCTTTACCGAAAGAAAATCTGATGGCTTATCCCCTGACCGATAAGTCACAATGACACGGTGGCCGGCCTTCGATAAAGAGTGTGCGATCGCTAAACCAATTCCGCGATTTCCTCCAGTTACGAGGGCGAGTGAAGAATTCTCTTCTGACATATGGCAAAACTTACCCTGCTACTTCTGCGTAACCAGCATTTCCACCTCGCGTCTTGCCTTAACGCCCCATAGTCTTATCTCATGGCTGGCATATTTAGTAAGAAGCAGAGAAAAAAGGCTGCGACACCTGTTTATGACATAACTGCTGCTCCCGCATCCTTAACTCGCGATCAAGCCGGCCGCCAGCGACGTTACTTCATCTCAATGATGATTCGTACCGCTTGCTTCTTGCTCACGGTGATTTTGCCGAGCCCATATCGCTGGTTTGCTTTACTGGGAGCGGTGACTCTTCCTTACATCGCAGTTGTTGTTGCTAATGCTGGTCGAGAAAGTTTTGCGCCAAGTGATTCCTTGGTTAGTGATAAGGCAAAGTCTTTAGAGTAATCACGGTTCGCTAGACTTCAGGCATGTTAAAAAGACCAGATGCAACTCGCGAGCCGCTGGCCTTTCTCAAATCTTTAGTGGCACTTATCTTGGTTGCGCTCTGTCTTTGGGCGGCGCAATGGCAATTCCAACGAGGTATCGATCGCCAGGATCGCAACTCTAGAATTGAATCGCAGTTGACCTTATCCGCATTAGACATTGCGGGGATCTCTTCTGGAGAAGATGCAGATATTGCCCCATTTGAATGGCGCACCGTAAATGCATCAGGCTCATTCAAATCTGATCAACAAATTCTGCTCAAGAATCGCTACTTTGAGGGCGTCTATGGCTATGAAGTCTTAACTAGATTTGAATTATCTGACGGTAGATTTATTTGGGTCGATCGCGGCTGGGTGAAGGCGGGCAAAGATGCGCAGACCGCCCCAAAAATATCTGAACTCCCACAAGATTCTGTTTCAATTGTTGGCAGAGTCAGGCTAGATACATCTCTACCGGTTGGAGCATTTTTTGCACTACCAAATTCTGGTGCTGGAATGATTTCAAAGTTAAACGCACAATCAGGATTTGCAAGCGAGGGTTTCTACTTAGATCTAATTAGCGGGTCGGATGGCTCTCTGACTCCACAAGCACCTGCGCAGGTACCAGAGCTCAGCGATGGACCACACTTGGCGTACTCATTTCAGTGGGTCTTCTTTGCCGGTCTTTTTATTTATGGGCGGATATTAATTAGACGCGGTCAAATCTTGACGCGCAAAGAGCTCTGAGTAGAGCCCTCCGGTTCGGATTAGCTCTTCATGCTTTCCGCGTTCGCGGATCAAACCGTTCTCCAAAACAATTATCTGATCCGCACTCATTACCGTACTCAAACGGTGGGCGATAACGATGCTCGTACGCCCTTGCAGCGCCGTAGCAAGAGCGCTCTGCACCAACTCTTCGTTCTCAGAGTCTAAATGCGCTGTCGCTTCATCCAATATTACGATGCTTGGCGATTTTAGAAGCAATCGGGCAATCGCTAAACGCTGCTTCTCTCCCCCAGAAAGGCGATGGCCACGTTCTCCGACCATAGTCTCAACACCATTTGGAAGTGATGTAATCAAATCCCAAATTTGCGCAGCCTGACACGCAGCTTTGATCTCATCGATCGTTGCATCAGATTTTGCATAACGTAAGTTGGCGGAGATCGTGTCGTGAAAAAGATGTGAATCTTGCATTACGACGCCGATTGAATCACGCAAAGAAGTCAGAGTTAAATCTCGTAGATCACGGCCATCGATTGTGATTGACCCAGAGGTCACATCGTATAGTCGAGGCAGAAGTGCGCTGATAGTTGTTTTCCCAGCACCCGATGGACCAACTAACGCTGTCACTGTGCCTGGTAGGGCGGTGAAAGATATTCCCTTTAATATCTCTTCACTATCTCTTACTTCTGGAAGTGAGGCAGCTTCTAGGGAAGCTAATGAAATCTGTTGTGCATTTGGATAAGTGAAATGAACGTCACGGAATTCAATGGCCGGAGTTTTGCTCTTCAATACTTGCGCGCTCACTTTTTCTTGCACCATTGGTTCCAGGTCTAACACCTCAAAGACGCGTTCAAAAGAAACCAGCGCGCCCATAACATCAACTCGAACCGTGGCCAGCGCAACCAGTGGACCATATAGACGAGCTAATAACGTTGTGATCGCAATTAGGCTTCCAACGGTGATTGCACCATCAATTGCCAGTTGACCACCGATGCCATAGGCAATTGCTGTAGCTAGCGCCGCAATACTTATTAGTGCAATGAAAAAGAAAGTGTTAAGCATTGCCATCGAAATTCCAAGATCAGCGACCTTGCGTGCTTTCTTTCTAAAAACCTGTGACTCCTGATCTAAGTCACCATATAACTTCACCAGAAGTGCACCCGATACGTTAAATCGCTCGGTCATAGTTGATGACATCTCTCCGTTGATTTCAAAAGAATCACGAGTGTAACCCTGCAGACGAGCACCAATCCATCTAGTTGGAGCAAGGAAAACCGGCAGCAGAAGAAGGGATGCGACAGTGATCTGCCAACTTAGCGCCAGCATTGTTCCTACAACCAAGATAAGAGTAAGCACATTACTGATCAACCCTGAAAAAGTTGAGGTAAAGGCTCTCTGAGCGCCAATCACATCGGAATTAATTCGGGTTATCAACGCTCCAGTTTGAGTGCGCGTAAAGAAAGCGATTGACTGCTCCTGTACATGGCGGAAGACTTGTGAGCGCAGATCGTAAATTAAACCTTCACCGATCTTTGCGGAGATCCAGCGAACGACAATATTTATAACGGCGGTCAGGATTGCTAAAACGGCGACTGCTATCGCCATGGTCGTAACGACTGTACGATCTTTGGGAATTACCCCCTGATCAATTAGCTCGCGCAGCAATAGCGGGGTTGCAACCGTTAATACCGCATCGGCAATTAGGCAGAAGAGAAAAAGCAGAAAAGTTGATTTATAGGGAATGGCATAAGTGAATATGCGCTTTAAAGTCCCGGGGCGCAGCTTTACATTTTTAACAGATTGATCAGAACTTAAGGTGCGAAGTGCCATCCATCCAGCGTGCATGGACACTTGCAACCTCTTTTCGTCGCGCTAGGAAAATCCTAAACAGTAAAACCTAAGGCGCGCAATTGTTCACGCCCATCATCTGAGATCTTATCGGGGCCCCAAGGTGGCATCCAGACCCAGTTGATCTTTACATCAGAAGTTAGCGGAGCTAACGCTTGACGAGTTTGATCTTCAATTACATCCTGTAAAGGGCAAGCCGCGGAAGTTAAGGTCATGTTTAGCACTGCGATGTTGTTATCGTCAACCATAACATCGTAGATCAGACCGAGATCAACGACATTGATGCCGAGTTCAGGATCAACAACATCCTTCATCGCCTCTGTTACATCATCAACTGCAGCAACCATAATTGATCCTCTCTCTTCGTTTTACTAGTCTAGTTTAGATTTGGCTTGTGCCTGAACACTGGCATCTTTAAAGGCCATCCAGCCCAAGAGGGCGCACTTGATTCTTGCAGGATATTTCGAGACACCGGCAAGTGCAATTGCATCTTCCAACACCACTTCATCACCGGCAACGGTCCCCTTGCTCTGCATCAATGCAACGAAGTGATCAAAGATGGAATAGGCCTCATCGATCTTCTTATCGATTAACAACTCAGTAAGGATCGAAACACTTGCTTGGGAAATAGAGCAGCCCACGCCATCCCAAGAGATATTGCTGACGGTGCCATCCGTGATCGTTAAATTCAGATCTATCTCATCCCCGCAGGAAGGATTGACGTGATGAACCTGCGCATCATAAGTCGAGGAAAGCTTCTTATTTTGAGGGTGCTTGTAGTGATCCAAAATAACTTCTTGATAAAGGTTATCTAATTGCATTAGGCAAAATATTTCTGTGCATCGCGAACGCCATCAACAAGGGCGTCTATATCCGCTAAGGTGTTATAGAGATAGAAAGAGGCGCGGGTCGTTGCCGGCACACCCATCTTTCGTGTGAGTGGCCAAGCGCAGTGATGTCCTGTGCGAACGGCAATACCCGAGTTATCTAAGAACTGACCAAGGTCATGTGGGTGAATCTCTCCCAAGGTAAATGAAACCGCTCCCCCGCGAAGATTCATATCTACTGGACCAATAATCTTGAGTTCTTCAATCTCCTGCAATTTAGCGATCGCATACTCTGTAACTGCAATCTCGTGATTATGAATTTCTTTCATTCCAATAGCAGATAAATAATTAAGTGCAGCACCCAATCCAACAATCTGCGCCATATTTGGAACACCTGGTTCAAATTTGCGGGGCGCGGGCGCCCAAGTCGCATCAGTCATGGTGACGCTTTCAATCATTGATCCACCGAATAAAAATGGTGGAAGATCGGCCAGCAGTTTGGCGCGACCCCAAAGAACGCCAACCCCGGTTGGTCCAACAGATTTATGTCCAGAGAAGACTAAGAAATCGATATCTAGTGTTGCAACGTTTACCGGCATATGCGGAACAGATTGGCAGGCATCTAAAATAAAGATCGCGCCAACTTCGTGAGTGCGCTTAACCAATTCAGCCAGTGGATTAATTGTTCCAAGTACGTTTGATTGATGGGTCAAGGAAACGATCTTTGTTCGGCTGGTAATTACGCTATCAATATTTGCAAGGTCTAAGCGTCCATCAGGGGTTACTTCAAACCACTTAAGAACTGCGCCGGTTCGCTGTGCGAGCTGTTGCCAAGGAATTAAGTTGGCGTGGTGCTCCATTTCAGAGACGATGATCTCATCACCGGCCGTGAGATGAAACCTATTTCCAACTGGAGAATTACCAATTGAATAGGCCAAGAGATTAAGCGCTTCAGTTGAGTGCTTGGTAAAAACGATTTCATCAACAGCGCCGCCGAGAAACTTGGCGACAACTTCTCTTGCGGATTCAAGCGCCTCAGTTGCTTCCTCCGCTAACTGATGAGCGCCGCGGTGTGCAGCAGCGTTATGGTTTCGATAGAAATTAGATTCAGCATCGATGACTACTGCCGGCTTTTGACTCGTTGCTCCGCTATCGAGATAGACCAACCGTTTTCCGTCGCGAATGATCCGATCAAAGATCGGAAAATCCTTTCGAATTACTAGCGGGTCAAAGGTCATGACAAATTACGCGGTGACGTACTCCGCATAACCATTAGCTTCCAACTTATCGGCAAGCTCTGGTCCGCCTTCTTCAACGATCTTGCCATTGGCAAAGACGTGAACGAAATCTGGCTTGATGTAACGCAGAATTCGGGTGTAGTGAGTAATCAAAACAACGCCAATATTATTGCTCTCTTTAGCGCGATTAACGCCCTCTGAAACAATACGTAGAGCATCAACGTCAAGACCTGAATCAGTTTCATCAAGAATTGCGATCTTTGGCTTCAATAGTTCTAGCTGCATAATCTCGTGGCGCTTTTTTTCGCCTCCCGAGAAACCTTCATTGACATTGCGTTGTGCAAATGATGGATCCATGCTGAGCGCTTCCATTGCACTCTTTACTTCGCCAACCCAAGTGCGAAGCTTTGGAGCTTCACCACGAAGGGCAGTCGCTGCTGTGCGCAGGAAGTTTGAAACTGATACGCCAGGCACTTCAACTGGGTACTGCATTGCTAAGAAGAGCCCAGCCTTCGCACGCTCATCGACAGTCATTTCAAGAACATCTGCACCATCAAGGGTTACTGTTCCGCCAGTGATGTTGTACTTAGGATGTCCTGCAATTGAATAAGCAAGAGTTGATTTACCTGAACCATTTGGTCCCATGATCGCGTGGGTTTCCCCTGATTTAATTGTGAGGTCAACGCCCTTTAGAATTTCTACTGCACCATTTTCGGTATCAACAGAGACTTTCAAGCCGCGAATTTCTAATGTACTCATCAAACTACCTAACTACGCTTCTACCGTGACGGAGTCTCCGTCAACGATTACTGAATAAACTTTTATTGGTGCAACTGCCGGAGGCGTAAGCGCTTCCCCTGTACGTAAATCAAATTCAGCGCCGTGTAACCAACACTCAATCTTGAAATCAATAATTTCGCCTTCTGAGAGCGATGCATCAGAGTGTGAGCAAATGTCATCGACAGCGAAAACTTGATCGCCAACCCTTGCTACGCAAATGGATCGACCATCTTTCTCAATTTTTACTGGCTTACCTGCTGTTAAAGACGCGAATGATAGATCGCTCATTAAGCACCTGCCCTAGCGAGTTCAGAGTCAATACGATCCATAAGGCGCGTTTGAATCTCTTCATTACCAATATCCGAAACGATCTCGTTAAAGAAGCCGCGCACGACTAAGCGGCGAGCATCAGCCAAAGTGATTCCGCGAGACATCAAATAGAAGAGCTGTTCGTCATCGAATCGCCCCGTTGTGCTGGCGTGGCCTGCTCCGACGATTTCGCCAGTTTCAATCTCCAAGTTAGGGACGGAATCTGCGCGCGCACCATCAGAGAGCAGGAGGTTGCGGTTTAATTCATAGGTATCAGTTCCTTCTGCGGCGGCGCGGATAAATACATCGCCGATCCAAACAGTGTGTGCTTGATCCCCGGCTAGTGCACCCTTGTAGTTAACTCGAGATTTTGCATTAGGAACTTTGTGATCGACAAACATCCGGTGCTCAAAGAACTGGCCAGAAGTCGCAAAGTAAACGCCAAGTAATTCACAGGACGCACCTGGTGCAGCAAACTCAACAGTTGGCAGAAGTCTTACAAGCGAACCACCGATTGTGACGACGATTGACTTAAATGAAGCATCACGATCAACAACAGCATGCTGGCGACCAGCGTGAATGCTTTTGCCACCCCACTCTTGCAGAGAGACCAAGGTAAGGCTGGCGCTAGGAGCCACTGAAATTTCCAGATCCTCGGCTAAATGAGTATCTCCAGAGTTCTCAATGATTACAGTTGCACGAGCATGGTTTTCAACACGAATCAAAACGCGGGAAAATTCTGCACTGTCTAAAGCACCGGCAGAGCGCTTTAAAAATATTGGATCCGCCACTTCTGTATTTGCAGCGATCGTTAAAACCGAAACCTCTTTAGCGAAATCACGGATTCTGGCAACGATTACATCATCGCTTTCAGAAATTGGTGTTGCATCACTTGCTGAAACCAGAGCGAATGAAACTCCCGCAACTGGCGCAGAACTAAGAGTTAACGAATGGCGATCTGCAACTACTGCAGTGCCATCGTGAAGGCCGCCTAAACGCTTTAACGGTGTAAAGCGCCAGGCCTCTTCACGCCCAGTTGGTGTTAAGTAATTGGTGGTGAGGGTTGTCATTAACCAACAGCGCCTTCCATTTGCAATTCGATAAGGCGATTTAACTCAAGGGCATATTCCATTGGAAGCTCGCGCGCGATCGGTTCAATAAAGCCGCGAACGATCATCGCCATCGCTTCGTCTTCAGTTAAGCCACGTGACATTAAGTAGAAAAGTTGATCATCGCTGATTTTGGAAACTGTTGCTTCATGGCCCATAGAAACATCGTCTTCACGAATATCTACATATGGATAGGTATCAGAACGGGAAATTGTGTCGACCAAGAGCGCATCACATTTGACTGTGCTCTTTGAATGGTGTGCTCCCTCTTGTACTTGGACAAGTCCGCGGTATGAGGTACGTCCGCCGCCACGTGCTACTGATTTAGAGATAACAGTCGATGAAGTGTAAGGAGCGGCGTGAACCATCTTGGCTCCAGAGTCTTGGTGTTGACCAGGACCAGCGAAAGCAAGAGATAGCGTCTCGCCTTTTGCGTGAGGGCCCATCAACATCACAGCTGGATACTTCATGGTTACTTTAGAGCCGATGTTGCCATCGACCCATTCCATAGTTGCACCTTCAGCGCATGTTGCGCGCTTAGTGACCAAGTTGTAAACGTTGTTAGACCAGTTTTGAATCGTGGTGTAACGAACGCGTGCACCTTTCTTCACAATGATTTCTACAACTGCTGAGTGAAGTGAATCTGATTTGTAGATAGGAGCGGTGCATCCCTCAACATAGTGAATGTAGGAATCTTCATCGGCAATAATCAAGGTGCGTTCGAACTGACCCATATTCTCAGTATTGATGCGGAAGTAGGCCTGCAATGGGATATCTACGTGAACGCCTTTTGGAACATAGATAAATGATCCACCTGACCACGCAGCAGTGTTTAACGCTGCAAATTTATTATCGCCTACCGGAATAACCGAACCAAAGTACTCTTTAAAGAGTTCTGGGTGCTGCTTTAATCCGCTATCGGTATCAAGGAATATAACACCCTGCTTTTCTAGATCTTCGCGGATAGAGTGATAAACAACTTCTGATTCGTACTGCGCAGCCACGCCAGATACCAGACGTTGCTTTTCAGCCTCTGGAATACCCAATCGATCGTAAGTGTTTTTAATTTCATCTGGCAGATCATCCCAAGTAGCAGCCTGCTTCTCAGTAGAGCGCACGAAGTATTTAATGGTGTCGAAGAAAATTCCAGAAAGATCTGAGCCCCACGATGGCATTGGCTTCTTCTCAAATAGTGATAAGCCTTTAAGGCGCATATCTAACATCCACTGTGGCTCACTCTTCTTCGATGAGATGTCGCGAACAACTTCGTCGTTAATACCGCGGCGCGAATTAGCACCCGCATCATTTCCATCGGACCAGCCGTATTCGTAATTTCCGAGTCCGTCGAGTTCTGGGTGTGCAGTTGTCATGACCGCGCCTTTCCGGCTGTTAGTGGTTCATTTTTCTTTATCTTTGGATTTATATTGGGGATATACGTAGTGCAAACACCATCACCGTGAGCGATAGTGGCTAAGCGTTGAACGTGTGTACCGAGCAACTTAGAGAAGGCTTCAGTTTCTGCTTCGCAGAGTTGAGGAAATTCAGATGCAACGTGAGCGATTGGACAATGGTGTTGGCAGAGTTCTTCACCAGTGGCGCGCGTTTCAACACTTGCTGCATAACCCTGCTCAGTTAAGAAAGATGCCAAAGCATCTAGTTTGTTTGAGCTCTTAGCAATTGCAAGCGCACCCTTGCGTTCGATATCGTCGGCGCGAGATTTAGCAAAGGCGGTAACTAAATGTTCACCAGATTGTGCTGACATAAACTTCAGCGCTGCCACCGCAAGGTCGTCGTAAGAATGTTCAAATTTTTCGCGACCTGAATCGGTCATAACAAATACCTTGGAAGGTCTGCCGCGACCGCGCGTAGATGAGATGCGGGGTTCGCGCGCTTCTAAAATTCCGTCGGCGGTAAGTAAATCTAAATGGCGGCGAATTCCCGCTGGAGTTAAACCTAAGCGCTCGCCCAGGGCCGCCGCAGTTGATGGCCCATTTTCCAAGATGGAGCGGGCAACGGCGTCGCGAGTACGCGGATCATCGGTTGCCTTGAAGGTTGGCCCTCCAGTTATTTTCACAACACTATTGTGTCGTAATTCGCTCGCGCTTTCCACTCAGAGCGCGTGGCTGAGGTCCTAGTCTTAGGCTATGAAATTGCGTCGCGCCTTGTATGGCGTTTTGCTTGTTCTGCAGGCGGGGTTAGTCCTGACAGGCGGGGCGGTGCGACTGACTGGTTCGGGGCTGGGATGTCCAACTTGGCCAGAATGCACCCCCGGTTCTTACACTCCCGTCCCCAATCAGGCGGAAGGTCAATTACACGCCTGGATT
>Ga0209442_1001695_pt1 | contig 12307 bp, 13 predicted proteins | sample LauGreSBDMM110DD_2_FD_187565 | JGI IMG/M metagenome (GOLD analysis project Ga0209442, IMG submission 187565) | Freshwater lake microbial communities from Lake Michigan, USA - Sp13.BD.MM110.DD (SPAdes) (version 2) | ecosystem: Environmental > Aquatic > Freshwater > Lake | place: Lake Michigan...
CTATAGCATCAGCAATTTCTGAATCAATAGTTGCACTAAATATCATTTCGGTGTCTCCTGTACTTGTAATGACGAGACAAATTTAGAAGTTCGTTGTTTCGAGATTGTTTCTAAATGGTGAAAGGCATGACAATGCGAACGGCCCGCACAATCTCACCAAGAAGGAGAGACGGCGCGGGCCGAAGCAGTCGTCGGGGAAGAGATCAGGTGAACTCTGGGTAGGCCTTGACTCCCATTTCAGGAACATCGAGACCCATGATTTCGTCTTCTTCTGCGGAACGAATTCCGCCCTTAGTGACCTTGTTCTGAATCTTGAAGAAACCGTATGCAATCGGGAAGATCACACACAAGATGACTGCAACACCAAGTGCTTGCGCACCAAGTTGGCCCCAGTCTCCCTTGATAATTCCTTCGACACCCTTCGTTGGTGAACCGTTCCAGCCAGCGCCGTAGCTGCCGTTCGCAAAGATGCCAACTGCAAGAACACCAAAGATTCCGTTGACACCGTGGACGGCAATTGCACCCACTGGGTCATCAAGCTTCAACTTGCGCTCAATGAAGAACACAGATTCGATGGCAAGCACTGCTGCAATTGTTCCAATGACAGCTGCGGCCCATGGTGCAACGAATACGCAAGGTGCAGTGATAGCTACAAGACCGGCGAGCATTCCGTTCACCATCATGCCTGGGTCTGGTTTTCCTGTTCGCTTCGTGATGTACGCCATTCCTGCTATTGCGCCGAATGCTGCTGCGATTGCAGTATTGGTTGCTGCAGTGGCGAAGTAAACATCAGTTGCTGCAAAGGTGCTGGCTGCGTTGAAGCCAAACCATCCGAACAAAAGAATGAGTGTTCCAAGCATTGCCATCGGAATGTGGTGACCAGGAATTGCGCGCGGAGTTCCATCAGCACCGAATTTTCCAATTCGTGGCCCGAGCACTATCGCGCCAGCAAGAGCAGCAACGCCACCCACAGCATGCACGACGCCTGAACCAGCAAAGTCAACGTAACCAGCACCAAGACTCATGGTGTCCCATGTCTTTGACAACCAGCCGCCGCCCCATGTCCATGCCGCAAACAATGGGTAGTAAATCGCTCCGCAGAAAACACCCCACACGGTAAAGCTGCTCCACTTCCAACGCTCGGCCATAGAGCCAGTCGGAATCGTTGCAACAGTGTCCATGAAGGCAACCATGTAAAGGAAGAATCCGAGAACTGCCGGAGTGATTGCATCGCCGGACAATGCCCAGCCACCTTGGAACAGAAAGATCCAGTTGCCGCTACCAAGCAATGCACCGCCAACAGGCTGGTCCATTCCAATGAGTGCAGTACTGAATCCGCCGAATGCCAGTGGGAATCCAATAAAGAAAAACCCAATGAATCCCAAACCAAAAATGGCAAAGTTTGTGCTCATTACGTGAGCTGCGTGTTTTGCACGAGTGAAACCAGTTTCCACGAGGGCAAATCCTGCCTGCATGAAAACAACTAGCGCTGCTCCAATAACGATCCACAGAAGATTTATCTGTGTTCCTAGAATTTGTACATCAGATTGCATCGGTTCCTTCTTCCCCTGTGCGTAAACGGATAAGACGTGTTACTTCGGTGATCCAGATTTTTCCGTCACCAATTTTTCCTGTGGCTGCTGCCGTGCGAATTGTGTCGACCACGCTGTCGACTTGGGAGTCGTCAACGACGAGCTCTATTTGTACTTTCGGCACGAAATCAATTGCATATTCACTTCCGCGGTAGGTCTCGGTGTGTCCGCCTTGACGGCCAAACCCCTTAACTTCCGACACGGTCATGCCTTGTATGCCGACTGATTTCAGTGCGTCTTTCACATCGTCAAGCTTGAATGGCTTGATAATTGTTGTGATCAACTTCACTGTCCTTTTCTCCTTCATCTCGGTCGCGTGGGCGACGTGTGGTGCGTTGCTTTTGCAACTACATGCAGAGTACGTAGGAGATATTTCTCATCTGTCGCACAAGTGTTTCGGGAATGTGGCGAATTGGTGCGTGTGTTAACTCTGTGTAAACGAGGCCGTAGAAACTACGAAAGTAACTATGTGATGGGCGTCAAGCCGCCGCTTCAAGCAGTTTATTCTGCGTGTTCGATGCGCCACCGAAGTAGGGGTGGCGTGATGACTGTGGTCAAGAGAACAACGAGCAACACAACTGCGTATAACTCATCATCAAAGACTCCGACTGTCACTCCGATGGAAGCGAAGATGAGGCCAACTTCGCCACGTGGAATCATTCCTAAGCCGATTAGTAACTTGTCCGCTTTTACGCCTCGTGCTCCGAGAGCAGCCACCACTTTTCCAACGACAGCAATGATTGTGAGAATTGCCGCAACGAAGAGAACATGTCCTGAGAAGAATTTGGTGACGTCAGTATCAATACCGATCTGCAAGAAAAAGACCGGAATAAAAATGGCGCCCAATGATTTGAAGTCTCTGGAAATTCGGTCGTGCTGAGGCGTGCGTGACAGTGCGGTGCCGGCGATGAATGCGCCAATGATTGGTGCAAGTTGTGCACCGCTTGCTGCTGCGGAGAATCCGAAAGTTAAGCCAGCTGCAAGAACTCCGATGGTTGCCGGCGACACCGCACGGTCACCGATGAATGCGAATATGCGGGGGATAACTAAAATTCCAACTGCACCCGCAATTGCGATGAAACCAACAGCAATACCAATGGTGCTCGCCACGCTTGCTAGGTCAACTGATCCCTGCTGGACGATTCGAGTGACGACCGTCAGGATGATGAGGCCGAAAACGTCATCAGCCACAGCCGCGCCAAGAACGATGCGTGCTTCTGTTGATGAAAGTGCTCGTAGATCTCCGAACACCCGAGCAGTAATGCCCACGCTGGTGGCGGCAAGTGCGGCACCTAGAAATAGCGATGCGTTAAATGATTCGCCAAGCACCGTCCCGGCCAAGACGCCGGAAGACATAGGGACTACAACACCGATGATGGCCACGAGCATTGAAGCGCGTCCAACTTTTCGTAGTTCGGTCAGGTCCATTTCAAGGCCAACTTCAGCCAGCAAGATAATCACGCCAACTTCAGCCAAGATGCGCATCGCATCGCTGGGGTCGATGAGACCAAGCATTGATGGGCCGATGACAATGCCAGCAATGATTTCGCCGAGCACGGCGGGAACCCGGATGCGCTCAAACAGCTCTGCTGCAATCTTCGCAACAATGAGAATGATTGCAAGGTCGGTGAATATTGAGCCGAAATCTATGGCGCCGCCAGCAGCTAGTAGCGCAGTATTCACGGACTTAGTTCTATCTCACGCGCAAGAAGTTTCACGGCCGCTTTGTGAGCTTCATCAGACAGCATCCACCCTCTACGTCGCACTGTGATCACATTTTCAGCGCCCAGGACTTTGCGCAAGACCACTAAAGAAGCGTCAGCCCTTCTGGCAGACACGTTGTCGATGCCTGCGAGCCTCAGAAGGGAATCGCGGCTCACGACCCGACCCTTGGCATCTGACAAAACACGGAGAATAGATAGGTCAGTCTGAGAAAGAAGGCCCGGAGTATGAACTTCGCTGTCGGAATCGGGCATATGTGAACCATATGGGTGGAGTTTTTCCTGTCTGTCTGCCCCCTGTGAACGGTGTGTAAACAGACACATTCGTACAATGTGCGGAATTGGCCATTTGTACGACAGAATTACTAACCATGGAACTTACCTACGCCCCCGAAGACGAACTATTCCGCGCTGAAATCCGCACGTGGCTCCAAGAGAACTTGCCGAAGGGTTGGTTCGACAAAGGTTTCGAGATGAGCAATGACGCTCGTGACAAGTTCAACAATGAATGGCCAAGCAAATTGTTTGAAGGCGGATGGATCTGCGCAACATGGCCAAAAGAATACGGCGGCAAGGGATTGACCACAATGCAAGGTGTTGTGTTGTCAGAAGAGTTTGCAAATGCAAAAGCTCCGATGCGTGCCGACTTCTTTGGTGACACTCTCGTTGGACCAACACTTCTTCAGTGGGGTACAGAAGAGCAGAAGAAGGAATTCCTTCCACAAATTCTCAACGGTCAAGTGCGCTGGTGTCAGGGATTCTCCGAGCCAAACTCAGGCTCCGACCTTGCAAGCTTGAAGACAACTGCAGTTCTTGACGGCGATGAATGGATCATCAACGGCCAGAAGGTGTGGACCACTCAAGGTCACCATGCTGACTACTGCTTCTTGCTCACACGTACAGACAATGATGCTCCAAAGCACAAGGGCATTTCATACTTGTTGGTGCCAATGCGCCAGCCTGGTGTTGAAGTACGCGGAATCGTGCAGCCAGATGGCACCGCAGAGTTCTGCGAAGTGTTCTTCGACAACGCACGTTGCCCTAAGGACAATGTCGTCGGCGGAATCAACAATGGTTGGATCGTTACGAACTCCACATTGGCTTTCGAGCGTGGAATGTCAGCAACCACCGGGTACCGCCGATTTGAATCGGAATACAAGGCAATGGTTCGCGGCGCGAAAGAAAACGGACGTATCAATGACCCGGAAATTCGTCAGCGCCTTATGCAGTACTACACCAAGATTCAAATCTTGAAGATCAACGGACTTCGTTCATTGTCAACAACATTGATGAACAAGAAAGATCCGAGCATGGCTGCACTTGGTGCCAGCAACAAGATGTTCTGGACCGAAATGCACCAGCGTGCAATGGAACTTGCTCTTGATATTTCCGGTGCAAATGCAATGCTCGTTGATTACGCAATGGGTGATGCGAACTGGCCAGGAACTTCGCGCGACAAGCGTCGCGACGGATACCCAGTCAGCGGCATGATGTCATCGTTCTTCTTCTCGCGTTCAGAAACCATCTGGGGCGGAACAAGTCAGATTCAGCGCAACATCGTTGGTGAACGAGTACTTGGCCTTCCTAAAGAGCCAAGCAACAAATAGAACTAAGTTCTGTTAGCCTCATTTGATGCTGACTCGTTATCTTGATACGCGGCGTGTGTACGTAACGGCAGTTCTTTCACGCGAAGACTGAATAGAAATGCAATGACCATAAGTGGAATTGCAAATCGGAAAACAGTGGTAATCGCATCGGACATTGCATTGATGACATCTGTGCGATCTGGTTCGAGAAGAATATTTATCTTGCGCGGCGCTCGAAGTAATTTCGGGTCAACTGTTCCAGACAATTGTGCGTTCAAGATCGTTCCGTAGACAGCAACAGAAATAACGCTTCCGAGCGAACGACACAGTTGGGCAGTCGAGCTTGCGATGCCGAGGTCACGAATATCAACGCTGTTTTGAATAGCGGTAGTTGATGTTGGAAATGAGGCGCCGGAACATAAACCAATGAAGGCCATTCCGATCAGGCCTACTCCAATGCCCATTCCAGATTTAGAGATGAACGCTACAAGTGTCATTCCAACGATTCCGAGTGCAGTACCAATAATGGGCCAGATGCGATAGCGGCCGGTGGCGGTTACTTTTCGTCCGACGAGCGTGCTCGAAAAAGTGAGGCCAAGCATCATTGGTACGAGTAACAACCCAGAATTTGTTGGTGAGATGCCAGTAACAGCTTGCAAGAAGAGCGGCATGAATGAACTCACCAAGGTCATGGCTGCACTTACGAATGTGGTCAGTGGAATCAAAGTATTGACTGTTGAATTTTTGAAGAGGTGCAGCGGAAGCATTGGGTTCTCAGCATGCGGCTCCCACAAAAACAGTGCAATGATCAAAACTGTTGATACGAAACCGAGACTAAGAGTAGGGCGAGATGTCCATCCGTATTCAACAGAAGCCCATGAGATGGTGAGAATCAATGTGCCGATTCCTCCGACGAGTAGCACTGCACCAAGTGTGTCGATGCTGGTGTCGCGACGTGTCGTTGGCAGGCGCAGATATTTTTGGGTCATCAAGAGAGCGACAAGTCCGAACGGCAGATTGATGATGAAGATCCATCGCCAGGAAAAATTGTCAACAATGATTCCACCAATGAGTGGTCCGAGTACACCGGCGATTGCAAAAACGCTGGTGAAGGCACCGACGTATCTGCCCCGCTCACGCGGAGGGACAATGTCAGCGATAACAACAAATGTCATGGCCATAATTCCGCCACTTCCGATTCCCACGAAAGCTCGCGCCGCTACGAGGACAGTCATGTTCGGCGCCACCGAACAAAAGACAAGTCCAAGTAAAAACACACTGATTGAGATTTGAGTTAATTTCTTACGCCCATACAGGTCGCTCAATTTTCCAATGAGAGGAGTGGCAGCTGTTGACGTCAAGAGATAGGCAGTAAGGACCCATGTGTAGGCCTTCGTGCCGCCTCCGCCAATTTGGCTCACGATCTCGGGAAGTGCGGTGCTGACGATTGTCCCGTTCAGGGCCGTGAGGAAAGCTGCGGCCATCATGGCTGCATAAATCAATTTGATGTCACGCTGGGAAAGAGAAAATGCTTGTGTTTCGATAGTTGCATTCTACAACTAGTGTGATTGTGCATCACGAACCGTGGCTAATCTTCCGATGTGCAGTCCGATGTTTTAACTTTTTCACGTCGAACTTGTGCGGCTCCGTTCGGTGTTGTGACCGTCATAGGTTCAGACCTCGGAATTCGTTTTGTGATGTTTAGCAACGACGCGCATCCGAAACCTCTTGAGAAGCTTCACATTTCTGATACTGAAATTCATGAATCAGTCAATGATGCGATCACACAGCTTGACGAATATTTCGCTGGGTCCCGGCGCGACTTTGAATTACCACTAGATCTACAGGGCACAGAATTTCAAGTTGCTGCATGGAATGCATTGGCTGAAATTCCGTATGGCCAGACTGCGTCGTACGGACAACAAGCCGCTTCGATTGGTCGCCCCAAAGCTGTGCGTGCAATCGGTGGTGCAAACGGGCGAAATCCAGTTGCCATTGTGTTGCCATGTCATCGGATAGTCGGCGCGGATGGTTCGCTAACAGGCTTTGGTGGGGGAATAGAAGTGAAGAAGTGGCTAATTGACCATGAACAAAGCATCCTCCACAGCACGACCGGCAATCACGCCTAGATTGTTCGCATGAGCACTATCTCAACAGTTCTTGCAGCCCTTCTGATTGTCGTCTGCGTTGGATCAGCGTTGATGGATTTTCGTAAGCCGGAAAAGCTTGTTGAAGAAATGAAAAAGCTGAAAGTGCCAGTGGAGCGTTTACCTCTGCTTGGGGCAATCAAAATTCTTGGCGCAGTCGGTATTGCTATCGGATTTCAAAAAGTGCGACTTGGCGAGTTGGCCGGTGTTGGTTTGTGTGTGTACTTCGCAATAGCAACAGTGACTCACACTCGAGTGAAGGATTCAGTGAAAGAAACTGCACCTGCATTCATTCTGTTTGTGTTGTCAGTGCTGTACGTACTGACAACAGTTGCCAAATAGCAACTACTCGCGCCTCTTCAACCACTCGGATTCATCGCGGCCCAGTTTCTTTGCGCGCTTTGAGATCCATAACGGCGTCTCCATTGGTATGCCAGCTTCAATGTCGGTGACCATCTGGCCATTTTCATCCCACATATGGCATGTATTCAAGTTCATTGCATACGAGCGTTTGCGTTGCTCTGCCGTAGTGGCACTATCGAATTCCTCATTGCCGAGAGCATTGCCCATTCGCATTGACCAACCGCTTTGAATAGCAACCGGCGCCATTGCGGCCAACAACGCGCCGATGTGTGTGCAACCTCGCGGACCGCCAAAGAGATCCTTCACTTGTTTGTTGAATCCGCGAGCAATGGAGAGTCCAACAAGCTTTTGGTAGTCAGGTTCAATGTCGGTGCAATGAGTGTGAGGACGCTCATGGAAGGTGACACTAACTTTTTGAATCACGAACATAGGGAAGCTGATCTCAAGATCAACAACCATGTGATGCACCCACAATGGGTCTGGATCACCGGCCATATAAAGGCCTGCAGGCTTCTCATCGCATACAACTCCGCGTAACAAGAAGAGGTCATCACTCATCTTGTACGTACGCGCTTCATAGAAACGAGTGTGGATAAGTTCGCCACCTTCAGGGGCTGGAGGGAAATAATCGGGATTAGACACGCCTTCTACTGTGGCAGAGGTGCCACTTCAACTACGACTCGAAGAGCAATTAGTCCCATTTAGGTAGTGCAAATAAGACAATTTGTGTGACAAACAATTCGTCACTGAATGGGAACTTATGGAATGCCTAACTCGATATTGGTACTTACTGTGATGAATGACCAGATTGTTTACAGAGAGAGAAGTAACAAACATGTCAGACAAATCCACCAGAAACCCGCTGCTAGCGAGCAGCGATTTCCTCTTTTCATTAATGATGTTGGCAGTCATTGCCATGGTCGTTTCGATTGGAGCTATCGGAATTGTGTCCGTTGCAAAAAATGGCGGGTCCTCAACTGAAGGAACAGTTACTCCTGGTGGTACTTCTACAGTCGAAGTCACGCTCACTGAATTCGCAGTTGTGTTTAGCCCCACGGTTGTACCGCCGGGCAACGTTGTTTTCAATGTTCATAATGCCGGTGCCGCACAACACAACTTGGCAGCTGTTGATTTGGATAAGCGCACGGCCACTCTCGATGCTGGCGCGCACGTTTTGTTGGAACTTGGCAATGTGACAAGCGACATCAATGTCATCTGTGAAATTCCTGGTCACGCAGACTCTGGCATGAAGGCAACCTTGAAAGTCAGCGCTGATGCATCCGCAACTCCAGACACTGTTGCCATGATTTCTAATGAGGAAATGGACGCAGCAATGGATGCAGTTGCGAAACGGTTTCCTGAAAAGACCAAAGGTCTAGGTGGCCAAGAACTAAAACCAACAATCACTTCCGACGGTTACAAACAGTTTGATCTCACCGCCAAGATTGTGGACTGGGAAGTTGAAGGCGGAAAAATCGTCAAGGGCTGGGCATATAACGGCCAAATTCCAGGGCCACAATTACGTGCAAATGTCGGCGACAAGGTTCGTATTCGTTTGAAGAATGAACTTCCCGAATCTACATCGATGCACCTTCACGGTGTGCGTGTGCCAAACGCAATGGACGGAGTTGACCCGTACACTCAATCAGCAATCAAACCTGGTGAGACATTTGATTACGACTTCATAGCCACAGAGGCATCAGTCGGCATGTACCACTCGCATCACAATGCACAGGTGCAAATTCCTAATGGACTTGCAGGGTCATTATTGATTGGTGACTGGAAAACCTCGACCATGAAGGCCGCCGGTAATCGTCTGACTGACTCGAATGGTAAAGTTGAGCAAGAAGTGGTGATGGTGTTGAACGACGCCGGAACAATCGGCTTGTCGTTGAATGGTAAGTCGTTCCCAGCAACAACTCCGTACACCATGAAAATTGGCGAAACCATGCTGGTGCACTATTACAACGAAGGTTTGATGTCGCACCCGATGCATATGCATCAACCCAGTGGACTTGTTGTTGCTCGCGATGGAATGATGCTGGAGAATCCTTTCTTCGCAGACACCATCAGCGTTGCTCCTGGTGAACGCTGGTCTGTTTTGTACACCGCCAGAGACGCAGGTGTTTGGGCTTGGCACTGCCACATCCTCACCCATGCTGAAACCCCAATGGGCATGAAGTACATGGTGACTGCACTCATCGTTAGTTAGATCCCCTCAAACGAGAATTGGGCCCGAGGTGTAAATCTCGGGCCCAATTTCTATTTCCGGTGCTCGCTTCAGGCAGACTGAATGCATGACCTCGCTTAAAGACACCCTGAAATCAGATCTCACTGCTGCCATGAAAGCAGGAGATGACATGTTGAAGTCGACATTGCGCATGACAATTGCTGCGGTGATGAATGCTGAAGTTGCGGGTAACGAAGCTGTCGAATTGTCAGATGATCAGGTGCTGAAAATCTTGCAAGCAGAATCGAAGAAGCGCCTTGAATCTGCAGAGATTTACCAGCAGGCCGGCCGTACTGAAGCTGCAGCGCAAGAGTTGGCAGAGGCCGAAATTTTGGCTCGTTATCTTCCGGCTGCAATGAGCGACGATGAGTTGCTTGTCATCGTGAATGAAGAGGTTGCTGCCGCAGTTGCCGCTGGCAACGAAGGTGCGAAAGCAATGGGCCTCGTGGTGAAAGCAGTTCGTGCTCGTGCAGGCTCAAGTGCCGACGGAGCAAAGATTGCCGCTCTTGTGAAGAGTGCGCTCGGCTGATGACGTTGTCAACGCAGGGTCCTGACGTTGCGCCCGTATCTTCAACCATGCAGCGAGCAGTTGATGCGCTGCGCCGCACAATGAAAGCCATCTATCACGTGCATCCAGAGCATGACAGCGAAGACATTGCGTCTATTGCAGAGCATTTAGAGAAGGAAATAGTTGCTGCGGGCACCATGGGTCTTGGTCAACCATCACTAGAGCGTCATACGCGTAGCCCGCTGAACGGCACAATGAATCCGATGGCACCGCCAATGACGTTTGAATATGGCGAGAACAGCATCACGGCAAAGGTTCGTTTCCACGAGGGCTACCAAGGCCCACCTGCGTGTGTGCATGGGGGAATGGTTGCTGCGCTTCTTGATGATGCGCTTGGCCGCACACGCCACCTAACAGGCCGCAACTGCGTCACTGGCTCGCTGAATATCACGTATAAACGGCCAACTCCGCTGAATGCCAACCTTTTGGTTAACGCCAGAATCGATGAGATTCATGAGCGCAAGTTCATTGTGAGCGGGGAAATCACCTATGACGGTGAAGTCACAGCCTCAGCTATTGGGGTTTTCGTGTTTCTGGATACGGAAAAATTCAATGCACTCGTTTCTGATGCTCGCTCTGCCTCGCGCTGAGGCAACAATAAGTACAAGCCCACTTGAAAGGTCATGACATATGTCTGATGAACTAATTCTCGATTCACTTCGCCGCCGGTTTCGCGCACTGTTCTCTTTGTATGAAGATGCCACCGCCACCATGACTCTTGAGCAAGTGAACCATCGTGAGAAGGCCCGCGTTATGCCGATTGCTTTTTCTTTGTTCCACTACGTCAACATGATTGACGCTTCAATGATGATGTTGACTGGTGAGATGTTCATCTGCAATGACGAAATTCTTGATGCCATCAACCCTGGTATTCGTGACCACGGTAAGCACAAGACTGTGGACGAGATGGATGTGCAACAAATCGGGAACTACGAAGCCTTCATTGACTACATGAATCAAGTCTTTGCTCGTATCGAAACGTGGTTGGCAACATTGAAGCCAGAAGACCTCACTCGCCTTGTTGTGCCCCGACCATTCGGCCCACAAGTCATCAATACGTTCTCGGCTCGCGTTGCTGGCCCAGAGGGAATCACTGTTCTTGATGGCGTCGAGTGCTGGTTGTACCAACACGGCATGCGCCACATGGGTGAAATTGAACTGTCCCGCGCCTTTGTTGGCCTGCAAGGCATGACTTCCTAGAAAATCGGCTGGCGCCCACGGCAGGAATTGAACCTGCGACCCCTTGCTCCGGAGGCAAGTGCTCTATCCGCTGAGCTACGTGAGCGTGACGTGAAGAATCACGATTGAGGTCAGTCTACGCCACGAAATATTGGAACCCCGTCTGCGGTGTTGCACAAGGCAGAATAGAAGCCCATGGCTGATCCATTTATCTCCGTTGCTGAACGCTTGGCACCCGCATTCGCGGCTGTTGCCGGCGGTACGTGCGACCCCGTGGTTCGCCCAAGCGACAGGGCAGATGGTCAGGCAAACGGCGCGCTGGCATTAGCGAAGAAGTTAGGCCTCCAGCCGCGCGAGGTAGCGCAACAGGTTCTTGATGCTGCAGGTGACGTGTCTGACATGTTGGCCTCAACAGAAATTGCCGGCCCTGGATTTATCAACCTGGTCTTTTCAAATGCGTTCATTGCTGAACAATTATCGCAAGCAACGCACAATCCTCGACTAGGCGTGCGTGCATCGCCAGACCCCCACACTGTTGTTGTTGATTACTCAGCACCGAACGTTGCAAAGGAAATGCACGTAGGCCATCTTCGTTCCAGTGTCATTGGTGATGCATTGGTGCGGGCATTGATGTTTGTTGGCCACACTGTTGTGCGCGAAAATCACATTGGTGACTGGGGTACCCCATTTGGCATGTTGATTGAACATCTCATTGACATGGGCGAAGACAACGCTGCTGATGAATTGGGTGTTGGCGATCTTGACGGCTTTTACAAGGCCGCTCGTCGTAAGTTTGAAGAGTCTGATGAATTCAAGGGTCGTGCGCGTGCTCGCGTTGTCATGCTGCAAGGCGGCGATGAAGACACGTTGCGTTTGTGGCGCACCCTGGTCAGTGAAAGCACTCGCTATTTCAACCAGGTG
>Ga0209442_1001702_pt1 | contig 12280 bp, 15 predicted proteins | sample LauGreSBDMM110DD_2_FD_187565 | JGI IMG/M metagenome (GOLD analysis project Ga0209442, IMG submission 187565) | Freshwater lake microbial communities from Lake Michigan, USA - Sp13.BD.MM110.DD (SPAdes) (version 2) | ecosystem: Environmental > Aquatic > Freshwater > Lake | place: Lake Michigan...
ACATACTCTTCTCTCGCGCAATCATACCTTTCACGGCAACTATGATACATTGTTTTCTCGAGAGTTGACAGAGTGTCACACTCAGCAAAAACGAAGCACCAGACCAAGATCAATACTACATAGTGTACTCGTGCATACATCATGTTGGACATGGAGCTAAATACTGCGTGGGGCAACAACGTTCATTGATAATATGTTTTATAGTACTCAAAAAAATAAAGCTAGGAGGATTATCAGTCCAACAGTATTTACGCAATTCAATTACATGTCGAGAGCAGACGATCGTCTCGACTATGTGGATGCAAGATCCTACACCATGTGGGTTGAGGTTTGGGATCATAATATGCAAAAACGTCTGAATTGTGGGTATGTTGCAAACGGAGATAAGGTGAAATGCGACTCTCTATGGGAACAACTCATTAAGTATTTGCCGGAAGAGCAATGGATGGAGGTCTGGGCATGCCGTCCAGGAAAACAAATTGAAGAAAGAGAAAAACTTGCATCATATTTCAGAGAGCCGTTATCTGCAGGGAGTCCAATAATACAGGCCAGATTGAACAGATGGACCGAGTTAATGTTCGATCAAACCCCTTCGCTACAGCTGGTCATAAGAAGGATTCCCATTCAAGGAGAGGAACTGCAACAGGGAGATGCGAAAAGACGTCTCACAGAGAGAGCTCGAGTGGAGTTAACTATGGCGAATGAATACTTCGTCTCAAATGTCTCAAATATGACATAATCATAATGCTTGAACTACTTGCCCCGCGTGTGTTCGAGCTGCTTGTAGATCAACATGATCTGTTTGACGGCGTCAATGTATACGCCAGTGTTTTTGTGGTCCATGCTCTGCATACCGCTTTCTTCACTGACAACAACGCAGTTGCTCTTCGCCACACCAATAATATCAACAAGATCGCGCAGTACATGGTTGAGAACTACTTTCTGATCGCATTGATGCGAAAGAAAATGATTGCGGATCTCTTCGACCGTCATGTCGATTTCCAGCTGGTGCTCCAGAGCTGACTTGGCATGCGATGCAAGCTCGTTGATGTGCACGCTGTGTGCATTGTCAGCAACGTAACACATGATCTCATCAAATATTGGGTGCTTACTGCCTGAATACGCACACAGTTTACAACCGCTCATGTTCTTGTTGTCTTAAATAACGTGAGCCTTGCGTTAAGAAAGTTCTCTTGACGCAGGATCTTCAAAACGAGAAATTTTATATTTCAAAACGGATCCATATTTTTTATATATTGTGCTTGAAGTAGCTTACATAATATGTCTTCTTTATGAAGCGTCCGCGAAGGCAGGCAGCACGTGATGCTTTGGAAAAAATACAGAGTATACAGCACTGGGAAAATCTTTCCGAGAATTCAAAACTGTTTATTGAGTGCGCTGCGAAAATAGATCAGGAAATGGAGGCTGAAGTTTTGAACAAACATGTCACGAAAGACGACTTTGATATGTCAGCTAGCGAGCAAGAAGAAATCGAGGACGAAGACCATGATACTGACAATAGCTTTATTGTAAAAGATGATAATGATGAAGAAGATGACGACTACCCGCGAAAGAAAATTAAGAAACAGCACTCTCAAGGATCTAAAGAAGGTTGTGAAGAAGGTTCTGAAGAAGGTTCTGAACAAGGTTCTGAAGAAGGTTCTGAACAAGGTTCTGAAGAAGGTTCTGAACAAGGTTCTGAAGAAGGTTCTGAAGAAGGTTCTGAACAAGGTTCTGAAGAAGGTTCTGAACAAGGTTCTGAAGAAGGTTCTGAACAAGGTTCTGAACAAGGTTCTGAAGAAGGTTCTGAAAAATGTTCTGAACAAGGTTCTGAACAAGGTTTTGAACAAGGTTCTGAACAAGGTTCCGAAGTTCACAATTCTTATATGCACTACAAAGAATGTTCTCAAGAGTGCAGCAAAATTTCTGATGAAAACATTTCTAATTTGTCTGAAACAATCATTTGAAGTACTTAATAAACCAAGAATATGCGTTGTTGGCATGACAATGCTCCTTATGATTTTTCACTTGTTTCCACGTATTTTCCAGTTTTTCTACTGATTATTCGTAGTACTGTTTTTGTGTCTATTATGTTCTGGATCTCAACAGCTACGAATTTGCGAGAACAGGGTATTTTAATAATCACAGTCTGTGCCGTGTATATAGACAGCATCTTTATGCACGAGCAACACTTTGATCGAGCTTGTGGACATTTGTGTGTTTGTGCATTATGCTTCTTAACACAACAACAACAAGGCATCTGCAGCAATTCGCAAACTGTGCTCATATTCGCTGTTGATCTGTTGTGGAGCGCGTGTGCCAGTGTCGAGGTCATCCTGAGGACAAAAAGAACACAGAAAGATTCTCAGCATCTGCAGAAGATCGTCCTAAGTTGTGTATTTGTATGCGTCCGAGTTGTTCTCAACTGCAACACATTAGGGTTTATGGAGACATTATTGAGAACATTTTTGTACAATGTTCTATGTGCTCTTTTGCTCTTTTGCAGCACTTTCCTGCCTTATAGCGATACTATGTTACACACGAATTCCGTTGTGTTCCTATGTGGACATATTGCTTTCGTACACCTCTACGCTGTATTTGCGAGTATTCTCTTAATAGTGTTTGTGCATGGACGCCTTCTGTACAGCAACATTACTAAACACGAAAACAGTGAAATATTGTCAATACGAAACGCAAACAACAGCCACTCACTACATGATGCTCCCGTACCACAAAGGGAGCACAATGAAATGTTGCTAATTCTTCAAGCAGCAAAACGTGCAGCCAATACCGCCCTTTAGAATTAAACTTGTTTGCTATAAAACAATCTAATGACATGCTTAAACTAGTTTATTTGATTTTGATTTTTCTTGTAGAGAGATCTGTGACTCAAGACGCTTTCAGTATAGACGCAAGTGAGCCTATGGTGATTACAAGTGCTGAATTCAGAGCATATGAAAACGCGTGGTACGTTACATTCGACGTGTCTAATGCGAATGCGCTTTTGGTGTTTGCTCTCTGTAAACAGCAATGTTCAGTTTTTTCACCAATATCTTCACGCTTCCACATACTTACGTGCGCAGAGATACTCACAGTTCTAAAAGAGCCACAGTGGCATAATCATTACATTGCTCAGAATATAGCGAACAACACGAATATAGCGAACAACACACTCTGTGACAAAATGCGCTTTGATGCCACAGGTGTGCAGAAGGGCGCTAGCAACATTCTCAATGATAATGCTGATGGTGCTCTCGTACGGCTGCGGCTTCCCAATACCCTCATACTATTCAATGACAAAGAACTAGTCGACCATTGGATGACTGTCGTGAATGCCTCGCATAGTGGGGAGGAGCTGTACATGTCTTTAAGATCAACAGAGATTGAAATTGTTGGTGAAAATTTTGGCGTAAGGCACTTTTTCCACCATGTGCGCTTGCTACCACATACAGATTTGAAACAGGGAGCAATCACTTTCGCGCTGTTGAACAGATGCACAGCAGCAGGTCTCTCTGCTCCAGAGTTCGGCATCGTCCGCAGCATAAAGGTAGCCGGGCGATTACGGTGTGTATGGGATTGCAGGGGAGATATGCTCCGGCAGCCATACAACTCAGAGCCACCAACTAGAGAACAACTAAACAAATCTTCTTCTGAGTACTCTCTGCTCTCTGAAAAATATGCATGTGTTGCACTCCCAAGTTCGTATGTTGCTTCAGTCTTCGGCTTCACTGTGGAAACCAATTTGTCAACATCTGATATAGGATATGCGCAATCTGTCTTTGATGCTGTCGACAAACTTTCTGTTGCTGTAAATGAGGAAATGCGAGCACAAGGAATAACAGGAATTATGATCTTTTCCATAAAAAACAGTGCATACCACACCTCCTTTGCCGATCGACTGGCAAGTGTACAGCAATCGGCTTGTGCTGTTGCCGACATTGAGACTTCTGATTGTGGTGAAAATTCGCAAAGCGTGACAAACCCTGACTATGTCTACAGAAGAAGACTTTTGAGCAGAGGACTTTTGAGCAGAGGACTTTTGAGCAGAGGACTTTTGAGCAGAGGACTTTTGAGTAGAAGACTTTTGAGCGTTGGTTATACGGAAATTGAAGGCCTCTTTATCTCAGATGATTCTTCTGTCTTTGCTGATTCAGCCAAGCGCGAACAGAACCTCAAAACGTTGCGCTCGGCCCTTGTTAGCGCTGTTGTAGAACATTCCTCGCTACTCTCAGATACCGATGGAAACCCTTTTGTTTTAAACGTGGACAACATTGATTTCCAAGAAATTGTTGTTTTTACATTACCAAAGAAAGAAGCCGAGAAAGAAGCTCAGAACAAAACTGTAGATGATCACAAACCAATTGCTTCTGTTCAAGAGAACCATGCACTTTTGATTGCTTTTATTTGCTTATTTGCCTTCACATTTGTCTTATTGTGTTGCTTCTAATGGTTGTTTTTTCTTGGCACGGTATATAACTATAAACAAACTATAAACACTCATCAATGGTAATATTTTTGGTTCTCAGCACGCCGAGAGCAGGTACCACCACGCGGTGCGGATGTTCTCGCGCCCGTGGCGCAGAGCCAAGAGGTACATGATGAATGAGAAGAGGAAGCAGTGCGTGTAGAAGAGACAGCTGCGTGGCATGCTCTTTGTTTGCTTAATAAAGCAACGTACCCATTATATAAAACAAAAAAATATATCGGGGAACTTTGCTTCCAGGCTACGTTTACTCAAAATAACAGATATCTCACCAAATGATCTAGAAATCACATACTCAGTGGTACAATCAGCCGACAGAGAACCCAAACCCCCCACCCCACCCCACCCGGTGGAGGTTCTTCCTAAGAAGAGTTCCTTCGTAAAAGAATAGGAGAAAACCCCAGCATTCAACAAAACATCTACAGCATTAATTATTCTTCATGAGCATGCACAGGAAGACCACTTGCAAGCAAATATGTTGAAAGTTGTCTCCCTTTTTTCTAGTTTTTTGCACTTTGCTCTTCTTGTTCTTTTTGTCTGAGATCATTCTCGGCTTCATATGCGTCGAGTCGCTCGGCAATCAAAGTCTTTTTGGCGACGAGCACCTGCAGTTTCTTCTTCAGCGCCAGAGTACGAGTGCTGAGTACTTCACTCTCCAAGCGCTTGTGTGGACGCCCAGGAGCCCTTGGTGCTCCTTTCTTGCGATTCGCCAGAGCAGCACGAGGAGCTTTCCCCTTGATCTTCACTTGTACAGAGGTCTCTGTTTCAGCATTACCGGACATGAGTAGACAGAGCAGAAAATTCTACTTGTTTCAGGCAATTAATCTCAAAAAAACAATCACCAAAAACGATTCGAATCCAAGCAAAAATAAGTCAGCCAATTCAGCAAATCGGAGCAAATTCAGCAAATCGGAGCAAATTCAGCAAATCGGAGCAAATTCAGCAAATCGGAGCAAATTCAGCAAATCGGAGCAAATTCAGCAAATCGGAGCAAATTCAGCAAATCGGAGCAAATCGATTAAATAAAACAAATATACAAATTATCTGAATTGCTGTGAGAAATCACATAGAATAGTGGCGTTATGTTGTAGTTTGTGTTGTTTAAACATCCTAAGCTAGTCCTTAGCAACGGCCCGTCACTTCACCAGATTAAATAAAAATCGATATACAAATTAGATCATTGCTTTGAGAGGTCACATAGTCGAATAGTGGCGTTGTGTTGTGTTTTGTGTTGTTTAAACACAAATGCGCATTGCGAAACCCGAGTTTGTGTGTGTTTGTTGTGTCTGTACGTTGCAGATAGTGTGACATGAATGGTGGCCAAAGCATACGAAATTCTCCACGACTACCAAGGTTCAACTCCTTTAAACTTTTACAAACACCACCACTTACAACAAAGTGCTTACAATCCCTATAGTTTGTCTGTTGTTGCAACATACACGTGACTGAAACGTCATTGCCACACGCGATGTGTACAGCAGGGATGCTCGTCTCTAGCTTTATGTTCTCCACAGACACCAAAGCGCGTCCATACACAACGTGGCTGTCTAATGCTGGAGATATTGCACTGCCACACACAAACAGAGAACTGTGCGCTTGAACCTCAGCGGGTCTGCTCTGCGCTTCCATAAACTCCGATTGTTTCAAGACATCCGAAACCTTCTTCAAATTCTCGGCGTGCCCGTTCACGTTTATGTTGCTACTTTGCATCGCAGCAGCTAACCCCATGTGTGCCAAACTTATAATGTGTCCATTCCTGTTTGCTGGCAGCTCTACGGTCAACAAATGTGCTGTGCTGGTTCCGTACTGCATAAGAATTTTCATGTACTTTGGCATTGTGTTTGCTTCCAATCTTTTATAATTAAAAGTCCAAAACTACACATCTCTCGGACTCACCCAATAAAGGGTGTTTGCACACAATAAAGGTTTTCACTTTCTTTTTGTTCTTGTATATGAAACATCCACCAACAGTTTTGTTTGGAAAGAGGTAGAGTCGACAGCATGTTTTTCACATGATCCTCATTACTTGCTCGGGAGAAGTAAAGTCTGAAGTCCTCTTTCGAGTCGCTGAGATGAAGTGCTTGTACATCGAGGGAGAACCATTTATCAAAGGTCAATTCTCCATTCAAGAGTTGAAAGAGCTTATCCATGTCGTGACGTTTGAACAGGACATGTACACACCCTTCCAATGTGGCATTGACGGCACCTCTTTCTCTTTCGAGTTCGTCTCGCTCTGCATTGATCAAGACTTTAATATGAACTGATACGTCATCCATGTTGACAGCATCCATGTTCACAGCATCTTTTATAAAACAAAGAGCTAAAGAGATATTAAGCTTCTCTGTCGTTCTATTAAAGAACGCTCTTAAACCATGCAAGCGACTCGTAAGTGCTGGGCTGATCTTGATCTTGTGACAAGGGTTTGTATATTTGTGTCTGAGAAGGTGCACATCAAGGAGCTGGAGGAGATTGAGGAAATCGTTCAAAGTAACAATAAAAGCATTACTCATTCTCTTATGGTAGAAATGCTATGCCGCCGAGGTATTCTCTGGGATCTGAATTTGTGGGATTATCAAGCTAGTCTTTATTACATCTTGACTGCCCTCAACCACGTCAAAACTTAAGAAAGAGCGAAGAAGCTTGCTTCCAAGATAATGTTTATCATAAACCACACCGATTTCAAAGATTCTTCATCAAGTGCTTACGAATCTTGAGCTTGTCACTGGGCAAAAGAGTATTCGACTCATGCAACTTCTTCACATCCTCAGCAGAGTTGATGTGCATACCAGAGGGTTGTTCCATGTGCACTTCCACAGTACTCTGTTGCACGTCGAAAATAGCTGCATACGTGTACTGCATGAGTCTACCTCCAAAGTTTGCCATATATCTCATTTGTTTGAGTTCTTTCTGCTGTACAAAAGAGCTAATATCTTTGCCTCCTATGTCTGTGAGCAGAGGCATCTGGAAGAAATCTGTTACTTGTCTCTGCATCAGGTCATGCAGTTCTGTCATGTTTGCCTCGAGCTTAAGACCACTGAGCTCATGAATTTCAGTGTTGGGGGGGAGAGTGTATACACGCTCACTTGCTTCTTCCTTAAACTGTGCTTGAATTAAAGAGCTCGACAGCTTGCTTGGGTTTTGCGAAAGGTGTGTGCGCAAGCCGTTCATAGTCATGTGGTTCTTGTTAATGCCAAGGTGGTCTCCTGTCACAAGATAACGACGGAAGTCGTCAAGCAGGCACACTCCCTCTGTTGTCGTGTCTTTCGGGATATTTACTTTTTCGCTTGTCACTATGTGTTTTTGGCAGTTCCATTCCAAAACCTTCTCTAGTTTTTTCTGTGTCAAACGCATAATATTGCTCAGAGAGCACAATGCGTCAAGAGGAGAAGGAAGACAAAACTCATTTCTGATTGCTGGTGGCAGAAATTCAAAAACGTAAAGATCATCCACGTTTACTTCTGGATGGTGTGGACGCACGCTGTATCTATAATGACACGGAGCCTCTCTTTTTCGTTTTTTCGTTCGCGATGTGACAGCCTCTACTCCCCACGAAAACGAACCAAGAGAGAGCAGTAGAGGAACGGGAATTCCTTCGTATTTTGTACGTGTAAATACAACAAAACCACACATAAACGCCATTTCAATGCTATTTTCAAGAAATGTTGAGAGCAAAGGTCCGATGAGGCGCTGGAGCGCAGGTTTGATTGGTTTCCCACCTTCTGATATGAGCAAAGATTCAGGTACAACTTCGTTTAGTATGCGCTGTATGCACGCACGCACAGAAGGATGCAGACGTATTAGCTCTAGAAGCTGACGCATTTTGTCTGCTTCTGCCATGTCTAGCCTGTTCTTTTATGTCATTTTTCTTTCAAGTGATTTATTGCCAAATTATTATTTAAGATGCTGACAATTCCGATTCTGACAAGATGCGTACTCCGCAGGACATCAAGGAATTGACCCCGAAAGCCCCCGTGTTCCGCAAGCAGGCAAGGCTGGAGGCCGAGCTGGCACGCTTGGAGCAGCTGTTGGACAACCCCCAAACCCTAGGCCAGGACAAGCACTTCAAATTGATGACCAAGTACTTCCAGACGCATGCCGTCCTCTACGCCCTGCGCAAGCAGCCTGGCAAGGAGTTTAAGGACTGCTCGCCTGAGACTCTGGCCGAGGCTACCGCCCACGCTCAGAGTGAAGTGCTCAACTACAAGAACGACGTTCTCGACGCGGCTCGCGCTGCTGCTGCCCGCGGCTCTCCTGCTGCCCGCGGCTCTCCTGCTGCCCGCGGCGCTCCTGCTGCCCGCGGCGCTCCTGCTGCCCGCGGCGCTCCTGCTGCCCGCGGCGCTCCTGCTTCCGGCGGCGCCGCTGCTCCTCCCTAGTGGCCGGGAGTCCACTGAGCAGCGGCCAAGGGCAGCCCAGGTCACCCGCTCAAAGTAAGTTGCCAAATTATTGTCAAATTACGAACAGTACTGTATGACAATAAAAGAATGTTCTGGCATATTGTTTCCTGTCCGAATCTACACCTTGTGCTTCTTGCACTGCGAGTCCTGGAACCTGGTGGCTGAAAAAGTACCCCACTGTGTGTGAAGGACAGTGCCATTGCTTTCCTCAAAAGACTTTTTCATGGCGCTGAGCATTTCAGGATGCTTCTCTCCAAGTGCGAACAGTTGTCGGAAGAAGTCGTTCATGTTGTCTTCGGCTTGCGACATGTCTTTGCCCTTGTCTTGCACCTTGTCTTTGCCCTTGCGTTTGCCCTTGCTTTTGCCTGTGCCATTGTAAACAGCAGGCACCTCTACCGCAGGCACCTCCACCGCAGGCACCTCCACGGCAGGCACCTCCACCGCAGGCACCTCCACCCCAGGCACCTCCACCGTCCACTGCAACAAGGAAGGCTCTCCAGCAAATCCGAAAGTGCACCTGCATTCAGGTAGCTTATCAGCTGGCAATCCCAATGCTGCAGAAGGTGCATGGATGAGAACCAGAATGGTCGGCCACACCCCCGAGATCTCATATTTGAGCTTGTCTGTGAACTCATGTGAGCCGTCGAAAAGACATGCTGTCTGCGGTGATTTTTCATCAAGCATTAAGCTCGCGTTGATTTTCGACAATACGCAAATGTGTTTCCACGCCATTTTGTAATGCCATAAGATTTTCTTGTTGGTTCCTGGCTTGGCAACGCATTCGTCGAAAAACAGCTTGAATGCTGAAAACCCAAGAGACGTCCACATCGACTGCACTGCGGGCAACAGGCAATCGAAACTGATACTTTGTCCATGGTACTTTTGAGTTTTCATTTGCTGCAGCTGGCTGTTGTAAATTACTTGCAACTCTCTAGTGCTCCAGTTCTGCAAGCTCTTGGGGTTGAGCCAGTCTTTGAGCTGACAAGCGAAATTGAATAAACCAAACACGTCTACAAACTTGATAAGACATTTCTGGTCATAAAACAGACGCAGAATGTTAGCGCGAGCGCGTACTTCTGAGCGGCGGCAAATATTCTTGGAAAACTCTTTGCATGTTGCTGCAAGGAGATGAATCTGCTGATCCTCACATTCATGCAAGATCAAATTTATTGGCCAATGTACAATCCGTACGATTTGTTGTTTGTGCAACCCAACGACACGCTCCAGAAGAACCTTGCCCTGCCACTCATCAGAAGTCCCAAGCACGTCGAAGATATTGGGCTTGCGCAATGATTTCTCATCATCAAACCAGCTTTCACCGCTGACGTCGGCGAGCAGCAGCTCTTGCTCATTGCGCCCCCAACTATTTATGTGGAAACAATCAAACTCACACTCTTCCGTGTCGATCTGCATGCTGTATGATCACCCAGACGCGCGTGGCCTGAAATGAAATCTCTCCTCCCGGAAATGAAACCCCCCGGAAATGAAACCCCCCGGAAATGAAACCGCCCGGAAATGAAACCGCCCCGGAAATGAAACCCCCCGGAAATGAAACCGCCCCGGAAATGAAACCCCCCGGAAATGAAACCGCCCCAGGCAATAGAGCCACCTTTTTGTACCAGCAATACTAATTTGTACGATTACGCCGCGCGGAGTAAAGGTACAAATATTTCACCCAACTTTTAACAGTACTAATTTTGTACCATTAATTTGTACCATGCGGAGTAAATCCGCATAGTACTAAATTTGCCTCGTTTTGATTTTCGATTTTGCCCGGAAACGATTTTCGCTAGAAAACGTCGCAGAAAACAAATCAGAGTGTGCAGGGAGAAGAGCCCATGCTGCATGGTCTTGACAAGAAGGAGACTATGGAGCAGGATTCATACAAAGAGCAGGCTTGCTCCGTCTATGAGAAAGCTCCTTCCATCAAGCAGCAGAGGAAAGAGACACAGCTGGAAAGGGCTGCGCTGCGTGTGTGGGCTACTATTGCGCGTAGGAAGTTGAATTTTGATTCTGCGAACATGCAGGGAAACGCTTATGTACAGTTTTGATGCGCCGGCTCTAGAGCAGGCGCGTCGGGCAGTATTTCGAAGGGGAATTCCCGTATTCCAGTATTTTGTATTGAAATAAAAAACAAATACACTGGGCATTTGTAAATCCCCCCTCACACTAAACATGTCAAAAGCACACGTCATATACAAAGCTGTGCGCGTGCATGTTGTGCGCTTGCATGCCTCGAGCATATGCTGCGGGATGTTGCTTCCTCAGTGCCTTGAAAAGTACAAGTGTCAGATGCAAATCTTCACGCGCTCTTGCTCGCACGAGCTCGAAGTGGACAAGCTTGACAAGCACTTGCGCTGCAGCTCGCTGCCGCATGTAGCCAACTCTCCGCATGTAGCCAACTCTCCGCATGTAGCCAACTCTCCGCATGTAGCCAAACCTCTTGAAGTCGAACCTCTCGAAGGCGCAGAGCTCAAGCGCGACGACTACATTTCTTGCAACTTGGTCAGGAGCCTTCGCTGCAAGTTCTTTGCCGATGCCCGTATCGAGAAAAATCCGCGCGTATGATGCTCAGCGAAGCAAATCTGTTGCTTGACGATGTGGGAGCAAAAAGCTTTGCCCGTTGTTCATGTTCCAAAGTTGTGCCAGATGTTTCTTTACACAGAATGTAGCATTGCCCTGCACGCATGTTCGGGATGCTTCTTGCGCAGCAATCTCCGCGATTCTGCGCATGCCTTGTAGTTCACAGGGCTCGAAAAACACTGCGTACATATTTCCTTCTTGTATTATTGTCTTCACAAGCCTTAGTAAAATTCTGCTGTCGCACTTTTTCTTTTCGCTGCCGATGAGAGTGCGAACAAACCAGAGCAAATTTTGCATTGGAAGCGGCACAAGTGTTTGTTTTTTTCTCCGCGCAACCCAGTAGTAGCAGCACATGCACGCGCACACATCTGCTTTGCCATCGCCTTGTCCAGAATCTTCTTCATTGTGTCCAACTTGCATATCGTTGTCGTCAGTAGTTGCGAGCAAGCTGCACATAAAATTTACTATTGGCTCGCTTAGTCCAGCTTCCTTTTGCCGTTGTATAATGTCCGAGACAAACATGTGTTCCAAATGCTTGAAATGCACAGGATTCTGTACGCCGCAGAAGATACACGAAAGCATCCCGCACTGTTGCTTGGCCAAGCACGCAGGCAACCTGTTTGTCTTTCGGTTGCCGTGGTTTCGCCGGAAACGATTTGACTTACCCTCCCGGAAACGATTTGACTTACCCTCCCGGAAACGATTTCACTCTTTTGACATCTCTTTTGACATCTCTTTTTGCATTTATAATCTCTTTTTATATTTATATATATATATATATATATATCTATTTAATATAATACTAAGTTATGTAATGATT
>Ga0209442_1001708_pt1 | contig 12266 bp, 15 predicted proteins | sample LauGreSBDMM110DD_2_FD_187565 | JGI IMG/M metagenome (GOLD analysis project Ga0209442, IMG submission 187565) | Freshwater lake microbial communities from Lake Michigan, USA - Sp13.BD.MM110.DD (SPAdes) (version 2) | ecosystem: Environmental > Aquatic > Freshwater > Lake | place: Lake Michigan...
ATGTACCAGTTCACCTATATGACGAGGTGCCCCATTGCACCCGAGATTCTTGATCGGCAGAGCCTGAGAGCTGAACGCATTGGAAGTGCCATGTTCAACCTGCCTCCCGCCTCGGTCTATCGAATATCCAAGAGCTGACTTACGGTTTTGAATGGATGCTGGGCACGTGAGTGCATAAATGGACAAATCCACTTTTTTTAGTCAGGCGGATTCAAAACAGATTGAATAACAGACCAAGAAAACGATTGGGATTCAAAACACCCGCAGAGGTGTTTCATCAATCACTCAGGCGCGTTGCGCTTCGTACTTGAATGCACCTCACTAGCTGGACAGGAATTTTGCGGAAATGCACCCTAGATCTGCCGGTTGGCAATTGGCCCTGCAGAGCATAAAATCATACTAACATGAGCGTTATTTGAAAAAAATCATCATCATTGCAGGACCCAACGGCGCGGGCAAAACCACATTTGCCCGTGATTTCTTGCCTGCTGAAGCCCAAACGCTCAGGTTTATAAACGCCGATTTGATCGCTGCTGGCTTAGCTCCATTCAATCCAGAGACAGCTTCTTTCAAGGCGGGCCGCCTGATGCTGGAAGAAATCGGCGAATGCGTGGATGCTGGACACAGCTTTGCGTTTGAAACCACGCTGTCAGGCTTGGCCTATTTGAAAAAGATAGCCGTATGGCAGCACCTTGGTTATCAAGTTAAGCTGTGGTTCTTGTCTTTGCCCAATGAAGACATCGCCGTATCCAGGGTTGCGCGCCGCGTTCTGCAAGGTGGCCACTACATTCCTGAAGACGTTATTCGCCGACGCTTCAAAGCTGGTTTAGCCAACTTCCATCAGCGTTACAGCAAGATAGTTGATTCATGGGCGTTTTATGACAGTTCTGGCATGAACCCTAAGATCCTTGACTGGAGTAACAAATGAATACCAAAGACATTCGCACTTCTACCGATCCCGATTTGGCTGGCTCGTTCGCGGCCATGGAGCGTGCAGCTCTTGCGGCAAAAGATCTAGCCATCAAAACCAATACGGGTATCGTTGTGGCGATTGATGGAAAAAACGTTGAGTTGGCAGCAGCTGATTTGATCAAGCTGCGTGACCAAAAAGAGCATCAGTCACACCGCTGAACGGTAATACGCTCGTCAGACAGCCAGCTTCACGCTGGCTTTTTTATGCGCCCTACCTGCACGCAAGTGATAAGTACTTGATGAACACCTACCAAGCATCCATCCGCGCACAAGTCCAAGGCCGCAGCCAAGTGATCAAAACCGAGGTTCGAGCCATGAACGCGCAGGACGCGCGTTGGTTGCTATGGGCTCAGTGGGGATTTCACAGCATTCAGTCGGGGCCAACTCAGGTCAAAAACTTAAATTGAGTACCAGCAAACCTTAATGAAGTGTCTATGAAACCGGCAGCAACCCAATACTCAAATCACTCAACAGCCAGCTCAACTTTGCACCCTACGCGTGAGGCCAAAGTGATGAGCATATCGAGGCTGAACTTTTCAGTCTTGCCGCTCAAAAGATCACTCACCCTGCTTTGTGCTACCCCAAAGCGCTCAGCAACTTGAACTTGAGTCCAACCTTCTGAGTGGACAATAAGGCGAACATGGTCGATCAACTCCGCTCGCATCTCCATAACCTTGGCGTGCGCTAAATCACCCACCCACCAACTCCATGGCTAACTCGCGGGGGTTATCTGTGCGTTCGCTCACATCTAACATTTCAATGCCAAGCACTTTGCCTTCAACGTCATAGTCAAAAACCACACCGGGTCGAATTTCTTCACTTTCAGCCACAGTGCCTGCACGCAAGCGGATATACATGGCGTCAGCTTGCTGATCGTATTCAATTTTCATGGTGAATCTCCATACTTTTCAAACTTGCTAGTTGCCATCACAGTGACGACCAACACAACGACGTCACCTTCAGTTATAACTCGAAGTAACTGCTTGTTACCAGATCTTTGAATGAAACCTTGTGACTCTATTCGACCATGGTCAGCGGGTATTTGTCGAATAGGATTTTTCAGCGTCGCCTCAACCTCCTGTTGGCTGATACCTCGCTCAGCCATTCGGGCTAGAGCATGTTTTGTGTAAGTAATTGTCATTTCATTATATAACTACTTTTATAATCCTGAAAAATTGTTTTTCAGTACTCGCTGGGCAACATGATCACCCAGTGCTCTCCATCCCAGCAGGCGTACAGCGTGATTTCGCTCAGGGAAAAGTCTGTGTAGGTGATCGCCTGCCTGGCGTGCTCTCCACCATTGCCGTCTTCGTAGATCATGATCGCCCTGCCCCGTGAGACTTGCACGCGGATCAGCACAAACCAATCCTCGGTGCCAATTTCGCTCAAGTGGCTGGCCACTGCATCCATCATCCAAAAGCACTCGCCCTTTTCGGCCAAGTACTTGGTGCCATCTGTCAACAGGTGCTTGCGGCTGATTCGGTAGTACCTTTCAGTACCGGTGAATTGAGCCAGGGTCAGAGTGTCCAGCCCCAGTTGCTCTAGTTCATCTTGTGTTTTCATCGCTGTGTCTTGTGTTGTTTGCATGACCACAGTTTTTTTTCAGATGCTCAAATGGGCAACCGATACGTGGTGTCCCGATAACTTGGCGGGGTACCGAGGAAAAATAACCTGGGCTATTTGCAAAGTACTTCACCGCAATTTATGGGTTCCCAGTTTTGACACGCTGCAGGGCTAATTGGAACCAATCGGATAGTGGCTTGCACCCCACAGACCCCAGTTCCTTGTCTGGAAAACCCAATGACAACAAGGTGCTGGCAAGCTAAAATGAAGTGAAAATCACACGGTACTTACCATGACAAATCCAGATTTAAGCCAGTCTGCACGTAAGAAAAACGTTGCCAATATGCTGGCTACGCTGCGAATTGAAAAGCTCAGCCCGAGCGAAAGTCTCAAGCCCTCGTTGCAGGCCTATGTAGACGGCCAAAAAACGACTACTGATTTGCTCAACGAAGTCAAGGCCAAATATGTCGCGCTACGACGCGGATGATGTCTACTGCATCCCGGGCACTGCTGTTTTAAAGAACAAGGCGGGGATAACTGATCAAGACTTGCTGGATGAGTACGAGGGAGACTTCACTGCCATTCGACTCCTTGAACTTACACAAAACCCGATCCAAGGCTCCTTTGACTTAGCACATCTTTGCAAAATTCATTCGTATCTATTTCAAGACGTTTACGAATGGGCCGGTGAAGTGAGAAGCGTTGACATCATCAGAGGCGACAGTCGTTTTTGCAATGTTCGCCAAATCCAGTCCTACTCACACACCATTTTTAGTGCACTTGCAACAGAAAAATACTTAGTCAACTTAGAGCCTGCAGTTTGCGCAAACCGGTTGGCCCACTATTTGTCTGAGGTCAATGGGATCCACCCGTTCCGCGAAGGTAATGGGCGAGTACAACGACTTTTCGTTTCGCAATTAGCAGAGCATGCAGGCTACTCCTTGGATTACTCCGCTTTGGATCAAGCTGAGCTTTACCCGGTGATGCAGGCTGCATTTCTTGGCAATGAGCGGCCGCTTGCGGAATTGATTCTAAAAATCATCGCCTGACCTCTGTAAACCAACTGCGTTGATACCGCAGTTTGAGCATAAGAAGTGAATTTCATGAGCTGTTTTCAGGTTCGAAAGCAGGGTGGCTAACTCGCAATAAGGGTAAATGCCACAATCGCAGAGTCACGAATCTGAACTTCACCTACCCGTCCAGATTATCCCAAGTAAATGCCGCCTTCACTAAGAGCAGTGCTGACGTATGTACTTCCATCTTACTGAAATAAATATTTTCGGACTTGTCAGGTAACCAGCCTAGATAGATGAACTAGATTTCACTGCAATTTTCCTCAGAACTCAGTAGATCTCAAAGATCAATTTAGTCCTCTACTTTTTACACGTTTCGTTGCACGTTGGCTGGCGACCGGCCTGTCAGTCGCGGCGGCAAGCTTGTCAATGGTATGGCTCAACCGTATCGTCTGAGGTCTGCGTGCCAGGCAGGCCTGACTCACTTCATGCCCAGCAGCTTCTCCCAGGACGGACGGGAGGTAAATTCTTGAGGGGCGATTCGACCCGCAAGAAGCGCGTCACCCACTTGGCGATTCAATTCAATGTAGCGACAGCCCAATGCAAGCCTGTGCTGCTCCCAATCTGCCAAAGCTGAATCAAGCGCCACCCTCGGCGTTCCCGCCAGGGCACTGGCAAGCGTCCAGGCATCATCTGCGGCCTTTGCCGTGCCTGCACCTAGATGGGGTCGGCCACTAAATGCTGCATCGCCGATGATGCACACCCGCCCCCGCAACATGCAGGGTGTGTCCACATCAACGATAACCTGAACGAAAGGCTGTGCGATCTGCTGTACCACCTCCAGCGCAAGGGCTGGAAGTTCGGCACGAGCATAGCCATGCAAAGCCGCCACCGTGTCGGGATGAAGCCACCCGGCAGGCACAGACCATTCCCGCTGCTTGCCATCCTTATCGATCAGAAGCTGCGACAGCTCAGATTCGCTGACCGGTCGATACCACACCATGGCATAGGCGATCGCGCCCGACTTCTGCGGAATCGGATAGATGCTCATGTGGCTGCCGACTGGCAGGATGTAAAGACCATCGCCGTCGAGCAGTGCGCGAGATGCGGCCGATATTTCGGCCTCCTGCACCACGCCTCGCCAGCAGACATAGCCGGCATAACGCGGCACAGATCCTGGCGCCAGCCACTCCCGAATGCTGGAAGACTGGCCATCGGCAGCAACCACCAGATCGGCATCCACCGTCTGGCCATCCGAGAAATGAATCCGCGTGCCGCAGGCCAAGGGCTCAAGCCGGATGGCATTGGCATCGAGGTGATACCGCTCCCTCTCGACTCCATCAAGCAGCATGCCATACAGCCGCATCCACGAGCTGTAGGTGATCTGCGTGGACTCCTCGTAAATGACCCGGTTGTCAGCACCCAAAAAACGGAACCGGGCCGATGAGCGGGTGTTCGTGCTCGCATCCACATCGATGCCGACCCCTTTTAGCCGCCTGCGCAGATCTTCCTGCACCCGCAAACCTGCTCCTCGGTCCTGCAGGGTGGTCCGACTGCGTTCGAAAACCTGTACATCAAAGCCGGCACGCATCAATGCCAATGCGGCCATGAGGCCCCCGAGCGAGCCGCCAATCACGGCGATGCGCAGCGGCGCCCCATCACAAACGGTTGATGGTTTGGGGCCTGTGCTCATGCCTGGGCTTGCGCCGTCGATGGACACTGACGCAGCGTCAACACACCATCGAGGGCGACCATGCGGGGAGCCGGCCCATCGAGCAACTTCACCGGATTGACTTCCAGCACATCCAGGCGCTCGCCCAAGGCATCGGCAATCGCTGCCAAGCACGCAAGAAAGTTGCAAATGACATCCTCGACCGCCGCATCATCCAGCCGAAGAAAAAACCTGCGGATCAGTGCGCGCATCCCCGCCCGATCGAGCGGCAGCAGCGCGGTCACGGTGCCGCGCAGGGCATCGGTCCATCCGCCACCGAACCCGAGCGTCAGCAGGCAGCCATAGCGCTCATCGCGCTTGATGCCCACCAGCAATTCGAGCCCTCCGGTGATCATTTCCTCAACCAGAAAGCCGTCGATGCGAGCACCTTGGGCACGCACCGCCAGTTGCTGGGCCATTCGCTCGACGGCTTTATCAAGCTCAAAAGCATGACTCACCAGGGCCACCCCGCCGACTGCAGCCTTGTGCAAAATATCCCGGCTAGCCACTTTTAGCACCACCGGAAAGACAAGGCCCAACTCCACAGGCGCGGGCTCCTTGGCCGGCAAGAGCCGTCCGGCCGGAACATCAATGCCGGCCGCAGAAAAGATCGCTTTCACTTCAGTCTCGTTGAGCGAGCTCGCATCAACGGGTAACAAATCCCGCGCCTTAGCAGGCAGGCGAACCAAATCGGCGACAAAGTTCTGGCCCGCACGCTGACCATGCGCAATCCGCTTTCCCAGGGCCCGCATGAGCAGCGCGTAATCGGTCACAACCGGCAGCCCTGCAGAAAGCAGTGCATCGTAGCCCTCCTGGGCACGGCTTGTTCCCTGCCAGATCGGAATCAGCAGCTTGTCGGTCTTAAGCCAAGCGTCGATGACTGCAGCAGCGCGCCGGGCGCCCATGGCACCGACCGCGCCACCCATGGGCACCACCAGCACCTGCACTGCCGGATCAGCGAGCATGGTCTCGATCGCCTTGCTGAAGATTTCCTGGGACGACGCACCGAAGCCCGTGATATCCATCGGATTGCCAGGACTGGACTGAGGGATCAGGGTCTGCAGCGCATCCTTTGTTGCCTGCCCGATTTCAGGCAAGGACAGCCCATGCTGCTCCATCTCATCGACGATCAATACCGCGGTACCGCCGGAAGGCGTCAGCACGCCGATGCCAGGGCCCAAGGAGCGTGTAGCGCTCGCATGAATCAGGATTGCGAGCAATTTAAGCTCCTCAACCGACTCGGCGCGAATCGCATTGTGGTACTCCAGCATAGCCTGCAATGCCTTGTCGTCGTCGACCATTGCACCCGTATGGGTGGCCGCAACCTTCGCCGCTCTGACGGTCCGCCCCCCCTTAAGTATGGCCACCGGCTTGCGAAGCTCATCAGCCCGGCGCAAGGCCTTGATCATCCGATCTGGCTCACGGATGGCCTCGACAAACATGATCACGCCACTAGTTTGAGGTTGCTCTACCGCGTCCGTGATGAATTCCGCTGCAGTCGTGACCGCTTCATTACCAATGGAGGCCACGCAGGAAAGGACGCGGCTGCAAGCCTGGTAGAGCATTGTTGCGATCGAGCCGCTGCCCGAAATCAGCGCCACACTCGCTCCACCCGTGATCTCCTGATCCAGGTTGGACATGAAGCTCATCGCCGCGCCACTGCGCACCTCAAAGATACCGGTACCATTCGGGCCGCACATCACGGCTCCAGCCTGGCGACACAAATCAACCATACGCTGCTGTAGCACTGCACCATCTTCGCCCGCTTCCGCAAAGCCGCCGCTAAACACCACGAAAGCTCTTATGCCCTTGCTCAGGCACAGTTGCAATTCTGGCAATACATGCTCCGCAGGGCGTGCGATCACAGCGACATCCACCACCTCAGGAATATCCTCTACCGACGGATAGCAGCGATAGCCCGCGATTTCCAGAGCCTGAGGGTTGACAGGGTAGACCTGCCCCTCGTAACCCAGATTCCGCAAATAGGCAAGGGGCCGCCCCGAATATTTACTCGCATCGGATGAAGCGCCCAGCACCGCGATGGATCGCGGCCGCATTAGCCGGGCCATGGCTGAGCGATTCATGGCTCAGTAAGCAAGGCCCGCGCGATCGAGCACACGCATGGCTTTCCAGATCATCGGGCCATCCACCATGCCGTCGCCCACCATGTAAACGCCGGCACCGCGGCTTTGCGCATCGCGATAACCCGCAACCACTTCCTTCGCATAGGCTATTTCTTTGGCACTCGGGCTAAAAACCTCATGCAGCACGGGAATATGACGAGGTGTCGGACAGCTGCGGCCGGTAAAACCAAGCTGCTTGGAATATTCGCTGCTCGCCCGCAGACCGTCCACGTCATGGACCACGATGTGCATCACATTGATGGGCTCGAGCCCCGCCGCTCTGGCGGCCGAGACCACACGGCTCATCGCATACAAGGTCTCGAATTGCGCTGGTGTACGGGTGGCACCAATGCTGTGGGTATAGTCCTCAGCGCCGAAATGCAGGTTCGCCATGCGTGGATGCGCCGCAGCGATCTCATAGACATTACGCATTGCCTCAGCCGTCTCGATGTAGCAAGATAACAAGATAGCACCGACGGGCAAGCCATTACGAGCCTCCAGCGTGTGGAGCACCCGGGCAACCACTCGTACGTCCTCAGGGGTCTTAACTTTGGTGATGATGAATCCGGTTGGCGGAGAGTGCTTGGTGAAGTATTCGAGGTCATCCAGCCAGAACGGCGTGTCGGGGCCATTGATACGAATGAATAGCTCCTTGTCGCCATAGTCGTAAGTATTGAGTGCTTCTGCCGCAATGCGGCGGCCTTCAACCTTGCGCTCAGGCAGCACGGCGTCTTCAATGCAGATGATGCAGGCGTCGGCACCGGTGGCGGCCTGCTTGCGCAAAAGATCGACATTGTCAGCGGGCGCCATCAGAAATGAGCGACGCTTGCCCCGGGGGCGGCCTACGGCATCAGAGGGGGAATTCATGGAGGGCAAACCTTTCGTTTAAGTCACTTGTGCTTATACCAGAGCTCAGTCATCGATTCGCCCCGCTTCAGCCCATCGCGCACCTGGTGATCACTCTCACCGATCAGGCGGGCCTGCTCGACAATGGCCTGACGGTCGTCCCAGGGCGCCGAAAGTACGCCGCCCAGACAGCCGGCCACCAAATCACCCGTCTCGATACGAATGCCGCTGAGGTAGACCGGGAGCCCCACCTCGATGATCCGTGCATGGCCCGCCACGGTGGCCATGGCAGTCCCGAGCGCAAAGACCGCCAGCGCAAGATCCATACTGAGCAACTGTTCGACATCGCGCACGCAGCCGTTGAGAACCACGCCCACGGCGCCCTGACGCACCAAATGCGCAAAGGCCAGCTCTCCCATGGCGCTGAGCATCAGGCCGCCCGCATCGAGCACGATCACATCACCGGGCTTTGCCTGATCGCGTAACTGCGCCCCACCGTATTGCTTAACGGGAATATCCTTGTGCGGCTCATAGTGAATCCGCGCTGTCAGTGCGCGGCCGACAAAGCTGGTGCGCCGCGCCTGAGGCTTGAAGGAATGCAAGATGCCCCCCGTTTGCGCACGACGGGCCGCATCTCCCAAGGTGTAACCATCAAAGCAGCACAACTCGGCAAGCACCGGATCGACCACTGGATCAAAGCTCATTCCTTCAACTCGATCGTCTTCACCAGGGCGCTGAATCGGTCGAGTTCGCGATTGATGAACTGCCCCATTGCATCCGGCGTGTCGGCCACCACCTCATGGCTCTGACCATTGAGGATTTTTGTAATGGCTGGGTCCTTCAAAGCCGCAGCAACGAGGGAGTTGAGGCGGTCAATGATGGGTCGCGGGGTACCTGCACGCGTGATCAGCCCAAGCCATTCATAGCTTTCAAGTTGCGCATACCCTTCGTCGGCCATGTTCGGTAAATTGGGGAAGCCCACCGGGTTACGACTCCCCGTTGAAGCCAGCACATTCAATTTACCGGCATCGATGAATGCCTTAACGCCCGGTGGCGCCACAATCATCATGTGAATACGGCCGGCGGCCAACTCGAGCGCAGCCGGGCCCGCACCCTTGAACATCACCGGCGTGACCTTTAGACCCGCCTCATTCTTGAAACGCTCCATCATCACGTGGCCGTTGCTCAGCCCACCCGCAATCCCATAAAAATACTTGTCGGGGTTCTGCTTGACCAGCGCAACAAGTTCTCGCACATTGCGCGCAGGCACTGAAGGATGTACCACGAGCACACTGGACAGTCGAGTGAGGGTCGTGATAGGCGCGAAGTCGCTACGCACGTTGTAACCGACGTCCTTGTTGACGTAGGGATTGACCACATGCGAGCTCGATACCATCCCCAGGCTATAGCCATCGGGCTGAGACCGCGACACCTCGGCGGTACCGATCGCGCCGCTCGCACCAGGCTTGTTCTCCACTACGACAGGCTGGCCTAGCGCATCGGCGAGACGGGTCGCGAGCAATCGGCCGATGGAATCGGTCGCCCCCCCTGTGCCATAAGGGATGATGAGCCGAATGGGACGGTTGGGCCATGCCGCAGGTGGATTTTGGGCAAAGACCCAAGGTGCTGCAAGCAAACCGCCAGCAGCAAGTACCATGCGTCGGCGTGAGGAATTGGTGGTGTTCATGGATCTTGTCTCCTATCATTAAAAATACCGTGATCAAGGCAGGTGGACACTGTCAACCATGCGCTGCTTGGCCTGGAGCGAATAAGGTGCGGTCATCACACGAATGGGCGATCCTTCGACAAAGGCGAGAATATTTTCCAGCGATTGGCCATAGAAGACGTGGAATTGTTCGTCGGTGATGTAGCCGGTATGAGGCGTCAGAACCACGTTATCAAGGCTGCGAAAAGGATGCTGCAAGGGCAGCGGCTCGATGTCATAGACATCCAGACCCGCGCCAGCAATCCGCCCCTCGCGCAGTGCGGCCAGCAGCGCTTCCTCCTGAACGATCGGCCCACGAGAAGTATTGATAAGAAAGGCGCTGGGCTTCATCAGCCTGAGCTCCCGGTCACCCAGAAGACCCCGGGTTCGATCGCTGAGCACAAGCTGTGTGGTGACGATATCAGAGACGGTCAGCAGCTCGTCGAGGGGCAGCCGCCGGGTACCGCATTCGGCGGCGCGCTCAGCGGTCAGGTGATGACTCCACGCCACGGTATCCATGCGCATGGCCCGCGCGATTTCCAGCATCCGCTGGCCCGCTATGCCCAAGCCAAGAATGCCCAGAGTCTTACCCTGCAAGGACATACTGGGCCGGGTTTGCCAACGGCCCGCACGGATCGCCCTGTCGTCGCGGACAATTCCACGCGTCAAGGACAAGATCAGCCCCCAGGCCAATTCCGGCATCGCAGCCATTACCGAGGCCGTGTTGCAAACCGTGATACCCATCCGCTGGGTCGCCTCGAAATCCACGGCCCAATTGTCTGTGCCTGTAACGCACAGCAACTTGAGCTGAGGCAAACGCTCGAGCAGAGAAGCTGTGAATCGGGTCCGCTCACGCTCGGAAACGATGATGTCAAAAGGTGCAAGGCGCTGGGTAACAGCCTCCTCGGTGTCTAAATGGTCATGAAAGAAAGTTAGCTCTGCCTTGCCATCCAGCCGACTCCAGTCGGCCACATGGCGCACGATGCGCATGTAGTCGTTGATTACAGCGGCGCGCAACATGGGCTTCGAAGGTTCTCGGTCTCGGACAATAGCGGCTCTACAGTTGCCGAAAATTGAGCTCTACCGTGACGCCATTGGGGTCGGTGACGAAGAGCTGCTTTAGTGAGAGTTGAGGCACATCGCGTTCGGTGTATTCCACACCCAGGTGCTGCAGATGCGCGAGGGCTCCGGCAAAGTCGGGACCGTCAAAGGCGACATGGTCGATCGCACCGCTTCCTTCGAGGGTTGACAGGTCCTTGGCGCCCAGGTGAGCTTCAAGCTCCTTCATAGCCTGCGGGTTCGATATATCAATGCCGCTCACATGAACGACCGGAACATCAGCCCGGTCATAGAGCCAGGCACCAGGACGGGTGCTGGGCCTTGGTCCCACAAGTAACCCCAGCACCGAGGTATAGAAGTCGATGGTCTCCTGAATTTTCGGAGTGCGGAGATTGTAGTGATCCAGGCGCAGTTTCATCGCGATGCCCTTCAATGTATTAATAAATGATATAACAATAAATCGACCTTTGCAAGACCGGATCCAGCAGGGTAGGATCTTGCTGATCAAGGCTCTCGCAGCAAGATCACACATAGAGCGCAAAGTCCTCTGCATCAGCCAAAATGCTCAGATCCCCATCGAGCCGACCTGTACAGCAGCCATAGCCACTTTAGGAGGACGGTGTAGTTGGCTTTGCTATATTAGGTCTGCTGTTCGCCGCTGGCTTTAACTAAAGCACCTTAGGAATCTCTTGTTCCGATTTGTCTACCTAAAGGGTGAGCTTACGAGGGTACCCCGTTCGTCAAGAACTCATTAGCGCCCCACCCTGCGGGATCTGGGACTCATATACCGTCTGTCCGCTTTTGACCAGCCTGACCAGTCTAAGGTGACAGTCTGAGTCTCAGGGTGCACCTCTACGCAATAGCCGTATTGGTAGCCACGTGCATTTTCTTGAGTGGTAAAGTGAATACCACTTTCACGAGGAGCAATAAATGCGCATGCATTTCTGGCTTACTGAAATAAATATTTTCGAACCCGTCAGGTAACCAGCCTAGATGATGAACCAGTGAGAAACGAAGAGGTAATTCTTCCAACACGCGGGTAAATCATTGCCATCTCGAGGGTTTACCCCCTGCAACATTGTTATAAAACTGAATTGAAATGGCTCTTCACTGGTTAAAACCTGAAGCCAGCAATTCATCAAGGGTAAGTTATGACTAAATTATTTCAGTCGCTTCTACACACAATCATTGCAGGTGTGATGCTTTTGATAGCCATTGTTTTGATCGCCAATCAACCAACAAAATTTAACTATCCCTTGAGGCGCAGGTTTGTT
>Ga0209442_1001720_pt1 | contig 12223 bp, 9 predicted proteins | sample LauGreSBDMM110DD_2_FD_187565 | JGI IMG/M metagenome (GOLD analysis project Ga0209442, IMG submission 187565) | Freshwater lake microbial communities from Lake Michigan, USA - Sp13.BD.MM110.DD (SPAdes) (version 2) | ecosystem: Environmental > Aquatic > Freshwater > Lake | place: Lake Michigan, USA...
TTTTCATCTGGGCGATATTGCCTTCAACCAGGGGGTTTCCCTTGCCTACGTAAGGCTTCATGTCGCTGTCATACATGGCCATGGATTCGGGGCCGGGGTCTTTGGTCGCGATTAGCTTGGCGTCAAGTCGGCGACGGTGTTCGGCCAGCACGGCGGCATAGGCCGGATCGTCCGCGAGGTTACGGACTTGGTGGGGATCTTTCGCGAGCTCGTAGAGCTCCTCACGGGGACGGGTCGGGCTGAAGAGGAGTTTCTCGGAGAGCTCTGGCAGCTGGCCAGCGACGTGCAGTTCACGCAGGCGCTGCACGGTTGGCTTGCCGTCCTTATAGGCGCAGGGCTGGAGGTGTGGACGTTCAGGGTGGAAGTTGCGGATGTAGATGAACTTGTCCGTGCGCAGGCTGCGGATCTTCTCGGTGGTCTCGTCGCAACGGTCGCGGGCGGAGAAGGCCTCGTCGCGCTTCGCATAGTTGGCGGCGAGGATATCCTTACCTTGCATCCAGGCTGGCACGCCGAGGCCGGCGGCGGAGAGGGAGAGGGCGGCGAGGTCGATATGCTCGACCAGGTCTGGGCGGAGCTGTCCGGCGGGGATGCCCGGCCCACGGATGACGAGCGGCACGTGCGCACCCTCCTCGTAGAGGAACTGCTTTCCTCGGGCGTGGCTGATACCGTGGTCGGTCATGAAGATGATCAGCGTATTTGCCAGCTGGCCTTCCTTTTCGAGGCGAGCGAGCACGCGCCCGACATGCATATCGGTCAGGCGGACCGCGTCGAGGTAGTCGGCCCAGTCCTGAAGCAGCACGGTATCGCGAGGATAGTAGGGCGGCAGGGTGACCTTGGTGGGGTCGGTGCAGGCACCCAATTCACTGACGACATGTTCACGGAATTTAACTCGGCCCGCTTCGGCGCCTTCACGCAGTTTGCCGCCATTAAGCTGCACCTGCATGAAGAACGGCTGTCCCGCCTTGCGACCGGCCCAATCGTGCGAGTCGTAGATGGCTGGGTCCCACTCGAAGTTATAGTCTGTCTTACCGAGGCGACTCGCTCCGCCCGTCTTGGCCTTCTTGCCCTTGCCGGCGCCGAAGGGCAGACCGCGGAAGTCGAGGTCAGTCAGTCCGCTGCCGATGCAGGTATAATAGCCGCCTTGCTGGAAAATCTTTGGCGTCGGCGTGACCTCCTTGGGCAGCGTGATCTTCAGCTCGCCCCGCCCGCTCCGGTGATGGTGGGCGCCGATGGTCGTCTGATACATCCCGGTGACTAGAGCCGAGCGGCAAGGGGAGCAGACCGGCGCCGTCACGTAGGCTCGGCTAAAGCGGACGCCTTCTTGAGCGAGCCGGTCCACGTGCGGGGTGGCGATGGTCTTCTCGCCGTAGCAGGAGAAGTTAGCCGACATGTCGTCGACGATGAACCAGAGCACGTTGGGCCGGTCGGCGGCGGACGCCGTCAGGGCAACGATTAGGCAGAGCAGGGGGCGCATGGGGGTGGAGGTAAGTTGGGCGTAAAGTCGTGACGGTGCAAAAACAATGGGGTCAGACCCCATTAATAGGGTCTGACCCCATGATGGGGATAGCCGTCTTCGCCGACTGCTGGAGGGGGTATTATAGGTAGCGGGAGCGAGTTCTTTGGTCGAGGGGCTTTAGCGTTGTAACAGCTGGGTCTTCACCTCCTGCGGGAGGGAGGAACGATTGATCCATTGGGTCGCGGCGGCGGGGTCTTTCTTGGACCACTGCTCAAAAGTAATTTTCTGAGTTTCGGTGCGGATGCCCTTGTCAGCGATTCCGGTGGCCATAACCATGGCTGCTTGCGGGTCATTTGCAGCCAGTGCTCGGCTCATACCTACCGCAACTAGGTCTTTATTCGGGCCCGCGGGGAGCGACTGCATCCACTGGGTCGCGGCGGCGCGGTCTTTAGAGCACCAATCACAGGCATAAGCATCCAAGAACTCAGTGCGTAAGCCCGTGTCACTGATTCTTAATTTTAAATCCAAGCCATCTTGCCGATCAGACATAGATAAACCGTCGCTAACACCACTCAAAGCAACATCTCTAGCTGGGCTCACGGGGAGCGACAGCATCCACTGTCGTGCGGCGGCGCGGTCCTTCTTGTACCACTCCCATGCTACAAACCTCTTCGCGTTATTGCGTATGCCCGCGTCACCGATTACTGAGGCCAAATACCACGCTGCTTGCGGGTTATCGTAGTACATACCTTGGCAGATACGGCCTAAAGCCAAGTCTTTCGTCTGGCCTGCGGGGAGCGACAGCATCCACTGAATGGCGGCATCGGGGTGTTTCACGGCCCACCTCGTTAATATATCTGCATTCTGCGCTGCAGGGCATTCCAACTGCAGCTCAGTGCGTATGCCCGTGTCATCGATTCCTGAGACCATATCCCACGCTGTTTGCGCGTCGCGGTCGCCATCCCCAGAGATACTCAAATGTAAAATGATACCCTTCGTAGCTAGGTCTTTAGTCCGGCCCTTGGGGAGCGACTGCATTACGGCGAGAGCTCCTTGGAAATCATTGTACGCTGCCATTCTGAAAGCCTCAGGGATCGTGCTATCTTGCGAGGCGCCGGGCGAAAGTGACTGAATATAAGCAAGCGCCTTTTTAAAATCTTTAGATGCAACGGAGACAATTACCCCTCGAAGAATCAGGTCCTTGACCTTCGTGTTGGTCTGCTGGTTAGCCCAGGCGAAAGCCGCCTCCGGGTCGGACTTGGCCCAAGCAGCACCGATAGCTTCCACCACCCAACTTTCAAGATCTTGCTCGCGAACTTGATCAAGCAGAGCAATCGCCAAGTCTGGAGCGCTCTGAACAAACAAACATCCATAATCAGTAAAGCCAAGCCACCCCCCTTCCTCCTCAATATTCAACAGCAAGCGGAGCACGCTCTTACGGTCCTTTTTAACACCGCTCTCTATCGCGGCTTTGAGGGCAGCTTTCTTCTCTTGGATTTGTGGCACACTCCCAGACCCTTTTTGAAGGGCCTGTAGTTCGGCCAGAGCCTGTCGGATCTCTGAGGGATCAAATTTCTCGCCAGCGGCAGGCTTTGAGTCGCTCTTCTCCACATTCACCGTTGGTGGCTTACTCTGGGTAGCCAGGGGGGGCTTGATGCTCTTTTTAATGGAAGTCGATTGGCTCACGAGGCCTATCGTGACTAGGACTCCGAAAAGCAGGATGGCCGTGAGGATGAGGAGGGAGCGAGTCTTCATGATGTTGTGTCCTTTTATGGAGAATCTCTATTGGATGAGGGGGTGCAAAAACAATGGGGTCAGACCCCGTTAATAGGGTCTCTGTTTTCCGTGGTGAAAGCGGCTCGGTAGGATGGATAGGACTTCTCGCTGACCTGATCGTAAGGGCCGGGCTTGGGCCAGCCCTTGGGAAGCGGTGCTTCATCGACATAGGCAGGGGGCTGCATGGGAGTGGGATTCTGCGCCGGGGCGTCGGCAGCAGCGAGGCACGCCAGAACGAGAATGAAAGGGCGGTAATATTTTTTCATATTGGGCTGGTTAAATGAGGGATTACGTAGAACCGAGGTCGGAGGCGGACGCTTACCCCAAAACAGTGTAGCCGCCCATTAAAGGGCGGCTGAACACGCTGTCACTACTGGGGTGTAAAGTCCGCAATCTTTCATGGATTGGGCTTATCTTCCGAAACGTGCCTTTTCCGGGGACTGTAACAAACGGATGTCCTGAATCAGATCTTCCTGGCGTTCGAGATTGCGGAGGGTCGCCTTGAACGCATTCCGCGCGGTCCAAGCTTCATCCGCGAACTGGATCATCGGCTGACGGTCGAAAATGGCCGATTGAAGTAACTGAATGTCTTTTCCGGGCGTGATGGCGGAGTACTTGTCGATGAACTCCTGGCCGCGGCGGATGTAGTAGCGCCAGCTCGCCTCATAGTCGTTGGCGTCATAGAACTCAGAGCCTTTTTTGAGCGTATCCTGTACGAATGTGATGGCATCCACGGTGGAGATATCTTTCTCCGGCAATTCCATCGGATCGGGGATGACGCTATCGATCACGTTGACCAGTCCGTTGTATCCCTCGATATCGGTTTCACGGATGTTGACCCCGTTGATCGTGCGCTTGTCGCCGTCTCGCAGCAGGTAGATGGGCGCTCCGTGGATCGTGCGGATCCTATTATATGGCTTGCAGTTTTCCGATACGTGTTTGCCGATAATTACGTGTCGGGCAAGGAGCCCGAAAATCACCTCGCGATTCTTCCCGGAAGGGTTGGCAATGATATCCGCATATTTCCCAGAAGCTTTCCAGGCATCGTCGGTGGGGGCGAAAATCGTGAACTCCTGGGATGAGGCCACGTTGAGCGACAGTCCGCATGAATCCAGAAGTTTCACCAGAATGCTGAAGCGGTCATCTTTTCTGAGAATATCGAAAAGTCCCTTTTCCACCGGAGGAATCACGCTGTCAATCACGTGCACAATGCCGTTCGCGCAGGGCAGGTCGGTTTCTTTGATGACCGCTCCATCAATCGTTGCTCCGCCCGCGGTCGCTTTGAAATTCAATTGCTGACCGAATACTGACTGGGGGGTGACATCCGAGACGCCGAGACTGCGAAGCCCCGGCACTTTCCCGGCCGCGAAGGTCCCCTCGGTGATGTGATGCTTGATGATGTCTACCAGACGCTGGTCATTTTCCGGAAGGAAGAGAGATGCGACAAAATCCGGAGGCAGTTTTTTGAACGCCTCATCGGTCGGCGCGAAGGTCGTGTAGAGTCCGTGCATATTTTGGAAGGTTTTCCCCTGACGGCTCGCCGTGATGGCTTTGGTGAAAATCGTGAAGCGTCCATCTTTCTGGAGACGCTGAAAAAGATCGTCCGTCGTCGGAGTCAGCACTGTGTCGATCAGGTAAATCACGCCATTGGAACAGGGGATAGGCTTCGCCGTAAATCTGGCCCCGCCGATAACCTTATTCTTGTAATCGATGGAAACGAACTGCCCCGATGCAGTTCTGAGCAGAGTAAATTGTTCGAGCCCGAATTCCGGCTCGGAGCTGGCGAGCACATGGAAATTGAACACCTCTGCAAGTCGCTCGTTGTTCTGTGGGGCCAGCAAAGTCTCCACTGCCCCCTTCGGCAGCTTCTTGAAAGCCTCATTCGTCGGCGCGAACAAGGTGAAGCGGGAACCCGTGTATTTGGAGAGATCTGATCCGAGTTTGGTCTTTTCCAAAAGCGCCTGCAGGCTGCTGAGGTCTTCCCTCTCGCGAACCATTCGCCCGATGGTCTGGGCTTCAGCGGGATCGGCTGCGTTGAGGCTTTGGGGCGTGACCAGTGACAGGAGCAACGCGGCGCCTCCGAGGATTACTTGTTTAAGTTTCTTCATGGTGGATAGGTCAGAAAGTTTAGGTGGGCTTTTTGACGTATTTTCTGAGGCAAGATAGGGCATGTGAGTGAGTAAGGGTTTCAATGATATTCTTCGCCCAAAAGGAGGAAATGGATTCAAAAATTGCTAGGAACTTACTTCCGTGCCCGCCGTACCGAAACCGCCCAGAATACGGCGGGTGATCGGGGACTTAGCGCTTAGGTAAGGCGGACAACGCGGCGCGGAACTCGATTAACAACTGATCGGCGATGGCGGAGGTACGATCGAGGATGACCTGTCTTTCCTGCTGATTAGCCTCGGGCCAAGACTCATCCAAAAAATCTAATTCCTCCCCGAGTTTTACTATGCGAGGCTTGAGCGCCACCATGGCCAGAACTATCTCTGCGGAATTAGTGAGGCCGGAGTCTTGGGATTCATCGGCATGACCCAGTTCCTTAATCATCGCCCGGACCTCAGCTTCCTTCTGTTTCAACAAAGTATTCAAAGCTTTCGGCCCCAGTTCCGTAGCGTCCGGGCGGACATTCTTAGACTCATCTAAATTGAGGGATGCAGAGCTGCGCAGATTGACCCTCACCTGACCTTTTGCGGGAGGTGCCTGCGTCGGCTTCGCCACTGGCGTAGCAATCTCAGCGCCTCGACCAAGGAAGCGCAGGCCGACCAGCACAACACCAAGGGTGAAGACTAATCCCAGCAATAAGCCGAGCCGGACACGTGACGTCGTAGAAGGCTGGAGAGACATGGTGATGACCGGGGACGGTTTGTGGGGCTAGCTGATCACCTTTCCTAGGTTAGTTCTTCGCCAGCGCGACCACGTGCTCCTGCTTCGATTTGACCACCCCGCCGGGGTGTTCGCGTGTGATCACGAACGCTTGTGGATTGGACAAGGCGAGTTTCGCTGCGATGGGGACCACCACTGGCGAACCATTACGCGGAATATCAAAAACGCCGCCATCAACGGGTGCGTCCGAGTCCCGGGTGGGATCCACGATCCAAAGTTGGTATTGGGCCTTGCGGGGATCGTTAGCGGGAATGCCCGTGAGGATCATGAATCCTCGCTGCTGAGCATCGCTCCAGAGGACCTGGCCGGAGGCTTGTTTAAACTCGCCGCGGCCTTCGAATTTCCGTTCGATCAAGTCCTTGTCTACCGAGCGGAGAAGGGCGGCGGCCTGTTCCGGAGGCAGTGGTGCTTCTGTTTGCGTGAGCACGAGCGAGAGAATCACGACTGCGGCGGCCGCCGCCCATCCGGTCATCGGATGGAGCAAAATGTTTTTCCAAGCTGGAACCTGCGGGTAAATGATAGGCGAGCCTCCAGGAAGCCCGATCATGTCGGCCTGCTGGTGCAATCTGGCAGCCAGGCCAGCCGGCATCGGTTCGGGCCGTTGCAATACAGGTTCGAGCGCCAAGGCTCCGGCCAGTAACTCGAGTTCTGCGTCTGGCGAGATGCCTAACTGCTTACCCAGCAAGGCGAGTTCGCGCTCCTCTTCGAGCGACAGATCGCCGAGGGCGCGACCAGCCAGCAGTTCATTGTAACGATTTACTGGATCAGACGGGTTCATAATACGGTTTTGGTGTTGGTGATCCCAGCACGCCTGAGACGATCGCGTAGGGCGAGCAGTCCGCGCCTGAGGCGAGTCTTAACCGTGCCCAGAGGCAGGCCGGTCTTATCAGCGATTTCCGGATGGGTGAAACCTTCATAGAAAAACAGATGAAAAAGTTTCCGAGTCTCTTCCGGGAGGGTTTCGAGTGATGATTTTAATGCTTCTGCATCGTAATGAATAGACGAGGCCTCAAGCGCCGGATTAGGAAAGGAACTCTCAACTTCCAGAGGCACGAGACCTGGACTGCGCAATTGGCGGCGGATGAAATCGATTGCGCGACGACGCGCGATCATACCTATAAAGGTGGATTCGGAGGCAATCGCAGGGTCGTAGGTCGCAGCCTTTTTCCAGATTTCGGCGAAGATTTCCTGGACGAGATCCTCGGACGAAGTGTTGTTGTTGACGTAGCGCCGCACAAGCGTCCAGACGATCGGCCCGTAAAGGTTGATGCACACGTTCATGGCGCCGGTCTCACCGGCCGCGACTCGTGTCAGGACGGTCTTTGAGGTGACATGAGCGGGAGTGCTCATTATGGTTTGGGTAAATTCATTATCCAAAAAAAAGATTCCTAGGTTCGCAAAGTGTTTCCGGCCGCTGCTTGTGGAGAAAGCGGGTTTGGATCTGATTGAGCAACAAAGAAAAAAAGAACTCCGCCCTAGGCTTGAAAGAGCCTGGAGCGGAGACTCCCGTGATTATTTATTAATCGTAGTGATTAATAAGGCCGGAACCGCTTCCTATCAGTTCCCCTTGCCCTTGTCAGTTGCGGGCGGCAGGAGGACGGCATCGATGATGTGAATTACTCCGTTGGAGCACTTTACGTCAGCGGTGGTCACCTTCGCCGTATTCAGAAAGAGAGAGCCTTCCTTTACTTCCAGCTTGATCTTCTTTTTATTGAGCGCGGTAGCCTCGGTGAGCTTGACGGCGGTCCCAGAAGGTACGTTGCCGCTAACAACATGGTAGGTCAGGATATCGATGAGAATCCCCTTGTTCTCCGGCTTGAGGAGATCTGCCACCGTACCGGGCGGGAGTTTCGCAAAGGCTTCATCCGTGGGAGCGAAGACGGTAAAGGGTCCATTTCCCTTGAGGGTATCCACTAGGCCTGCGGCGGTAAGGGCGGCGGCCAGAGTCTTGAAGGAGCCGGCGCTGACCGCAGTCTCCACGATATTCTTTTCTTCGGCCGCATTCAGCGATGCGCCCGAGAAGGCCACAATACTCAGGACGAACGCGAGTTTTTTCATTAATGATTTCATACTGTTGGGTGTTTTTATTTTTTGTTGGTTGATCGGTGCTCGTGAATGAGAACCGGTTTCAATCATATCTTTCGCCCCAAAGCTGGAAATGGATTCAAAAATTAACAGGAATTTACTTCTGCGCTGAGCAGTGTTCGCCTTCTCTGCTAGCGCTTAAATAGGCTGGATCGCTCAAAAAAAATGGGGTCAGACCCCGTTAATAGGGTCTGACCCCATTGTGGGGGAAGGGGAAGGACGGCTTACTTCTGGGTGAAGACGAACACGCCGTGCTTGTTGGCAGTGACGATAGCCGGCTTAGCCTGCTTAGTCAGCGGGCCGGTCCAGAATTGAGTGCCGACGCCACTATCGCGGTCGACTTGATGAGGGATGAACGTCGCGCTGCCCTTACCGTCGCGCTTGAGTTCGAACCAATACACGACGGGGTCGCCCATGGGATCGTCATCGGCCTTGGGGCCGTGCGCCCAGCGGCGCTTACCGGTAACGATGTCGAGGAGTCCGTCGCCGTTCACGTCGGCCATTTGGATGGCATGGAGCTGACTGAAGACCACGCCTTGCGGGTTCTCGGCGGGCGTTGCGCCCATGACCTTGCGTTCGGTGAAGGAGCTGTCGGCGTTCTGTTCAAACCAGGACAGGCCATAGCCATGGGCCTTAAGGCTCGTGATGACGTCGTTGCGCCCGTCGCCATTAACATCGAGCACATACATCTGGGCGCCGCCTTGACCAAACTTCGCAGGGTGGAAGACCCAGTCAGTGTCCTTCGTCGTGTCCTTGGGTTGCTCATACCAGCCGTCCTTCTCGAGGATGTCCATGCGGCCGTCGCCGTTGACGTCGCCAGCACCGTAGCCGTGGGTATACTTGAAAATCTTCTGATCGTTCGCAGGCGTCTTGGGGGTGATGGGACGGAAGCGCGCCTTGCCGAGCGGGTTATTCCAATCGATCTCGGCGTAACCGAACTGGCCACCGGACTTACCGCCCTTGGCGTTCTTGGGCTTGGCGAGGTCGCTGGTATGGCAGAGTAGCTCGGGCTTACCGTCGCCATTGATGTCCATGAGGCTGGGCGATTCCCCATCGGCTACATCAAAGATATTATGCCGGGCCCAGTCACCGCCCTTGCCGGCGGGGTTGACGAAGACGAAGGCGGGTTCTCCGGGTAGGCCGTAGACCAGAAGGTCGGGCCAACCATCCGCAGTGAAGTCGTAAGCAAACTGAATGAAGTAGTCCGAGTAACCTGACGCTGGGTTGTAGGGCGTCTTGCTGGGGCCGCTGGCGTTCTGGCGCTCTGGGGTGTAGGCGAGCTTTTCCTTGAAGTCAGGGCCGAGCCAGATGAAGCGACCGGCGGCGACGTCCAGCTGGCCGTCGCGGTTGAAATCGGCCACCGCACAGCCTTCAGCGACGAAGTCCTTGGTGATGGTCTGCTTAGTGAAAGAGACCTCCGCGGCCGCGAGGGACGCGGTCGCGGCGAGGAAGGCGAGGAGGGGGCGCATGGGTGGGGTGGGGCTTATCTTTGAGACAAGCCCCCCCGCTTGGGGTTGCGAGGTAAATTGAGCCCCCGTTAGGCCAGCGCCGCTTTCACCACGTGGCCATGGACGTCGGTCAGGCGGTAATCGCGGCCCTGGAATCGGTAGGTCAATCGCTCGTGGTCAAAGCCCAGTAAGTGTAGAATCGTCGCCTGGAGGTCGTGGACGTGGACCTTGTCCTTCACGCCGGCGAAGCCCATCTCATCGGTCTCCCCGTAGGAGAAACCGCCCTTCACGCCGCCGCCGGCCAGCATGACGGAGAAGCAGTCTGGGTAGTGGTCGCGTCCAAGGACCGCGCCACCGGCCGTGCGTCCTTCGCGGAAGGGTGTACGCCCGAATTCACCGCCCCAGACGATGAGCGTATCATCGAGTAACCCACGCTCTTTGAGATCCTTAATTAATGCGGCAGCAGGCTTGTCGGTCTTGGCCATCTTTTTAGTCAGGCCATCACGAATATCTTCGGCGGGGTTCGTGCCGTGGAAGTCCCAGCCCCAGTCGAAGAGGTGGACGAAGCGTACGCCTTTTTCGACGAGGCGTCGTGCGAGCAAGCAGTTATTGGCGAAGCTAGCTTCACCGGGTTTCGCGCCGTAGGCCTCGAGGGTCGCGGCGGATTCCTTAGAGATGTCCATGACATCCGGCACGCTGGTCTGCATGCGGAAGGCGAGTTCATACTGGGCAATACGCGTGACCGTCTCGGCGTGCCCTAACTCATCTTGTTGGCGCTGGTTCAGGTCTTTCAGGGCGTCGAGCGTGGCGCGGCGCAGGTCGCGCGTCATGCCGGGTGGGTCATTGGCGAAGAGCACAGGGTCGCCCTTACTGCGGCACTGCACGCCTTGGAAGACGGAGGGCAGGAAGCCGCTGCCCCAGCAGCCTTGGCCACCGCTGGGCTGGGTACCGCTGGAGATCAGCGTCACGAAACCGGGGAGGTCTTGGTTCTCGGTCCCGAGGCCGTATGTGGCCCACGAGCCCAGCGATGGGCGTCCCTGACGGATGTGGCCCGTGAAGAGGAGCAGTTCGGCGGGGGCGTGGTTGAATTGGTCCGTATGCATCGCTCGTAGGAGCGTCACATCATCAGCAACAGTATGGAAATTAGGCACCGCATCGCTCATCCAGAGGCCGCCCTTGCCATACTGCTTGAACGTGCGCGGGGAGCCCATGAGTTTCGGCACACCGCTGGTGAAGGCGAAGGTGCGTCCCTTCAGGAAAGAATCTGGGCAGGGCTTTCCGCTCTGTTCCACCAGCGCTGGCTTGGGGTCAAAGATATCAAGGTTGGGCGGGCCACCTGACATGTGCAGGTAGATGACCCGTTTGGCGCGCGCCTTAAGCGGTGGGCGTTTCGGGGCGAGCGGGTGGTCGGTGTTGGCCGGCGCGGCGAAGGCATTGCCCTGCAAAGCTTGTAGGGCGATGGCGCCCAAACTGAATTGCCCAGCGCTGCTGAGGAAGTGTCGGCGGGTTTGTAAGCGGAGCTGCTCCGCGCGGACAGGATGCAAAGAAGGAGAGTTCATCGGATTAGCGGCGCATCAGGAATTCATCTAGGTTCATCATCACGCCAGCGACCGCCGTCCAGGCGGCCAACTCGGCGAGGTCAGCGCCCTTGTCGGCGGGGCCCAGCGGCTGCGTCGCCATCTTGGCGGCGAGGGCAGGGTCTTTGCGATAGGTCGCAAGCGAACGTTGCAGCAGTGTCTCCAAGGCCTTGAGCTCCTGGGCGTCGGCGGCACGTGCTACGCAGAGTCGGAAGGCCAACTGGAGGCGGCCAGCGGTGTCGGCTGGACCTTCCTTCAAGAGTCGGCGTGCGAGGCCCTGGCTGGCTTCCACGAAGACCGGGTCGTTCAAGGTCACGAAGGCCTGCAGGGGTGTGTTGGAGCGATCGCGGCGGAGCGTACAGGTCTCGCGGTTGGGCGCGTCAAAAGTGGCGAAGCTCGGGTAGGGGCTATTTCGGCGGGTATCAGTGTAGACGCTGCGACGGTGGGCGTCTTCGCCTGTGCTGGTGGTCCAGTCGTTACTGCCGCCGAAGGCTGCACTGAGCCCCGAGGCCGGCCGGATTGGCCGAACGGGAGCGCCATACATCTTGGTGCTAAGGAGGCCAGCGACCGCCAGGGCTTGGTCGCGAAGTAGCTCACCCGGCGGGCGGAAGCGCGGGCCACGGGCCAGCAGGCGATTGTCGGGATCGCGCTCGTTGATTGTTGGGTTGCTGGCGGAGGTCTGCCGATAGGCACGACTCGTGAACATCAGTCGAAGCATGTGCTTGGTGTCCCAGCCGCTCCGGACGTATTCCCCCGCGAGCCAATCGAGGAGTTCGGGGTGGACCGGGAGATCACCCTGGCTGCCGAACTCTTCGCTGCTGCGGACGATGCCGACGCCGAAGACCGTTTCCCAGAGTCGGTTGACTTGGACACGGGCGGTGAGGGGATTCTTTGGACTGACTAGCCATTCGGCGAAGCCGAGGCGATCGAGCGTGGCTTTGGTGGGCGTCGCGTGCCAAGCGGCGGGTACATTGGCCGTGACTTCGTCACCGAGG
>Ga0209442_1001725_pt1 | contig 12211 bp, 13 predicted proteins | sample LauGreSBDMM110DD_2_FD_187565 | JGI IMG/M metagenome (GOLD analysis project Ga0209442, IMG submission 187565) | Freshwater lake microbial communities from Lake Michigan, USA - Sp13.BD.MM110.DD (SPAdes) (version 2) | ecosystem: Environmental > Aquatic > Freshwater > Lake | place: Lake Michigan...
CTGCCAACATCTCCACGATCCGTCTGGAGAAGAAGGGTGACCTCATCAACTACATGTACCTGATTGCCAAGGATTCGACTGGTGCTCTGATCCCAGGCATCACCTGGACCAACGTCATTGACAAGATCGATCTGCTCATTGGCGGTCAGGTTGTCGACACACAGGATATCACCTGGATGACGAGCGTCGAGGCAGTGACTGGCGCCCAAAACTTCTCGCAGCGCTTCCTTAACAACAACACATCTGGACTCAACAACGCCACCAACGGGTTCCTGCCGCTCAAGTTTTTCTTCTGCAAGGACTGGAACGTGTCGATGCCTCTTGTGGCTCTCCAGTACCACGACATCGAGCTTCGCATCACGTGGAGCGCGAACCTGGGTACGACGCTGACACTGACGGGTCTGCCTGCACCCGCGGCACACTCCACGTTCCAGTATGAGGCCTGGACCAACTTCGTCTACCTGGACCAGGCGGAGCGTGAGTACTTTGCCAACACGCCCATGGACCTGCTGATCACCCAGATGAACCGAATCCCCATCGCGACCACCAACATGCAAGAGTTGGCTCTGGCTCACCCCATCAAGTTCCTGGCGTTCCAGTCCAACAACTATTCGACGGCGTACTCTCTTGGTGCTACCCAGGTCCCAGCCATCAACTACCAGTTCAAGACACAGATTAACGGCGTGGACATTGGTGACACGCGCTCCATGTTCCAGTGGATCGATGTTCCCCAGTACTACCACACGCCTTTCGGCTACAACCACAACAACGCGACTGCCAACGTCGCACTGATTTCCTACTGTCTGGACACGTCAAAGCTTCAGCCGACTGGCACGCTGAACTTTTCACGCATCGATACGTTCCGTATCGTCGCACCCGCTGGTGTCTCACTGAGCACACTGGCTGGCGGCAACGGTCGCTTCTTTTACGCAATGAACTATAACGTCCTGCGCATTAAAGACGGAATGGGAGGCTTGCTGTATTCGAACTAGATTGTTTCTTCTACTTCTTCGGTGGTGGTTTGGCGAATTTGTGGATTATGAAAAAAATAACAGCCGCGATGAATGCGGTGGCGAGCATGCCCGTCGCTGACAGGTTACCTGTGTCGCTCATAAATTTAGGAATAAGATCCGCCAATTTGTTCTGAATCGGTTTGGAGAACGCAGCGACTGCGGCAATGCCTGCGATAGCTGCGTTCAACTGGTCGTCAGTCAGACCAAATGGGTTCTTTGAAGAGGATGAAGGAGCTGGGCCTGCGGACGCATTGTCCAGGCTCAGCCCAGAGACTCTGTTGTTCTGTGGGTTTTTGTATGGACCGCCACCACCCATTGATGGACCCATGTCGAAATCAGCACTTGGAACAACGTCGGAAATTGCCGTAGAGAAATCCATTTCTATTTGAGGAGGTTTTATTTCGGGTTTAAATAACTCGCGCTGTTCAATCGCGCGCGTCTGGTACACCGGCTGAAGTTCATCCGGGACACCAAATGAACTCTGGTGCTGGACCGAAGGCTGCATGGGTTCCACCTGAGGAATGTACTGCAGGATGTCGCTCGATCCGTTGAAATCGAGATTCTCGATAATCATCTCTACTGTTTCCAGTGAAATCTTTTAGGGAACGGGGGCGCAATCAGTCCAAGGGGGAGACACGAAGTGTCTCTGGTTGTCCGCCGCGAAGCAGTGACAGTGTCTCCACCTGCGGTGGAGACGGGTTTAGACCTTTTTGATGGTGACACCTGGACGTCGTGCACTCCCTGCAGGTGTTCCAGACGTGATCAGGGGTGCTGAGACGTGTCGTGGGTTGTAGTTGTTCTGGTGGTACTGCCACATGGCTTCGGATCCAATCCGGAATCCTTTGCGGATAGGTGCCTTGTAATAGTAGACACAATCCTCAATCTTGTTCGATTTGCTCGTATTGTCGAGGACGAGACACTCGTAGTTTTCTGTACAGGCGTTCATCACCTGACAAAACATGTCAAACGTCGGAAAGACGCCGAAGAACGCCTTGTACAGGCGCTCGCGGTTCTGAATCACATTCTCACGGAGCACAAACACGTAATCGACGTTGGCACGCAGGTCGGGAGTCAGGTCCATACAGTATTGCATCGTCAGCAAAAAGAATATTTTCCAGTGACGCCCGTTCATGAAACATTGCCTGATGCACGTGTCTTTCATGAACGCCTTGTCGTACATACAATCGTCCAGAAGCAAAAAGGCGCTTGTTTTTCCACCCCCTGACACGATTCGCCTCTGGCGCTCAAGCACCTTTTCGATGGCGTCTCGCTTGTAATCGCCATAAATGAACAGGTCGGGGATAAACTGCTTGTAGTAGTGGTTCCCATCTTCGGTGCCTGACATGACGATACCGACGGGTAGGTGTCGCTTGTGGTACATGATGTCTGTGACGAGCGTTGACTTGCCTGTGCCGCGCTTGCCGATGAATACGCACACCTTGTCGTCGCCAATCTTGCTCGGGTCAAACTTTTTGAGCTGCAAATTGGTCATTTCCTAATGGTATACTGGGTTTTTTCCGCACGTGAAACACGCGCTGAATGTTTTCTTGTGATAGAGTAGTATGTCAGCATCACAAATTTTGCTGGCTGGACATGGTCACGAAGACCAGTGGTTGTCAGAACACCCAAACAGAACCTACTTTGAGGTCAAGTACGAGAAACCAAAAAACTTTATGGCATATTCGTACGAAGTTCCATTTGACCAGACTGCAGTGTACTACGGCGATACATCGACTTGTAGGCTTCCGACAAAAGGTGACTTTTCGAAACGATTTACCCTTCGTTCAACTTTACCGGCATTATATGAACCCTTAGGACCTGGATATGTGTATCCCTTGTACACAGACCAGGTGTATGGTGCCGTGTACATCCCAAATGGAACCGTCGCTATCCAGCCCGGGGATTTTGTCGGATACTTTAACACACAGTTCCAGATTGCATGGACGACAAATTTCGTAGGAACAGCCAACATAGACGTGGCGTACGACGCTTCACTTATCAAGTTTGTGTTCACATCGACAGTGTACGATTACATTTATTTCCCAGATGACATGAGCGGTGTTTTTTGGGGGTTTGATCCACGGTCGTTTGATTTTGTGACAACAGGGGGGTTCAAGGCGTACAGATTTGTGAATGGTGTCATTACAGCTCCATTTACACTCTATCAGGCGGGGTGGATCCGAGGGTTCACACCACCCCCTGACGTCGGGTTTTCATACGTCGATTCAGTCGCATGTAGGCTCGTCAAGAGCGCGACGCTTCTCATCGGTGGTCAGACGATTGATAAACTCACGAGTGAAAGACTCATCATCGAGGATGACCTCGGCGTCGCCTATGAAAATCAGGCAGGTCTTACGATTCTGGAAGGCAAAAATGACACGTCACCAGTGTATGCACCGAGAGAATACTATACGCGTTTGACATTTAACACCGACAAACTGAACATGAAAGCACTTTACAATCAGGATGTCCGAATCGACATTGAGTATGAAAAATTTGAAAATCTTCCTTCGAATTTAATCACAACAAACGGGTTTTTAGATGGAGCTTCGTATGTAACATCAAACCTTCAAGCTATTACAGCTGATGGTATAAATAATTTCAATGTACAGTCGGTTATCGGCTGGAAAAACTACGTCATCATGGGTCCATTGCAGTCTGATTCTTCATTTCGATTTTATAACGAAGATACCGGAACATTTTATAAATGGACGCCGGGAGGTGCTTACAGTGGTTCGTTTATAACTGTAAACGGCGGAACCATATACAGATCAGCAGGTCCGTATCTCAAAAGAGCAGATTTAAATACCGTGCTTGCAGCGAGCACAACCCCATGGACGACGAGTACGGTAGGTGTTTTTTCTGTATTTCCAGTCATCCCATATGGCGATGCAAATAACACAATTATTACTGTACTCAGTGACGCTCGCTACGTGTACTTGCAATATGCAGTAAATTATTATATCATTGGGTCAACGTTTACGAGTTTGGTGAGCGGTACAGTTGATGGAACGCAAACAATATGGACCGTTACATATCGGTTTTACAATAAAACAGCTCCGTTGTCTCCAGCTGACCAAGCAGCTCTACAAACATTCTGGGCTACATATGGGTCAACTACATCTGTTGCCGGTCCAACTATATTTCCATCGAGCAGCGTAATTTCTTCAATGACGCAAGTTGGTTTAAATGTCACTGTCGTTGGAACGTTGACGTATGCAACTGCTACACTCACAGGTGCCGCACATATACCAGCAATTAATCTTCATAGTAATTTAATATGGCTACAATATGATTCGACTGGCGATTTTAACTCATCGGCTTCATATCAAATTATTCTTTTACCTTCAGGTCCCGCCACAGGCTCCCCGATATCTGTGAAAGATGCTTTTCCTGGTATTTTTGATGCACAACAACTTACAAATACGAATTATTACTTCAAGCCTGTATTCGATGGTCGATATATCTATTTTGCAACAGTATCTCCATACATAGCACAGTGGGATACACTTAGCGGCGGATATCTATTTACAGACGCTGGTACATTTTCTCCAAATCCACTGTACAACTCCTTGATGTTATCTGATGGGAGATACCTATACATGGGTTCAAGTTCTGTACGTGGTTCAAATGGAACCTTTTCACGATATGACACCACACTATCAATTTTTCAACAATCGTCTTGGGAATATTTCACAGGAGATACGTTAATTCGTGCGAATGATTTTGAATTTAGTCAAGCTGTTGGTTTTGATGGTAAATATATGTATTTTTTCACAAACTTTGTTGAACAAAGCGCCATCTTTCCAATTACTGATTTTTCAAGAGTGACAACATGGCACAAATATGATACAACAAAACCTTTTAATGATGTAAATTCTTGGGAATGGATTGACTTTCGCCCAGATGGAACAATTAACGCTTCAGATGGTTCTCATCCAAACATATCACTTCTTACTCACCGTACAAATGTTCTTAATACAGATCCGACATATAGACTTACAATACAAGGTATGAGGTTTGTCGTAGGTTCAAGATATATTTACATTGTAGAATTCGATGACTCGCCTGATCCAAACGCGACATATCAAGATTTTATTCAGTATAATCCTTTGACAATGGCGGGAACACTCGCGTCAAGCATGATTATCAAGTATGAAACCTTTGACGAACCAGCCCCACCACGTTCACAAAACCTGTACGGTCAAACAATAGTCAATGAGTTTACGATTCTCCAGGGGCAAACAGAAGGGTCTTTTCGACTCGACGTACGTGGACCGGTTCGTGAGTTTTGGATCACGGTCGATTCTCCAGGCGTTATCAACCATGTTGTATTCCGTCTGAATAACGAAATCCTCGTCGATGACGATCAAATCATGACACGATACATTCGAGCGTTCGAAGCGCACACGAGCATGCCATCGTCGAGCAATGTCTGTGTGTACTCTGTTTCTTGGGACCCAGAGCGACTTGCACCATCTGGAACCGTGAACATGTCGCGTGTCGCTGAACAATACGTAGACGTCACGTTGGTATCAGCAGCCCCCTCGAATGTAAAACTTCAAGTGTTCTCTAAAGTGTTCAATCTTCTCGCCATCCAAGGCGGAATCGGCGGACTTATTTTCGACTCGTAAAGTAGAAGAGGAATGGATTCCTCGACAGGCCCACCGGCTCAGTTTTCACACCAGGTGACACGCCTTCAATTCCCAAAAGATGTTCACTTTGGCGATGACATTTCGATATGGATCGCCAAAGTGGGTGACGTGGCTCTTGGCAACATGTACCTCCGGGTCGATTGGCCCGTCGCAGCTTCAGTCGACGATTCGACAGGCACGCGCATGATTGAGTTTGTCGAACTCCGGTACGAGAATGACCTCCTCGAGCGTCACTACGGCGAATCGCTCGAACTCATGAATGATCTCACCGTCACGACTGGGAAGCAACCGGTTCTGACGACACTCGTCGGCAAGGGTCTGACGAGTAATCTGTCGGCGTACTACATTCGCATGCCTTTTCGGCTCAATTTGCCCCTGTGTGCACTCGATAAAGCACCGGTGTTTCGTGTCAAGTTTCGAGCCAGTCAAGAGTTTTCAACCCTAAATTGGACAGCAGCTATCAATGTCAATCTGTTTGTCGATTACGTGTACGTGACCAAAGCCGAACGTGACTATTTCAAAACAGCAAAGATCGATTACCTTACCCATACGATTCAGAGTCTACAGTTTACAGTAGGTGCAAACATCACAAAGTCGTCATTCCTGACTGAGTTTACACGACCGGTCAAGGAACTGTATTGGGTTATCCAGACGGACGGATCAGCCGCCTATGACTATACGAACATCGGAGCCGAACAGCTCGTTTCGTTGCGTCTCCAGTTTAACGGCGTCGACGTCATCCCTGTCGAGATTGGAACACCTCTGTTCCTTCGAACAATTCAGGGGCTTGAGAATCACACACGTGTACCTGATCGGCAGTTTTACATGTACACATTCGCACTGGACCCCGAACACCCGACGCAACCCACTGGATCCGTGAACATGTCCACAATGACACGCCAGATGCACACACTCGAACTGTCATCGTGTGCATATTCACGCCAGATTCGGGTCTACGCCGTGACGCACAACGTCGTTCGGATTGCAGACGGTGCGGCAACGTCACTGTTTGATACAGTTCAGGAAGGTGGTACTACACTAGCTGGACTTGGAGAGTTAAGCACCCTTCCTACTGCAGGGAGCGCTCAATGGGCGACGCGTATTGGAGGTATAGGTGATGAGGTTGGGACCGAAATTTCAGTAGACGGTTCTGGAAATTCGTACGTCGTAGGGATTTATGGTCCTAATCCTGCTACAATTTATAATGCAGATGGAACTACATTTGGAACTTTGGTAAACAGTGGTTCTTTTGACGTCTATATAGTAAAGTATAACAAGGCTGGAACCGCTCAATGGGCGACGCGTATTGCTGGTTCAACTGTCGACGCTGGGTATGGTATTTCAGTTGACGATTCTGGAAATTCGTACGTCACGGGGTATTATGATTCTAATCCGGTTACAATTTACAATTCAGATGGAAGTACGTTTGGAACTTTGGTAAACAGTGGTTTTAGTGACACCTTTATAGTCAAGTATAACACGTCTGGAACTGCTCAATGGGCGACGCGTATTGCTGATGCAATTATCGAGTATGGATACGGTATTTCAGTTGACGATTCTGGAAATGTGTACGTCACGGGAACCTATGGTGCTAATCCGGCTACAATTTACAACGCAGATGGAAGTACGTTTGGAACTTTGGTAAACAGTGGTTCTGTTGACGTCTTTGTAGTCAAATATAACACGTCTGGAACAGCTCAATGGGCGACGCGTATTGCTGGTTCAACTATTGATATTGGATACGGTATTTCAGTTGATAGAGATGGAAATGTGTACGTCACCGGGTATTATAATTCTATTATTCTTACAATTTATAACGCAGATACGAGTACGTTTGGAATTTTGCCAAACAGTGGTTCTTATGACGCCTTTATAGTAAAGTATAACACGTCTGGAACCGCTCAATGGGCGACGCATATTGGTGGTACAGGTAACGACCCTGGGTATGATATTTCAGTTGATAGAGCTGGAAATTCTTACGTCACGGGGTACTATGGTTCTAATCCGGTTACAATTTACAATGCAGGTGGAAGTACATTTGGAACTTTGTTGAATTCTGGAATTAATAATGCCTATATAGTCAAGTATAATACATATGGAATAGCTCAATGGGCGACACGTATTGCTGGTTCAGGTAACGTCACTGGGGACGGTATTTCAGTTGACGGTTCTGGAAATTCGTACGTCACGGGAGCATATGATTCTAATATGGTTACAATTTATAACGCAGATGGAAGTACGTTTGAAACGTTGACAAACAGTGGTTTTTATGACGTCTTTGTAGTCAAATATAACACGTCTGGAATGGCTCAATGGGCGACGCGTATCGGAGGTACAACTAGTGATATTGGATACGGTATTTCATTTGACATTTCTGGAAATGTGTACGTCACAGGGGTTTATGAATATAATCCGGTCACAGTTTACAACGCAGATGGAAGTACGTTTGAAACTTTGACAAACAGTGGTTTTTATGACACCTTCATAGTTAAGTACTCGTCTTAAAGGCTAACAAGTACTTGTGATTAATGGAGAAATCGATAATGGACATATTTCTACCCGTGATGGAGTCGTCCGTCGTTCTCGCTGCTCACTACGCCAAGGCGACCGGGCGTGATTGTGTCGTGGCTCAGGACATGTGCTACGGGCTCATGTACGCTGCCAGGACAGTCACAGGCAAACAGATTGGGTCCCTGTTTCCAGAGCTCTACGACGAAGAGTCAGACGAAGAGGAGGAGAACGAGGAGGAGGACGAAGAGGAAGAAGAGGATCGGTGGACCAGGTACGAAGGCACAGACAACGAATACGCAATCAAGATGAACGAGTGTGCCGATACATGGGAAGCATGGGAACCAGAGAGTCCAGCAGAAGATGCGTTGAAGAATGCAGTCAATAAAGCAATGGAAGAGTATGTATGAACTCTTTGAGGATGAGGAAGAGTCGGAGGATGAGTTGGTCCCGAGAGTCAAGTACTCTGTGATTCTCCAGAAGGAGGATTACGAGGATGATGACGAGGAGGAGGATCCATTGCCGTACGTCGACATCGGTCCAGGGTACTACTTTTTTGACTCTGAATGATCGAAGGGCGAAGACCTTCATTCTCAGGACTCCCAGACCGCTGCGCGGCGATGGTGTCCTTCGGACACCTGATGGACCCACTGGAAGTAAAACCATTCGTTCTCGAATCTTTTTTCTCCAGATAAAGTAAAATGTCCGGAATTGTATCCACAGCAGCAGGCACTTTTGCCCCCTCCGTCTCCGCGGGTTTCTTCTTCGCGACCGCCATCGCGTGGATGGATGTGATCCGTTGGACCATCTCCCAGCTGGTGAACGTCAGCAAGAACGGCGGCAGCTACTACCTGTTGAGCGCCATCTTCACGACCCTCCTGTCCGTCATCGTGCTCATGATCCTGGCTCGTCTGCAGGGTGTGTCCAGAATGTACGGAAAGTCCGAGTAATAAGAGCATGTAAAAAGTCCAAGAAGCCCGACCGACTCCGTGGCAAAGGAGAAAAAACTTGATATAACTTAATGAAAGTACTCGACTTGACGCTGTGGAATTGGCTTCTCGCCTTTGCAGGGTCAGGACTCGTAGGGTACGCCCTCAAACTCAAAGGAGCTCAATCGTGGGGGATCTTCCTCCTCGCTTGGATTCTCATCGGTATGTTCGTGTACAGGTTTTTCGGTATTCAGCAGCCTGGGTACTATCTCGGTCTCCAGGAAGATTCTAAGTATCCAAATATAAAGCATGGACTCGTCTCAAAGTAAAGACCAAGTCGCTTCGCGACTTGTTTGCCAGACCCGTCGAGGACTTTCCACCTGCGGTGGAAAGGAATTAAAAATGGAAGACTCTGCTCGTGATCGTAAGCGAAACTCGGCTCGTAAAAAGAGCGATTTTTCTGTGTACTCACAAAAGGCGGTACGTGCAACCGAGCTCCGTCAGTCAAAAGAAAATACGCGTGTTGTCCAGGACAAGCAGAAAAAGAAACCCAAAAATTCAAAATGACGACTCTCAAGCGTCCCGGACTCGTGTTCAAGGCGGAGCTTATGGTTCACGTGAATTCTCCCCACTACGGCGCAAAGTACGAAGATTTTCCAGTGCGGAGCGAGACGTACATTGTGTGCAAGGATGGAACGATTCAAGCGAAGCATGACCCACAGAGGTGTATCCTGTGGAATTTGTTCGAGGAGGAGGATAAGTGGTTAGACGGTCACGGGAACCAATTGATGGTGGTGTTTGTGGGGTGGGAGACGGACATTCCAGAGGGGCGGAGTGAAGATTCAGCAAATGCGTTCATCATCGACTTTTCAGATGACGGCGAGCCGGAGGTTTCTTCTTGACCCGAAGGAGGCGTGGCGAAGGAGGCGTTGACTCGGGCACCCCTCCGCCTATTAGACATTCATGTAAACCATCTGCCTTTGATTAAATGGAATACCGTTGAAGTTTGTCGTCGCCGCCATCGTATACGCTCCCATGCGTTTCCACGTCAGCATGTCCCCCACTTTAAGCCCGCACGGCAAAGCGATGCTTCGGGCAATTATATCTGCACCGTCGCACGTGCTTCCAAACAGCGTGACGTTTTCGAGTTCGACTGAATCATCCACCTCGGGCTCGGGCTCGGCGTGGTCCATCAGAATGCAGTTGAATGCGCCGTACAGTGACTCGTCGATAGTTACAGCACCATTCTTCACACCAATGACTGGTGTGTAAAGCGTCGCTACATTTTCTGCAAAAAATCGACCCGGTTCAGCAATAACCTCGTACTGATCCAATCCGGTTTCTTTCAGAGCGTCATTGATGTATTCAGCCGCCTCTTCAAGATCCATGGCGGATGAAAATCCACCACCGATATCCACGAGCTTTGGATCAAACCCATACTCTTTGAGCACGTCGATGGCGCGCGCCGCTGTATAAATAGCGTCCGCGTACGCCCGAGTCGAACGCGCCCCTGATCCGACGTGGAAGCTCACACCAGTGAGTACAAGACCCAGATGTCTTGCGCGTTCGATGAGAGTGTACCAATCGGATTCTCCAGCTCCGTATTTATTTCCAAGGGTGCATACTGCTGTTGGGTCGTCGGCGCGTATCCGAAGAACCAGTTCCATATCCGGAGCGTTCTGAGCCATTTTTTCAATTTCGCAAATCGAGTCAAACGTCGTCCTCTTAATCTCCTTTCGTGCAACGTACTGTATGTCGTCGGGTCGTTTGCATGGGTTGGCGTAGATGATTCGTTCGTGTCCGTTTGGATCCACTTGGAGGACGGCATCAACCTCTCTGGGGCTGGCACAGTCGAATCCGCATCCAAGTTCTGCCAATGCTCGAATGATGAGAGGGTCGGGGTTGCACTTGATGGCATAGTATGGGGTCACCTTGGGGAACAGAGAGTTCCAGGTTTTATACGCTGCTCGGGCTACGTTCAAATCAAGCACGTAATGTGTGGTCATCAAGAAGCTCGAGCGCTCCTGGAGAAATGTTATATTTTATTTTTAAGCTCAAGGGTCAAGGGCAATTGACAACGGGCTTCGCCCGTTGGACTCACAGCCCGTTGGACTCACGCCCAGTCAACTGGGTCCCATATACCGTGAATGGTCAGGTCTAATGGATACAATGGTTCTATGGACCATTTTCCGGTGTGACTCAAAATGTCACACAGAACATGAAACGCGTACACCTTTCGATATTTTTTGGGGATGAGAATCAAAATCCATAACGTATGAGGCACCTTGTAAAACAAATCGTACATGACCCAGTTCTTTTTGACGGACCAAGGCACGTTTCCGGGTGTCAAAAACGTCGCCATCGGTAAATCTGGTGCGATGGACCACCATGTCCATGTTCCAAAGTACAGCCGTGTCACGATAATGTGACCAATCCATAACATAAAAGGACAGTGCTCTCAATTCTCAAGATGGATCGTGTATTTCTGCTCGACCGCTCGGGTTCTATGGAGTCTTGCTGCAAGGATACTATCGATGGATTCAACACGTTCATCGAGGCTCAGAAACAGTTTGGCGGTACGATGACCCTGTGTCTGTTTGACGACCAGTTTGAGACTGTCTACGAAAAGACGCCGATCGAGGATGTTCCGGTGTTGACAGAGGACACGTTCGTACCACGCGGTGGTACGTCACTGCTCGACGCCATGGGACAGGTGCTCAAGATGGACCTGTCCGATGACGCGATGGTTATCGTTCTGACGGACGGCGAGGAGAATTCATCCTTGACCTACACGTCGGCACACGTCAAGGATCTGGTCAACCTCAAGCCGTGGAAGTTTGTCTATCTCGGGGCGAACCAGGACGCCGTGCTCGCTGCATCCAAACTCGGCATCAGAACGTCCCTAGGCTACGAGACGAACCGTACACCCGAGTTGTTCCGGGCTCTGAGTGAGACGGTAACTAATTATTCACAGGACCCATCACTGGGGCTTATGTTCTAGACGTCAGAGAGGCGAAGCCTCTCTGTTCGCTGCGAAGCCTGCGATCCCATTTTTTGATAATATCTTAAGCTTTTCCTGGTACTCTTGGAGTTCCCCCTTTCCAGT
>Ga0209442_1001734_pt1 | contig 12168 bp, 12 predicted proteins | sample LauGreSBDMM110DD_2_FD_187565 | JGI IMG/M metagenome (GOLD analysis project Ga0209442, IMG submission 187565) | Freshwater lake microbial communities from Lake Michigan, USA - Sp13.BD.MM110.DD (SPAdes) (version 2) | ecosystem: Environmental > Aquatic > Freshwater > Lake | place: Lake Michigan...
AAATCGCGGTACCTACACGCGGTCTGCCGCCGACGATTGCAACACAACCTGCAGCCAACTCTCCACCTGCCTGTAAAGCAGCGGTTAAATCGTGGTTCTTCGAATATGAGGCGATAAATCCGGCGGCAAAACTATCTCCAGCCCCTGTTGTATCAACAACGGTAGCTGCAAATGCAGGAAGGCTAATGGAATCAAAACCTCGCGCTTTGGCGATAGCGCCAGCAGATCCACGTTTGATAACAACTACCTGCGAGAAATCAAGCAGGTAATTAAGAGCGCGTTCGATATCTACCGAACCTGTTAAGTAAATCGATTCCTCTTCATTTAGGAATAAAACATCCATCATTGAAAACCAGTTATGTAACTCTTTATCTGCAACATCTTTCATCGCACCAACAGATGCGGGATCAAAGTAAATCGGTAGCCCATCTGCCTTGATCTTCTCAATCATTGCCAAAACACCATCGCGGGCGAGGGGATTGAGAAGCGCGTAACCTGAGATGTAAACGGCTTGAAATGAATTCAGATCTGGCAGATCTTGGGCGGTTAAACGTGAATTCGCACCTTTGTCAGGAAACATGGTCCGCTCACCTGATGAGTCAACGAGAACTACAACAACACCAGATGTTTCACCTGGAATAACTAGATCTCCGTGGCTTACGCCAAGGGCATCGAATTCCGCAATGATCGCAGCGCCTGCTGGATCATCTCCAACATGGCTAACGATGGTGCTGCGCGCATCGGTTCGAGTTAGCCAGGCGGCGACATTTCCCGCGGCTCCACCGCTGCTAGTGCTGATGCGACTTGCAGTATCGCTACCGAAATTAATCTTTTGTGGGGAAACGTTTATGCGGGCGATAACATCGAGCATCACATCACCGATACATAGAACGTTAATAGTCATCTAAGTACCTATAGGTTAGTGGCGCTGCTTAGCAACGGCGATATCGGCTGCTAGCGCTGAGTTCGATTTAATAATTTCGATATTTACTGAAAGCGATTCGCCTTCGCTGGCGGTGTGGAAATGCTCAAGAAGGAAAGGAGTTACCGCTTTGCCAATAATGCCTGCTTTACGTGCACCGGCTAACCCGCTCTTCAAAATTGCATCATGGCGCTTGCGATCCATCTCGTGCTTTACCGGATTTGCGACAACCAACGCGCTCTTATTGGTCTTTAACGCCTCACGTGAGTGAATGATTTGCGCGATCTCGGCAGCGCTGTCAACGCGGTGTTCGATCGTAAATCCTGAATCAGTTAGGTAAAAACCTGGAAAGGCCGTTGTCTTATATCCAACTACGCCAATCGCAAGAGTTTCTAAACGCTCTAAGGTTGCTGCCACATCGAGAATTGATTTAACGCCGGCGCAGACAACGGTGATATCTAATTGGGAAAGCGCCGTAAGGTCGGCAGATTCATCGAAAGTTTCATTGGCATCGCGGTGAACTCCACCCAAACCACCAGTTGCAAAGACCCGGATTCCAGCAAGTGCGGCTAAGTGCGCAGTTGCGGCAACTGTTGTCGCTGCGCTCTTTTTGCTCGCCGAAATAATGGCCAAGTCGCGACTAGATGCCTTAGCGATGTCATCGCGATTAGCAATTGCCTTTAATTGGTCATCGGTTAAGCCAATATGAACAACTCCATCAATTACCGCAATCGTTGCTGGAACTGCGCCGTGATCACGGACGATATCTTCGACTTCACGCGCAACTTCTAAATTCTGTGGGCGCGGCAGACCGTGGCTAATAATTGTTGATTCGAGTGCAACTATTGGTTTTCCTTCAGCCAGCGCTGCAGCAACTTCAGGAGAAGGAGTAAAGGGCATACGGTGGCTCATAAGCCCAACCTTACCCGTGAGAAGATACCTCCGTGCATCTCTCGCAAATCACTCCTTCGCTCTTTGCCAGCCTAGGTTTAGCCGATGCCAGTGATCAAATAAATTGTGGTGCTAGCCCCAACGGCCGCGAGCTTCTCTTTCTTGTAGATGGCTTAGGCGCAGATGCAGTTGAAAAGTTTTCTAGCTATATCCCAACACTTTCCTCTCTGATTCGCCACGGCGCTGTGCGCACTTCTTTTCCTTCCACGACCGCGACAAGCCTGGCAACGCTAACTACTGGTGTTAATCCCGGAACCCACGGAATGCTGGGTTACACCGTGCAAGTTCCACGCAGCGGTGGTCGCATTCTTAACTCACTTAAATGGGATGAACGCGTTGATCCGGCGATTTGGCAACCTGTCCCGACTTTATTCGAGCGCGCAACGGCTGCAGATATCAGCGTTACTCATGTTGCGGCAAAGCGTTATGAAGATACTGGTTTTACTCGCGCAGTCTTTCGCGGTGCAAATTACCGCGGCGCCAATATCCACGAAGATTTAGTTACCGAAACTGTTGAGGCGTTAAAGAAGACGCCATCATTTGTTTATCTCTATGTAAATGAATTAGATGTTGCTGGCCATAGCGATGGAGTAGGTTCAGAGAAATGGTTGGCTGCTCTTGTTGCCATCGATCAGCTAGTTGTGAACTTGCTAAAGAAACTGCCGCGCAAAACCAGAATTTGGGTAACCGCCGATCACGGGATGATCAATGTCGGAGAAAAGATAGTTATCGGCCAAGACAATGACTTAGCAACTGATATCGCAACCATCGCCGGCGAACCTCGTGCGCGCCACCTTTATCTGGCAGATGGCGCTCCACTTAGCGCACATAAAGAAGTTGCTTCGCGTTGGGAAGAGTATTTGGGGGAGAAGGCCACTATTTATTTACGCGATCAAGCCATTGCAGCGGGGCTATTTGGTATTGAAGTCTCACTTGATGCCGCAGATCGCATGGGTGATGTAATCGCAATCGCACATGGTGAAATGATCTTGATCGAGGCCGAACGAGAGAAGCAAGAAGGCGCAATGGTCGGTCATCATGGTGGGGCAACAGATATTGAAAGCTTTGTACCGCTACTTACCCATGTAACAAGTTAGTTTTCGGGGGTTGGTTCCTCAGTAGTTTTACGGCCAAACATAATTTCATCCCATGAAGGAACTTTGGCGCGTGCTGTAATTCCATCTTGGCTATCGCCGGGTGCAGGGGTCTCGCGAATTGAAACCAATCGTGGTGTTTCACGGCTAACTTCTGCTTCAAATTCTTCATCTGTTGGATCGTTATCTGGAAGATCATCAAGGATGGAAGAGATGCTGCGCACTGGTGCGCTATCAATACGAATTGGCTCGCGTGGTTCAGTGCGTTCTTCAATACGTGAAGGATGTGTTGGTTCGGCATAGACCAAACCAGGTTCGATGCGGCGCACGGGCGCTGCTTCACCGGTCATCCATGCCGCATTGTCATCGAGCGGAGTAATTGAACGGCGATGAGTGTCAAATGAGAACTGTGCAGATCCAACGCCATCGCGGTTTGGGTAGTGGAGTTCGATTGTCCAACTGCCATCCTCTAAACGCCAGGTGTTCCAATCGATCGCATCGATATCTACGCCGCGTGGTGCAAGTTTCGAAATAACAATGTCGAGAAATGTTGGCGCATCTTTAGCGGTCTCTTTACCGTCGCGACGTGGTGTTAAGCCATGTACTTGATCGATAATGAATAAACGCTCTTGCAGAATTGGGCCAGAGAAGCGTTCGACTTTATCTACCGAAATATTTCCATCGCGCGCAATTACTTCCATAGTTTCGCCAGCGCGCAGTCGACGCTGAATATCTCTAACGCTCATCACTTCGTTCTCGTCGCCAACTGGGACTGAAGTTAAACGTGGTTGGTTTACCGTGGCGCGCAGAGTGTCGCTGATTCGCAAAGTGTGTTCGATTCCATCGTTATCGGTGAGCGCTAGGTGCACCCCATCTGGGGTCTTGCCGGTTAGGCGTAGCTCACTCATGTGGGCGAGAATACCCGCAGCGGGTGAGAAAGTCGGGCAGGGTGAGCCTTGGCCAAGCGGGGGGAAGTAGCCGATTTACGCTCGGCGCCCCTTCTGTGGCAAGATACGCAGTCTGCGCGACACTTTTAGTTGCGCTTGTAAACGCTTAAAAATAGATGAGGACCTTACGATGAATATTCTTGATGCCGTTGATGCGAAGTCACTTCGCCATGACGTCCCACAATTTCGCGCTGGAGACGAATTAAAGATCCACGTACGCGTTATCGAAGGTAGCAAGAGCCGTATCCAGGTCTTCCAAGGAATCGTTATCCGTCGCCAAGGCGATGGCGTTCGCGAAACTTTCACAATCCGTAAGGTCTCTTACGGCGTTGGAGTAGAACGTACCTTCCCAGTACACACACCAGTTATTGAAAAGATCGAACTCGTAAAGAAGGGCGATGTACGTCGCGCCAAGCTTTACTACCTCCGCGACTTGCGCGGTAAGGCTGCCAAGATTCGCGAAAAGCGCGATGGCATCGAAGGTTACGGCGATGGAATCCTTTCAACTCCTGAGAAGGAGATTGTTGTAGAGGCTCCAGCGGCTGTTGTCGAAGAAGTTGTGGTTGAGGCACCAGTCGTTGAGGCTGTTGTTGAAGCTCCGGTTGCAGAAGCAGTTGTAGAAGAAGTTGCGGTTGTTGAAGAAGCGCCAGCAGCTGAAGACAAGCCTGCTAACTAAGTAACTCTTCTCTAATGCCACGCAAGGGCTCGCTATTACGCGAGTTACCTATTCTGGTTGTTGTCGCGCTCGCAGTTTCGCTCGTCATCAAATCATTTCTAGTTCAGTTCTTCTATATCCCTTCTGGGTCGATGGAGAACACCCTTCAGATCAATGATCGCGTCGCAGTTAATAAAGTCCCTTTCATCAGCAAGTCAATCAATCGCGGAGATGTAGTTGTCTTTCGCGATCCAGATAACTGGCTACCTGAGCCATACAGCGCAGATGGAAATAAATACATAGCCAAGATTAAAGAAGGCTTTGTTGCCGTTGGCGTTCTTCCAAATCCAGCAAAGCAATATCTGGTTAAGCGAGTAATTGGCGTTGCCGGCGATAAAGTCGAATGCTGTGCCAAGAATAAGAAGTTAATGATCAATGGCGTTGAAATTGATGAGCCATATATCTTCGCGGGAAATACACCCAGCGATACTAAATTTAATGTCACCGTACCTGAAGGCAAAATCTGGGTTATGGGAGATCACCGTGGTGCCAGCGCTGATTCACGTTTCCATCAAGACGATATAAATCAAGGAATGGTGCCAACTTCTAAGGTAACCGGACGCGTTATCGGAATTATCTGGCCAATTAAGAATTTTGGATTAGTTGGCTCTTACTCTTCGCTTAAGTAGCTAGTTGCTTTATATGGTGAAGGTAATTGAATCGCTGCTAATTGAAGCGGGTATCACGCCACTTGCCGGAGTAGATGAAGCAGGACGCGGTGCATGTGCCGGACCCCTTGTAATTGCATCAGTTGTTTTAGCCGATCCTTTTGTGCCAGAGTTAGCAAAAGTTCGTGACTCTAAAGATGTATCTGAAGCAGAACGAGAAAAGTTATTTGATCTCGTAACATCTGCAGCGCTTTCGATTAGCGTGATAACTGTGCCAGCGGCAGAGGTTGATTCTCGTGGTGTGCACGCAGCAAATCTCGATGGCATGCGACGTGCGGTGCAGGGCTTATCGGTCACACCTAACTATGTGCTTACAGATGGTTATGCCATTGAGGGTTTAGCGATTCCCAATGTGGCAGTTTGGAAAGGCGACCAAGTCGTAACTTGCATAAGCGCCGCATCAATTATCGCCAAAGTAACTCGTGACCGCATAATGCGCGACCTAGATATCACTTTTCCAGGCTATGGCTTTGCCAAACATAAGGGCTATATCACCAAAGTCCACACCGAAGCGCTGCAAGAGCACGGCCCGTGTATAGAACACCGCCGCTCGTTCGCAAATATCGCAGCGCTCCTTTAATAATTACACACAAGCGCTTTCAGCTTTGGATTAACTGTCGGGGTCTTTCTCTAACCTGCGCGCCATGAATAAGTTGAATGATTTCAATGCACGATTAGCTTTGTTCTCGGGTGTCGAAGGAGGGCAAATCTATTGGACTGAGCAAGTTAGGCAGTTTGGTGCCATCGACGTCTATTCCCGCGTCAGGAGTGGCTACTACGACAGCAGAAAATACGGAAAGACTCTGGAAAAGATTAAAACCACTTCGATAAGAGAATCTCGGCTTCGACTGATTAATTCTGGCGCTAGCTTTATTACGCCTGAATCTGAATTTTGGCCGAGTGGATTAAATGATTTAACTGCTGCACCTTTTGGCCTAGTAGTTAAAGGTGATATTGGCATTCTTAAGGCAACTGGAATTGCAATCGTTGGAACACGTAATCCGACTCCCTACGGGATTAAAACCGCTTGGGAATTCGCCACCGGTTTTGTAGATCGCCAATGGACGGTCATCAGTGGGGGCGCTTACGGAATTGATTCAGCAGCACATAAAGGTGCACTAATTGCTGAAGGGTCAACCATCGCTGTACTTGCATCCGGAATTGATTTTGTTTATCCAGCAGGCAATGCACGATTGTTTGCCGAGATTTGTGAGAACGGAGCGCTGGTATCTGAAGTTCTTCCTGGGATGCACCCAATCCCTGCACGCTTCCTAACACGAAATCGAATAATTGCTGCGCTTTCACAAGCAACCTTGGTGGTTGAAGCCGCCTTTCGTTCAGGCTCACTTCGCACCGCACGCGATGCCGCAGAGCTAATGCGCCCAGTTATGGCGATACCCGGACCAATTAGTGCTCCAACATCTGAAGGCTGCCATCGCTTAATCGGCGAACGCGCTGCTGAGTTGGTTACATCCGTTGCCGATGCTTTCGAGTTAGTTTCCACGCTTTAGGCAATGCAAGCGCTTAATGAGAGAATAAGCGCATGAGTGAATTCCGTTCGGGCTTTGTCGCAATTGTCGGCCGCCCTAACACCGGAAAATCAACTCTCATCAACGCACTTGTCGGTAGCAAGATCGCGATAACTTCACCGCATCCCAACACCACGCGCCATGCAATCCGTGGCATCGTAAACCAGCCAACATTTCAAGCAGTGCTCGTTGATACCCCAGGTATCCATAAGCCAAAGACTCTGCTCGGTCATCGCCTAAATGCAGTTGTTGGCGAGAGCATGGATTCGGTAGATATCGTTTTGATGTGCCTTCCAGCAGATGAAACTTCTGGGGGAGGAGATGTATTTCTTGCCCAAGAGATTGCTAAACACCCGCGTGCTAAGAAGTTTGCACTAGTTACAAAGACAGATTTGATTTCCAAAGAAAAGCTGGCTCTGCGCCTGGCCGGAATCAATGATTTGGCTAAGGGATTTACATGGGATGAGATTGTTCCGATCTCTGCAGCGATACATTCGCAGATCGATTTATTGGCCGAACTTATTGGAAAGAGCCTGCCGGTTGGCCCAGCCTTCTATCCCGAAGGTATGAAGAGCGATCAAGATCAGCAGCAGTTAATCTGCGAACTAATTCGCGAAGCTGCCATGCGCGATGCCCGCGAAGAACTTCCGCACTCGATTATGGTGACAATCGATGAGATGTCAGAGCGCGATGAAAAAGGCTCACGACCATTCTTTGATATTCATGCAACTATCCACGTGGAGCGCGATTCGCAGACCGGAATTATCTTGGGCCATAAGGGCGAGCGTCTAAAAGATATTGGAATGCGCGCACGCGCAGATATCGAGCGCGAACTAAACGCCCGAATTTTCTTAGGGCTACATGTAAAGGTATCTAAAGAATGGCAGCGCGATCCTAAGTTGTTACAGCGTTTAGGATTTGGCGAAAACTAAGCGCTAGTTCTGCGGCTTGCTAAATATGAGCCTATCAAAACAAGAGGTAGTCCAACAATAATTCCAAGAGTCAGTGGTTCATTTAAAATAATTACGCCAAGGACTACAGCAAATGCGGTATTCATATAAGTAACCAGCGATGCGCGCGTAGGCCCGATCTCGGCCATCACTGTGAAGAAGACAGCAAATGCGATTCCGGTTGAAAATACACCGAGTGCGATCAGCGAATAAATCGCCTCATTGCTTATTGCGTGATCTGGCCAGAAGAAGAGCGCCGGTGCATAAAAGACTGCAGTCATCACCATGGCGATACCGTTGATCGCAATGCCCGAACCATCAGGCATCTTGCGAGTTATATAGATAACGGCGAAGGCGTAACCGATAGATGCGGCGATCACCATCAAGATTGATAGCGGATCAGATGATCCGGTAATGCTCTCAATTCCTACCAGCAAGAAGACGCCGAGAAAACCGATAGCAATTCCGAATAAGCGCTTTGGTTGCCAGACAGATTTATCACCGTAGCGCGATGCGATTAGAGTCGAAAAGATAGGTACTGAGGAAACGAGCAAACCAGCTAGCCCAGATGAGATCTTCTGCTCTGCTGTTCCGATCAGAATCCAAGGACCGACCATTTCAAAGAGGGCATAGACCGCTATGAAGCGCCAATGCTTAATCGCAGAAAAGAAAGTTCTGTCATAGATCGCAATAGGAATCAGAACTAGCGCTCCGATAAATACACGACCAAAGACCACGATCGCGGGAGTGAACCCATCTTGCGGATCAACTGCGACCTTAATAAATAGATACGGGATACCCCAAAGAAAGCCAGCCAAGATAAAGAGGATCAGATTACGGCGCGACATGAGTCGGGGTGCTCCAGTGCTAGAAAGTGTTTTGAATTAACGCAGCACGCTGCGATAGAGCGCAATAGTAGCCTGTGCAACAGCATCCCAGCCAAAGTGCGTCGTGGCGCGTTCGCGACCTGCTTTTCCATAACGCTTAAGTAGTTTTGGATCTGCCAATAAACGAGTAATTGCTTGTGATAAATCACCCTCAAATTTGGCGTGATCTTCGATGTAATCAACTAATTCACCAGTTTTTAAGTGATCGACAACTTCTGGAATACCGCCTACCCGCGATGCCAGAACCGCGGTTTGGCATCCCATCGCCTCTAAATTAACAATTCCGAGTGGTTCATAGATTGATGGACATAAGAAGAGTTCGGCTTGAGTTAATACAGCTGTTAACTCATCGTGCGGCAACATATCTTTGATCCACCAGATGTTGTTGCGAGTTTTCTGTAGTTCAGCAATTAGATCGGCAACTTCTGCGCCAATACCTGGTTCATCGGGGCTTCCGGCGCAGAGCACTAATCCATATTCGGCAGGTACTGATTTCCAAGCGCGCAGCAAATGAGCTAAACCTTTTTGACGAGTAATACGACCAACAAATGTGGCGTAAGGCCCAGTGATTCCATACTTTGCCAAAACCGATGGATCAGGATTTGGCGCAAACTTTGCAACATCTACTCCATTGCGAATGGTGTGAACTTTGCTTGGATCAACGTTTGGATAGGCGCTTAATACATCAGCGCGCATTCCATCACTAACTGAAATTATTGCAGCAGCGCTTTCGTAAGCGGTTTTTTCCGCCCAAGAGGAAATCTGGTAACCACCACCGAGTTGTTCAGCTTTCCATGGCCGCAGCGGTTCAAGTGAATGCGCGCTAACAATGTGGGGGATTCCGTAAAGCAACGATGCGGTATGTCCTGCCATATTTGCATACCAAGTATGTGAATGTACGAGCTGCACCTTTTCAAGATTTGTTGCGATTGCTAGGTCTGTTGCGATTGCTTGAAGCGCAGGATTTGCGGTTGTGAATCCACTGGGAACGTCATATCCAAAAGCGCCATCGCTACGTTCTCCGCCAAAGCAATGCACATCTACCTGAACACCGCTGATGGATCGAAGCGCTTGAGTTAATTGGAAGACATGTACTCCGGCTCCACCGTAGACCTGAGGTGGCCACTCTTTGGTGACAATTCCTACCTTCAGATCTTTACTCATAGATCAGAGCCTAAACCAATTAGCGCTCATTTCATCTGTTGCATCGGCGCTATCGCGAGTAGATTTAGGACATGCAGCGAAGAGAGCGTCCACTAGGAATAGTCCTTGCTGGTGGTGAAGGTAAGCGCTTAATGCCGTTGACTGCAGATCGCGCGAAACCGGCGGTGCCGTTCGGTGGCACCTATCGTTTGGTCGATTTCGTACTGTCTAATTTAGTAAATGCCGAGATGCGCAAGATCGCCGTACTAACGCAATATAAATCGCATTCTCTCGACCGCCACATAACAACTACTTGGCGCATGAGCACTTTAACTGGAAATTACATAACGCCAGTTCCTGCGCAACAACGGCTCGGACCACGTTGGTACACCGGCAGCGCTGATGCGATTTTGCAAAACTTCAATTTAATTCATGATGAAAACCCAAACCACGTTCTTGTCTTTGGTGCAGACCACGTCTATCGCATGGATCCTGATCAGATGTTTGAGGCCCACATCGAATCAGGTGCTGGCGTAACTATCGCCGCTATCCGTATGCCGCGCGCTGAAGCCCATGACTTTGGCGTAATTGAATTAGCTGATGATGGAATAACAATTAAGGCATTCCACGAAAAACCATCGGACCCACCTGCCATGCCAGGCCACCCTGATCTGTGTTTAGTTTCAATGGGAAATTACATCTTCCGCCGCGATGTTATGGAAGAAGCTTTGATTCTAGATTCTGAAGATTTAGAGAGTCGCCATGATCTGGGCGGAAATATTATTCCGATGCTCACCGCAAATGGCAGCGCAAAGGTTTATGACTTTGCAGACAACGTAGTGCCGGGTGAAACCGAACGCGATAAAGGTTATTGGCGCGATGTGGGTTCAATTGATGCTTATTACGATGCTCATATGGATCTAGTTTCGATCCACCCAATCTTCAACCTCTACAACCGCGAATGGCCTCTGCTCACCAATCCTCCGTCACTTCCACCTGCAAAATTTAGTGAAGGCGGTATCGCTCAGGATTCAATCGTTGGTGCAGGTTCCATCATCGCCGGCGGCCATGTAAACCGCACTGTTATTTCTCATGATGTTCATGTCGGAGCCGGCGCATTTGTAGATGGTTCTGTGCTTATGCCATCGGTAAAGATTGGCGACAAGGCAGTTATTCGCAGTGCAATCTTGGATAAGAATGTTGTTGTTGAACCAGGTGCGCAGATCGGCGTTGATTTAGAGCGTGATCGTGCTCGATTTACTATCTCTGATGGCGGAATTGTCGTAGTCGGTAAGGGCGTTCGCGTTACTGCTTAGTTTTTACAACAATTTCTTTTGCTGCAAAATCAAGTGCCAGATGTGACGAGGGCGTTGCGGCAACGTTGGCGAAGAAGCCATGGATCATTCCCGGAAATTCCTTGTAGATAAATTCAGCGCCATCGCTAGTCAATTTCGCACAGTAATTTTCAGAGTCGCTGACTAGTGGATCGTATTGCGCAGTGATCACTATTGAGGGGGCAACTCCAGATAGGGAGTTTGCGCGCATTGGCGCAGCATATGGATTGTTATCGTGAAGGCTGCCTTGCAGGTACTGATCCCAGAACCATTCCATGGCTTGAGTTGTTAACCCGTAATCTGTTGCCGCATCGATATAAGACTTAGTTGTGAAGTCACGATCCAAGCAGGGATAAACAAGTAATTGATAAGTTAAGGCAACCTTTTCATCGCGCGCCTTTAGCGCAACTGCTGCTGCGAGATTTCCGCCAGCGCTATCTCCGCCAACGCCAACGCGATTTGGATCGATGCCAATCTCTTGGGCGTGTGCCTTAACCCAGAGAAGTCCGGCGTAACAATCATCAAAGGGGGCGGGGAATGGATGCTCTGGCGCTTTCTGATAATTGACGCTGATTATTACCGAGCCACTTTGATTTGCTAAGCGGTGAAGCGCGGCATCATAAATATCAAGAAAATTTAATACCCAACCACCACCATGGAAAAAGACCATGGCGGGTGCGTTCTGATCTTGGTTTGGACGATAGATCCGAATTGGCAGATCTGCAGTGGGGCCTGGAATAAAGCGATTTGTTACAGAAAGAATTGGTTCTGGAACGCCGGCAAATGCAACGCGACCTTGCGTCAGCTCACGAATAACAGCAACGGGTGCTTCCCAAACTTGCGGTAGCCCTGCTGCCTTTTGATCCGCTAATTGCTTAACAATCTCAGGGGCTAAGGCCATTTAATTAACTCCAATTTTCGGTGCGATCGCGCAGCGTGCGATATCGCTCAACTACATCTGGTGTTGCAGTTGCAGATACTTTTTCAATCTTTCCAAGATCCCAGATAGGTGCGCTATCTCCACCAAG
>Ga0209442_1001738_pt1:0-10000 | contig 12159 bp, 12 predicted proteins | sample LauGreSBDMM110DD_2_FD_187565 | JGI IMG/M metagenome (GOLD analysis project Ga0209442, IMG submission 187565) | Freshwater lake microbial communities from Lake Michigan, USA - Sp13.BD.MM110.DD (SPAdes) (version 2) | ecosystem: Environmental > Aquatic > Freshwater > Lake | place: Lake...
GCACTCTTTGCAAAAAAAAAGTGACTTTGAAAGCAGGCAACAAGAAAAGATATATTAATGAGATGTGAGAAAATGTCTCTGTGTGATTCGTCATGCACTGAACAGCGCAGTCTGAATATGACAACCTCTGGAAAAACCTTTTCTCATATGCAGGGGTGTCAGACCAAGTTGCCTACGATGGAAGCATGCCATCGACTCTGGATGAACAGCATGCAGATTCCCCTTGACAGCGTGAAGGAATATGCGGAGGTGCCGGGCGTGGAGATACATGATGCAGCGGAGTCGGATACCAGGGAAGCTCTTGCAAACGGACCTCAGCTCAGCGTGCATTTGCTGCTGAAAGTAGGTGCAAACCCCACAGTCGAGGATACCGTGTGCTGCATGAAGATAGAGATCAGTCCGACCTGTACAAAGGAGTTCGTCTTCACGCCTGGCGTGCTGCCGAATATCCCCGCGAGTGTTCTGAGACCGACGTCAGTCACCGTGACGTGCGAACAGGCGGGCACTACAGTGTCTGTAGAAACCCACCTGATGGACGGTGGAGGTGACCTAATCACTTCACCTGAGAATATCATAATAGAGTGCAAGCCACTGTCCAAAATTCCAAAGCATGCATTATACACAAAATTGGAGACTGATGATAGAACGCTTGTACTCAAATTTCCATGCTTTCAGTACGGCCTGGATGTCAAAACAAGTGTCTCGGACTACGACTTGCGACGCATGAGGGAGGACATGACAGCACTACAAGATCATGCAGCAATCTTGCCCTCGACCCCCGTGACGCATGTTAGCATGAAGGACGCCAAACTTCATCTGGCCAACTTGGAAAAAACATGGCAACAACTGGAAAACACACTACAAGATTGTCAGACTTACACGACAGTGCAAGAGTTAGGCTTTGTCGCCGACGATGCGCAGATCTCGACGGCCAAAGTAAATTGGCAGCTTTCGTATTGCGCGCCCAAAGACAGTTCGATATCGGCAATGTACCCTCTGGCGCGCTCCTTCTATTACCAACTCACCGCTGCCTCCAACATGTCTATTGCCGACGCCCTTGATGACTCCCTCAACAAGGATATTGCAGCGGGTGATGACAGACGCGTCGAGGTGTGCGAAATTGTCAAGAACCTTCTCATGACACGATGTGCCCTGAGTAACGCGTTACAAGCACGCCGTGTGGATCTGGATTCCGTGTTGCGTGTGCGCGTGAATTTCCTCATGCTCGAGGCGATTGACGACGCACTACGGAGAGCTTACGGAGAGGGTGGCGACAGACTTTCGACGAGCAGCAACAGCTCGTTTGTAGCAGACGATATTGCATGCCATGATTATTGGCTGGGACAAATGAAAAGCAACATGCATAACTCGGTCAAAATGCACGACCTCCAATACGACACCGCGCGAGACGTCCTCGACAAATGCAAGCACGTCAGAGACAGTGGTGTGATCCTCGCGCCTTCCTGTGGCGTCCAACTGTCGAGACTGGGGTGTAAGGTATGGCAAAACATGCTGCTTCAGGGAATCACCGTCACTCATTCTTTCAGAGCAGCGAGCGCGCCCCATTTCATGTACAAAAAACAAATGTTCGTCGACTACGAACAGCATCCCATTTTACAAGCTGTGAAAGGACAGCAGTGCACTGCCACCCAAATACAAAGCGCCAAGCTTCTTGCCATCCTCGTGAGTCGCGACGTCGAGCACAGAATCATCACGCCAAACTTGAAAGAAAATATCATATGCGACTTCACACAAGCACTGTCAAGCACTGTCGACGACAACCACGCCAGGGCTAAAGAAAACTTACTCGCCCGGTTTGAGAACCCCTTGCAATCGCTGGTTATGAGTGCTCTTGGGAAATCCCCCGCACCCGATTTGACATTTCTGACCGATGCAGCACTCAGGCCTCCAACATCAGGATATGACATGACGAATGTGACTGAGTTTCTGATGCGTGCAATTGTTTTTCAACAGCCGTGATGCAGGCGAGACGAGGTACCGGTTTTAATGATCATTTTCCGCTGTCTCGTCATACAACAGGACATTGGCCTGCAATAAAATATCTGTAATGGCTTCCATAGCTGTGTTTGCCAATTGCACTTTTCGTTTCTTTTTCCTCTCGTAGCATTCATCTGATTCTATGCTTGCACGTTCCAGAAAGCAGTTCTTCAAATTTTCGATTTTTGAAACACATGTCTGTATGAACTTGCTCTGTGTCATTCCATGTCCAGAGTGTACACTTGATGGTCGCCAAGGGTCGTTTTGAGCAGAAAGAAAATTGCTTGGTTTTATAATATTCACGAGCTCCGGAGGGCCCGTGCACTCCGAATTTACCACACTAGTACGCATAGTAGGCTCGTGCGTGTCAGGTTCAAATTCAGATACAGAATCTTGCTCGGACCTCTGTTCCCGCTCGTCAAGAGTCGCTTTCTGTTTGCCCACATTCACCTTCAACTCCCTGTATGCATGAGCGTTTGCGAAAATCTCATCGTATTGACCCCTGCGTGCAAAGTCTGAGAGTAGGAATTTGACAACATCATATGCATTCATGAAAGGCTTGTACTTTGCCACACACTTTTCTGCATGACATCCAATATCCGCATTGTACTCCACCATTGCCAAACTCTTGTATTTTGTGACACAAAGCTCTGAAGCTGGACTGATGTAATTATGGCCCATCAGAGCTCTGTGAAACCCATATGCGTCCCGGTACGTCGAAGGAGATTGCAACATCCATGTTTGCTGCAAATTGAATTTTATACTGTGTTTCCCATTTATGTCTTCGGCTACAAGAACCTCTATGTCTCTGAGAGTTCTTTTTGTCTGTACATCAAGGGGATTCACAACACGCATCTTTAGGGGGTGGTAGTTTTCTAACACTGTTTTCTGAAGGTGAGCATGCACCTGCATAAAATTCATTTCACGCAAAGTTTCACTGTAATGCGTCATATTGTAGTTGACACACACAAATGCCTTCATTCAAACAAAATATTTTTTTTGTATTTATTAAAAGTGAGCCCCTACTCACGCCACTCTCCCGAAAAAGCTAGCACGATGTCGACAAACTGCTCCAAAGCAGCCAAATGCTCCTCCGTCTGCATGGCGAAAGACGAAAAATTTTCGCACGTAGCTGTTTCCTGCACAGCTACTGTGCCCGTATACAGCGCCGGATCTGACCCCACATCAACCACGGGGTCTTCATTCTTTGCGACAGTGAAGGGATGCCTCCACGGCACATCTTGTGCTGGCCATGGCTCTTCGAGCAATTCCTGGGGGATTGCTTGTCGGATCGTCGTAAAGATGTCCAGCATCGCGCAAGCCGGCGGCGTTGTGGCGCACGAGAGCCACTCGGGATCAGTGTCAGTTCCGAACCGGGAGACGTTGTTGATCTTGGTGTTCATGATCAAGTTCCAAGCGAGGTGCTTGTCATTGCCGGCAGCGAAATCTGTGCCCTCGGTTACCCGCTTGAAGTTCAGGACCAGGAGATCCCAGAACTCCTTACTCGACTGATCCGGGTCTTCCATCACTAGGCCCAACGCACATAAGGCCATGCACGTAGGGCGGTCAAGAGAGAGCAACAACAGAAGTCGCCTGCTGATACGCGACTTTGTTCCCTTTGTTGTCCAAAGCTCCTTCACCAGCAAGACCTTCTTCCACAGTGCCACAGACATCCATGTAGGCTGGTGTGTCCAATTACTAAAGACCTGCGCCAGGGGTCCGTTAACCCGGGAGATGAAAGCTTTTTTATAGGTCGTGAAAAGCTTGTCTGTGGAAAAGAACGGCTGTAGCTGGGCGACGGTAAGATTCACGATCTTCGTGACCATGGGATGCCAAGGTCCGGGCGGACCGGAGCTGCTGGCGGCACTGCCGGCAGCCGACCCAGCGTTCTTGGGGTTCTCCGCTTTGCCTGCCTGCTGCGTCCCGCCCTGGCGATTCGAGGCCTTTCCTGAATTCCCCGCTTTGCCTGAATAATTCCGCGGTTTGCCTTGAGACGTAGTGGCTTGGGCAATGAAGCCTAGCCTTTCGGCTACGCTAGCCACGTTCCAATTCGGCCTCTGAGTGACGAGGTAAGCCTGGAATGTGTAACACTTCTCCCACCTCATATCCTTCTGGAAACCGTCGTTCAACATGTCCTCGCGAAAATGTTCGATAAGGAACTTGGGATCCGCGGCTGCTTTCTTTACAGCGACATCCCACCGAGTGTACATGTTCTGTGTCTTCCCGCCGTCCACCATCACACCCTCGCCGCCGTCCGGCTTCGCCCCGCCCTCCGGCTTCGCCCCGCCCTCCGCAAGCACGTCCTCGCTGTCCTGCACTGCTAAGTCGGGTCCGTCACCTCCGCCGCCGCCGCCACCAGCGGCGGCACCGGCGCCGTGCTGCACAAGCCCCTTCGGCTTCGCCCCGCCCACTCCCAGAATTGGGTCGCTGTTCTGTGGAGCAGTAAACATCTGCAAATACCCATGGCGAACCGCACCAAATATGTTTCCTATCGCCGTAGGAAGGGCGTTGGTGCCGAGTATAGCGGCATCCAGCCACGGGTTGTGGGCTTCTTCAAGCCTTTGGCGCTTCACGCGAGCTTGGTTCCATTTCTCTTCGGCGTCCTTTTCCTCCGCCCGCGCCCTCTTGAGCTCTGCTGTTTCGGTCCTGGCCTCTGCGGCCATGTCGTCGGCCATCTTCTTCTTCGATGGCCTGATTGTAGCATCTTAAATATTAAAATATGAAACTTTTTGTTCTATTTAAGCCATTTTATTTATGAACGAATTGATATACGTGTTGACTGTTGAGGCGCTTGTCTTTGGCCTGCTGTGTGTGGTGTTGGTTGCACAGCGCCTTGACATATTCGACTGGCCTGTTGGCCGCACATGGCCGGTATTTTCAAGCTGTTTGTTGTTCGTGCTGGCATACGTGCAATTGTTGCAAACTCTCTGTTGTTTCATTGCTGTAGGAAGGTTCGGCGTTCTGGCGCGGGGGATAATGGATGCTTGCGCTCGCACAGCCGGACGACTTGCGTCAACTATCTTATTGAGCTTGTGTTACATTGTTTTTTTGTTGTGGTTGCACCACCAAGAAGTCCCAGAGGAACTTCCTTGTTTGATGAATCAGCTTTGGGGCACTCAGTGTGGAGCAAGTGGTGCTGTGCTCTGGTCGTTTGGCGTGTACCTGGCCGTACTGTTGCCCGCTTTCGCAATATTTGGTGGGCTGCAGGTCACCGCTGCAGGTATGTGCAAGAACAGAGAGCGACCGTCGTGTCGTGCACTCGTGTGTGCAAATTGTGTATACGTGCTGGTTCACAACGTGTACTACACATGGGAAATCAACGTCGAGCAGGGGTGTCATTCTGCATGTGGCGTGTCGCCCGTTGTGAAGACAGAGTCGACTTCGACTCTTGACTCGACGGCGGACGAGAATATGGTCTTGAATCACGATTTGTTACGTCTCCTCATTGCTCTGGCCGTCTGTGACATTTGCGCAGAGATTGCCTTAAGCATGAAGAAGCGAACCGTTGTCTCCGTGCTCGTGTTCTGCTTGATACGCATCGGCGAGCTTGTCGCCATCCCACTCTTCAACGAAGTTGCAGTGAGGGGCAAGCTGCCAGCAGAGATTGTGGTCACGCACTTTATTTTGACTTGCATGCTCTGTCTATTTGACATCACCGAAGCCGAACCAGCCGTCGTGTTGAAATTCTTGAAGAATCGCCGTTCTGTTCATCCATTGCCTCAGATTGAAGACGAACCCTCCCAGGCAAACAAGGCATCAGAATCCATGTGCTTGGAAGTCGCTTCAGGGGTCAAGGCCTTCTCGGTTGATAACAGTCGGCGGAGGAAGTTTATGCTCACCTTCAACGGCACGTCGCGCTGGCCGACTAAACTTGTTGTTCCGAGCAAAAAAACGTATTAGACCTCATCCTACTAGACACTGACAGCTTGATCTCGACTCTCTATTTAAGGAAATTATTGTATGTCTAGTCGAACGGAGCTCACTTTTGTAACGCGCACGCAAGAGGGTAATCTAATATTTCAAGCAGACGATGACACGGTGTATGTATGCCGGGAGGCTATGCACGGCGCTGAAGTGTGGAAAAGCAGCCATGGCAAATATCTCAATACAGCAGGTACGCTCATTACCAATCGTGCTGGCTTTGGCTTTGGTTTGAACAAAACTGCGTGTGAATGTTGTGGTCACGCGTACAGTTGTCCAGAATGTCGATGCACCGATCTGGAGTTGGAAACAGACTTTCAAACCTCGGGGACATGGGGAGAGTTCGGAAAGAGGGTCAAAGACAAGGTGGCAGAAATAGCGGTAGCAGGTGCGAAAAAAGTAGGGAACGCTCTTGAAAAGACAAGTGATGCTGTTACAAAGCTTGTAGCAGCAGCACAAGAGGCAGCAGCACAAAGAGCAGCACAAAGAGCAGCAGCAGCAGCAGCACAAGAGGCAGCAGCACAAAGAGCAGCAAAAAAAGCAGCAGCAGCAGCAGCAGCAGCAGCAGCAGCAGCAAACTCTGACAACGCCACGGGGAGTGATCCAATTGCCTCTCCGGATGTGGGTAATTTATTGGTAGACATCTCTCGGTACCCGTCATTTTCCAAAATATAGATCTAAAAAGAAAACAATCTTCCTGAAGGAAGCAATTAAAGCTTTACGAGAACGCATGGAAGAGGCAATGCTTGGTCTTTCCAGTATGCCTGCTGCTGCCAAGCGTCGGCGCACTACCGCAGATGGAGCAACCGATGCAGAAATGGTGTCGAGTTCTCTTGTGCTGATCAAGCCTCACGACACGGAAGATCTGTCGGCGGTGGCCCGGCAGCGTGCTGTAGCAGAGGCGAGAACAATTGTGCGTACTGTGGACAAAGTGCTGGAAAAGATACTGGATGTGCGAGTGATCAGCACGCATCGCAATGGCCAGATTCACAACCACGTAAATTTGCGTGTTGCGAGTGAGTTCTCGACTATGGTGCATCATGAGCGTGCTCAGACTGTGTTTGGAGATGTAATGTTCTGCTTTATGGCATCTAATGAGCTGGAGCCAGTTATAGTGGTTGTGTTGTTGCATGGTGATCAAGGGCGTGTTGTGAATCTTGAAATGGCGCACTTTGTTTTGCTCGAAACAGCGTTGAATCAGTTTCGCGTCAAGTTCGGGATCAAAGGAGAGACATACAGCTACACCCCTCTGCAGGCCAGACTGGAGTGCTCGTGGCACTCCAGACACTTCCACTTAAAGATTAGAGTGCCAACAGAAATGTATTTGCGTGTGTTTCCAGCAATGCAAGTGCTAGGAAGCAACCACGCTTGCAAAAGACACGTGCTCGATGATTATAAAAAAATCTGGGAGCCTATCAAATACAAGTTCAGCGTCAAGACACAGGAGTCGTGGGAGGACATCAAACAGGTGGTTCGACTTGATTGCCTTGAAAAAAAAATAATTTATTAAACATTATCAAAAGAATTTTCTCAAACTGATAGGCGACTTTCGAAAATAGTTTCTCAAATAAAGAGAGGTCGTAGAACGAGTTTGTAATTATCCTCGTTCCCGTCAGAATCTTGTATGCGCAAAATATTGTCCACTTCAAATTGAAGTTGATTCACGAACGTCTTGTTCTTCATGTACGTTAAGAGACTGCCCTCCATACCCACCCAGTGATGCACGATATCTTCAGAAGCGACTTTCGAATCACGCCACAGGTCGAACAAAGCCTTTTGGCGTTCAAAGATTGGATCACTTATGATATCCCTTCCCTGAAGTTTAGTAAGGTCGAATACGCCCATCTTGAGGCGCCCGCAATTATCCTTGTAAACCAAAACCCGACAGGTACTGTCGGGAGGCAGAAAGTTCACAATCGCGCCCCAGGTCCTTTGGAGCACATAGAAGCCCTTGTCCTGTGTACGTACGAAGAGTCCTTTATTAGCGTCAATGTATATTGTGAATATCTCGGCGCCTCGCGGGAAAATCATTGCCGGACTTCCACTCGTCTCGGCGGTGCTGGTGTAGCGGCGTTCATCAAAGGGCGGCACCATTGGAAGAGCATCGCTCAGCAGAGTGTTGCTGTCAAGCCTGAGCAAAATCTGCACGCCCAACACGTCTTTCGCGTGTTTTTCCATTTCATGCGACGTTTGTCTCTTACTGCATACAGAGTATTTATAATAGTTTTTTAGAAGCCAAGATCAGAAGCCAGGATCAGAAGCCAAGATCAGAAGCCAGGATCAGAAGCCAAGATCAGAAGCCAAGATCAGAAGCCAGGATCAGAAGCCAAGATCAGAAGCCAAGATCAGAAGCCAAGATCAGAAGCCAAGATCAGAAGCCAAGATCAGAAGCCAAGATCAGACGCCTATTAAAAAAACAGCTATTCAATTCGAAGATATCTATCACACACCCAGCAAAATTCACGTCAAGAATGCACGCACACGAAGTGTGGGATCTCTTTCGCTTTCAAGAAGGTCTCAGTCCCGAAAATGCTCTCCGCAAGGCTTGGCTCTCGACTCACGGACCTTGCAAGGACGTTCTCGCGCTGGCCTTCATGCTCAAGCCCATTCCCCACAACCTCGACACGTTCAGGCAGAAGATCGCCCTTAGTCCCAAGCCGCAGGACTGGCTCATTGCAAGCTTTCATTTGATCTACGTCGGGAAGGCAGACGGCAAGGAGTGGGGATGGAACAAGGCTCCCTACGACAAACAGAAGACTCTCAGGGATGTTCTCAAGCCTCTTTACACTCTTGACAAGTCAGGGCCAGACATAGACCAGACGCGCTTCTGGAGCTACAAGAAGGTGAGTAACAACATGAACAAAGGACCACGGATCGACGAGCCTGTCGACGGAAATGATCTCAGCTTCGTTCTACCAGCTGGTGTAAGCTTCAACACCTTCCTGCGAGAGGACAACTACGAAGTTGGCAAGTGTCTATTTGAAGAAGGGTGGGCGCAGGGTGATGAGGAAGGAATGATCGACGCATTTCAGCCTGTTATCTTGCAATTGAGCGGTGCAAATGGCGAGCAAAGTGCCAAAGGAAACGGACTGAAGGTCCGCAGGGTCGTTCCGGTGGCCCGCGAGATTCTGAGCAGTTTCTGTAATTGCTTCTTCTCGAACTCCTCTGATCTCAATAGCGTTCAGGAGAAAGCTGGGGAGTTGGTTCCCTTGAAGTCGGTCGCCAAGTCGCAGAGGTGCTTTCCACTCGTTTGCCATGTGAATGAGCGTGCATTTTTGCACAGAGAAAAGGATACTGGAATCATTGAGATTGTCGACAGCGGCCTTGACCAAGAGCTCGGCCGGTGCTTGATTGTCTCTGATAAGATCCTTCTCACGGCCATGCACTCGGAGAACGTCGAGCGCGCCATGCGCATGCTTTCTGTCGCTATCGGACAAAAGGCTGTCAAATGCATCTTCGCAAACGAACAGGATAGAGCGAAGGGATCCAGCGACACCTGCGTTGTTGTCTACCTCCAAGTCGACTTCCAGAAGACTATGCTCTTCAATGTACTGCATTCGAGCAGGAATGAAGAGTCGTCGATCTCTCTTCCTAAGAACGAATGCCTGACAATGTGCTTCGGGCGAGGTATTCAGCAAAAACATTGGGACGGAGATGAAGAACAGCCTTTTTCTTTTCTGCAATGGTATGCTCCAAACGTTCTTGTCCCTGTGGTAGAGAAAGACGGGAATGAGGTTCTGTGTCACGTCGTCTATGAAATGGAAGTCTCCTTAGTGCAGCTCGCGGGCCAGCGTGAAGAGAAGAACAAGCTCTTATTTATGGACGAGGTCGGTGGCTTTCATCACCTCGTGAAGGTCTTTTACAGCAAGAAAGTCAGCTACAAAGAATGCACTGGCCTCGAGTGTTCAAGCCCGCAGTTCGTGATCACATGGCAGTTACGCTCAGGAATGAGCACCTCTTCCACATACAGCCTTCAAGGCCAGTCCAAGCAACGAAAGCGTGTCTCGTTTGAAGCAGACGAGTTAGATCACATCAACGTTGGGCTCAAGAAAAGTTCTTTGGGATCCTTCCAAGAGAAAGT
>Ga0209442_1001740_pt1 | contig 12157 bp, 10 predicted proteins | sample LauGreSBDMM110DD_2_FD_187565 | JGI IMG/M metagenome (GOLD analysis project Ga0209442, IMG submission 187565) | Freshwater lake microbial communities from Lake Michigan, USA - Sp13.BD.MM110.DD (SPAdes) (version 2) | ecosystem: Environmental > Aquatic > Freshwater > Lake | place: Lake Michigan...
CGGTCACCTTGAGAACATCTCTGGCAACTTGTTCATCGGTGCTGTCAACGCATTTGGCGGCGCAGTGGGCGAAGGCCTTGATGTCATCGACGGCTCACGCCGTAGCTATCCAGACATCGCAAAGCACTACGGAGAATCCGGCGTGCAGTGGTGTGCAATTGGTGACCAGAACTACGGAGAAGGATCATCACGCGAACACGCTGCAATGGAACCTCGCTTCCGCGGCGGCGTTGTCATCTTTGCTCGTTCATTTGCTCGAATTCATGAGACCAACTTGAAGAAGCAAGGCCTAGTACCACTTACATTCGCTGATCCGAAGACATATGACCTGATTGAAGAAACTGATCGCATCAACGTGCATAACTTGCCGCCGGTGCCAGATCAGCCAGTGAAGTGCTCAATTACAAAAGCTGACGGCACAACAGTTGAGTTCGAAGCAAAGCACACATTTAGCCCAGAGCAAGTGGAGTGGTTCAAAGCTGGTTCAGCATTGAACATCGTTCGCGCAAAGGTTGCAGCTCAGAAATAGTTAGTCGGTTCCCGGACGTCGATCATCTTCGGCGTTCGGGTCACCTGCATAATTCGACGGATACGAACGACGTAATTCGTCTTCTGTCGGCTCGTAATACTCACGTCCTTCTGGTGGAAGTAAAGCGCTAATCGCAGACATGATCGCAGCGGTATCTGCATCCGGATCTGTATAACCCAAATGCACTGGCGTACCGACCACGATGATCACCTCGGGTGGCGAAGTGACATTCGTAATGTTCGGAAGTTTCGCATTGCGTGGCCACACTTTTTCAGTTCCCCAAATACCGATCGGGATCACTGGCGCACGCGTAGCGGCTGCAAGTTTGGCTGCACCCCACCTGCCCTTCAGAATCGGATCAAAAAATGCGCGACCGCGTGGAATGGTGCCTTGTGGCATCAACGCAACTAAGTCGCCAGCGTTGATTAGTTCAGTGGCTGCAAGTAGTGGTTCGTCACTACCCGTGCCGCGTTCTACACGGATGCCACCAAGCGCAGATGCGATTGGTCCGATGACCGGCGCATCAAACACTTCTTTCTTGCCTAGGAAACGAACAGCGCGGCCAGTCTTTGCAACTGCAAGAGACACGGCAGCAATATCAAAATAACTGCGATGGTTTCCGCACAGAATCGCTGCGCTGTCTTTCGGAATATTCTCTGTACCTGTAATTGTGAATCGTGCATACGGGAACACTTCTGGGCGAGCAAATTTCATGAGCAACTGTTGTGCTTCTAAGCCAATAACTGGCACCTTTGCAACGCCGTGCGGAACATCAAGGTGCATTACTGGCCAGCGACGTGCAGCCGCCATGAGGCGAAGGCGCCAGTCCGGGTTCACGCAATGAGGAAAACCGACAGAAGCAAGCAATGGCTCATCAAACACACTGTCGCTATACGCATATGAACCAGACAGATCAACATCATTCTCTTGTGACCACGCACGGACAGCATCGCGCTTACCACGCGACCATACATACGTGCCGTCAAGTTCTCCTGTGTAGACACCGTCAGCATCAACTTCGTATGTTGTTGCAATAACCGCGTCAAACCCCATGAGATCTGCGAATGGTTCAATCAAGTCGCGTGGTGTAGTGGTTGCCAGTACAACACTGCGACCTTCAGCACGATGCGAGTCAATTACTTTTTGCGCATAGGGCTGCACCATTGCCACCAAGTCAGGGGCAGCAATTCGCGCGGCTTCTCGCACTTCATCACGACGATGTCCACGCATTGCAAGTACCGCTTGACGACCCAGAACCATTGACGGCAAGTTCTCACCAAATGTTTCGAAGATTGAATACATCAACGACTCGCCTGGAATTGTGCGAGTCACTATTCCTGTTTCGCGAAGCACTCTGCTGACAACGTGCGCAGATGCGCCAGACAAGATTGTTCTGTCGAGATCAAAGAAAGCTGCATGTGCCACGAGCGAAGGTTATGCCAGCAAAACACGACTGAGCTACGACATGAGCCCAGAAATGGGAAAGACCCCGCATAAGCGGGGCCTCTCAACCGAAACCCATGATCGGGGGGGACCATTTAGTTGGGTTCTTTCGGCCGGACGATGGGGGGCATGTCCGGCGCGATCTCTTAGTGAAATTATGCACGAGATCACACCATCATTCAAGTTGAACGAGGCGATAGTTGCTATCGTTTTTAGAGATAGGCTCTTGGTGGGTCAGAAACGAGGTCTCCCCCATGGAAATAAAGCAATTACAGAGTTTGGTAGCAATCGCCGACCACGGCACTTTTTCCGCCGCCGCCAAAGCTCTGGACACTGTCCAATCCAACGTGTCCGCCCACATCGGGCGCCTTGAGAAGGAACTCGGGACCTCGCTTATTGACCGATCGACGGGCGTACTGACAGACGAGGGCGACATCGTGGCGGTTCGGGCCCGCCGTATCTTGCACGAAATGGAAGACATTGATGCCGACATTCATTCACTCGGTTCATCCACCACTGGCGAATGTCGCATCGGAAGTATCGGTACTACTGCCAGATGGCTGATGCCTTCTCTCTTGGCGTCTTTGCAACGTCATCATCCTGGGGTACACACCACAGTTGTTGAAGGCGTAACAAGTTCGCTCCTATCACGACTGACAAGCGGTGAAATAGACGCAGCGATTGTTCATCTCCCCATTACTGATTCAAGTCTTGATGTAAAAGAATTATTCGTAGAAGAGTTGTTTCTTATTGCACCAAAAACGCATGAACTAGCAACTCACAAAACGATCAGCTTGAAAGAATTGTCATTGCATCCGATACTTCTTGCCCCTCGAGGCACAGCACAACGTCGAATCATTGATCGAGCTGCTGCTAACCAAGGAGTAGCACTGCAATCACAAGCAGAAATTGATGGTGTTCGCCTGATGGCGTCGCTCGTATTTGAAGGTTTTGGTGCCGCAATCGTGCCGGCAAGTGCCGTACCTGGATGGCTCGAGGGAAACTTTGTGCGCATTCCTGTGCCCGAATTACCTCGACGCGTTGTCGGCTGGGTACAGCGCCCTCGTCCACGGCCAAGCAGAGCAACTCTCGCTGTTCGCGACAGAGCATATGACATGGTGAACCGTCACGGCCCGAAACAGCCAGGGATTTCGCTCGAAATCAGCGCGAAACCCACCAAGGGAAGCCCCGGCTCGCTGACTGTCTAGTCTGTACTGAGTGAGTACAAGCCAGCCCAACACTCAGAACGTGATGGTGGAACTACAGCACAAAGTTCCCGGAGCCGCTGAAGCCAACGTCGTGGCTTTGTCCACCGGCCGATCAGTTGTGTGGCTCACAGTCGACGGCTCGTTCCACAAGGGAGCACTAAGCGCTGCAGCTTCGTATGTCATTGCAACAGCAGCTGACACTGCCCGCACCAAAGGTATTCCGCTTGTTATTCAGATGGAATCTTCTGGTGCAGACATTCTCGAAGGCATCGCTGCACTTCATGGTTGGGGTACTGCCGCAAAAGCACTTGCTGATTGTTCAGGCGTAGTTCCCACAATCAGCATTGTCACGGGGCCAGCAGTCTCCGGACCAGCATTGCTTCTTGGCTTGTCCGACTTTGTCGTAATGACAGAAGAAGCATACGCATTTGTAAGCGGCCCAACGATGGTTGTTGAGTTCACCGGCATTGATGTCAGCACTGACGAACTTGGTGGCGCAGGAACGCATGCACGACACACTGGCGTGAGTTCAGTTGTTGTTACCGACCTTGACGCCGCAACAGTGTGGCTAGAAGAATTACTTGAATACCTTCCTGCTGGCGTTGATCAACTTGCGCCCGTTCAGCCGACAGCCGACCCTGATGACAGATTGACTCCAGAAGCCGGTGACCTGATTCCCACCACGTCAACAGGTAGTTACGATGTTCGACATGTAATCGAGTCGATTGCTGATGATGGCATTTACTTTGAAATGAAACCGTGGTGGGCAAGCAACGTTGTCACGGCATTTGCACACATGGCTGGCTACCCCATCGGCATAGTGGCAAACCAGCCAATCTCTCTTGCTGGCACTCTTGATATTCCTGCATCACAAAAAGCTGCACGATTCGTCGCATTCTGTGATGCATTCAATATTCCCGTTCTTACATTAGTCGATACTCCTGGCTTCTACCCCGGCAAAGACCTTGAGTGGCGTGGCATGATTCGTCATGGGGCGCAATTGGTGTTTGCGTATGCGCGTGCCACTGTGCCCCGCATTTGTGTTGTTCTTCGTAAGTCATATGGCGGTGCCTACATCGTGATGGACTCAAAAGAGATGGGCAACGACCTGTGCCTTGCATGGCCGTGTGCCGAATTGGCAGTAATGGGTGCCGGCCAAGCTGCGGCAATTCTGCAACGCCGAGCAACCCCCGAAGAACGGACCGAGTTCGAAGCTGACTATTCAGCACGATTACTGAACCCATACATCGCCGCCGAGCGTGGCTATATCGATGCCGTTATTGACCCTGCAGATACTCGCCGAGAGATTTGTGCAGCTCTTCACATGCTTCGCGATAAACGCGAACGTTTAGTTTCTCGCAAACACGACAACACTCCGTTGTAGTTGACTGTTCACCCGTTTGAGTGGGTTTCAGCCTGCCGGTTCGCCTAACCTATCTGCGGGGGAGAAAGCCCTCGCACGCAAAAATTACAGTCGAGGAGATCCCACATGACTGACTCAATCACCATCACAGATGACAGAACTGGAAAAACAGTAACGGTTCCCATCACAGGCGGAGTCTTTAGTTCAGCAGCTTTGCGCGAATTAGACCCAAGCCTTTTCATGTACGACCCTGCGTACCTCTCAACCGCTTCATGTGCCTCTTCCATCACCTACCTTGACGGTGATGCCGGCATCCTTCGCTACCGCGGTATCCCAATTGAGCAACTTGCCGAAAGCTCAACATTTCTTGAAGTCGCCTACCTGCTAATCAAGGGCGAACTGCCAACAACGCAAGAACTTGAAAAATGGGAACTTGATGTCACGCACCACACCATGATCCACGAGAACATGCGTAAGCGCTTTGTTGATGGATTCCATTACGACGCTCACCCAATGGGAATGTTCATTTCTGCGATCGCGGCACTCGGAACTTTCTATGACGACGCAAAAGACATCTTTGATAAGGACTCACTCGAAAAGCAAGTAGTGCGCCTAGTCGCAAAAGTCCCCACCATCGCAGCAATGTGTTACCGCTTTAGCCAGGGGCTCCCCTTTGTATCGCCAAACAATGCTTTGTCTTATGGCGAAAACTTCCTCAACATGATGTTCAAGATTGGTGATGACTACAAGGTCAACCCAGTCCTCGCCCACGCAATGGATGTTCTGTTTATTCTCCACGCCGACCATGAACAAAACTGTGGAACCACAGCAATGCGTGTTGTGAGCTCCGCTAACTCAGATCCGTACACGGCAACTGCAGCTGCAGCCGCAGCCTTGTACGGCCCACTTCATGGCGGCGCCAACGAAGCAGTTGTGCGCATGCTCACCGAGATTGGTGACGTTAAGAATGTTCCTGCTTTCGTTGAGAGCGTTAAGGCTGGCGAAGGCAAGTTGATGGGCTTCGGCCATCGCGTCTACAAGAACTTTGACCCTCGTGCCACCATTATCAAGAAGGCTGCATACGACGTCTTTGAAGTCACCGGCAAGAACCCTCTCCTTGAAATCGCTCTCGAGCTTGAAAAAGTTGCACTGAACGATGAGTACTTCATCAAGCGTAAGTTGTACCCGAACGTTGACTTCTACTCAGGACTCATCTACCAAGCACTTGGTTTCCCAGTTGACATGTTCACAGTGTTGTTCGCCATCCCCCGCACAATTGGCTGGCTCACTCATATGCAAGAACTATTGAACGACAAAGAGCAAAAGATCAGCCGTCCTCGCCAGTGGTACACAGGCCACGACGAGCGCCCATACGTTCCTGCTGCGAAGCGCTAGATAATCCGTCAGGCGACGGTAATTATTATTTTGCCCACATTGCCATTGGTGGCCATGTATTCATGAGCCGACGCAATATCTGCAAACGCATAAACGGAGTCGATCACTGGCTTTAACTGCCCCGTTGAGAACAGTGGCAACATCTCGGATGCAAATCGCTGACTAGTCGCAATTTTTTCTTCAAGAGGTCGTGCCCTCAACACAGTGCCTGTGATTGATGCGCGCTTCCCGAGCAGCAAACCAACATTGAACGGCACTGGCTTGCCTGCCATAACACCCACTTGAATGATGTGACCCTTCACAGCAAGAGACGCAATATTGCGTTCTACATAATCTCCACCGATGACATCAAGAATCACATCGACTCCTGCCCCACCAGTTGCAGCAGCAACTTCGGCTACAAAGTCTTGGGTTCCGTAATCAACAACAACGTCTGCACCTAACGCACGACACGCTTCTACTTTTCCGCCCGAACACGTAACAACAATGCGAGCACCAATGGCTTTGCAAATCTGTATTGCAGCTGTGCCTACTCCAGACGCTCCTGCATGCACCATGGCCCAACGGCCAGACGTAAGCCCGCCTTGTACGACAAGTGCATCCCATGCAGTAATAAAAACTTCGGGTATTCCCGCAGCATCATGCAACGACATACCTGACGGCACCGCCATTGCTTGACGTTCATGAATTGCAAGTTGCTCTGCATACGCGCCACCGCTAGTAATGCCCATCACATGATCACCAACGGACCACGCGGTGACCTTCTCACCAATTGCGGCAACTGTGCCAGCGAATTCAAGACCAGGAATCTCAGGTCCACTAGGAAACGGGTTCGGGTAAAAGCCCATCCGTTGCAACAGGTCTGCGCGGTTCAGCGCAGTTGCAGCAACAGTGACCAAGATGTCTTGTTCACCAATGATTGGCGATGCAACATCTTCGAATTGGAGAACGTCTGGCCCTCCGTGCGAACGAAGGACTACAGCACGCATGACTATTAGGCCATCTTTGCTTGGAGGCGACGATCAAGTGCTTCAAGGAAGTCTTCAGTTGTCAACCAAGGTGCATCTTTTGAAATGAGAATTGAAAGGTCCTTTGTCATTTCGCCAGCTTCGATTGTCTCAACGCACACACGCTCAAGAAGTTCCGCAAACTCCAACAACTTCGGATTGTTGTCAAGCTTGCCTCGGTGCTTAAGGCCACCGGTCCATGCATAGATCGATGCAACAGGGTTTGTTGATGTCTTGTTGCCCTTTTGATGTTCACGGTAGTGGCGAGTCACCGTGCCGTGTGCAGCTTCTGCTTCTACTGTGCGGCCATCTGGAGTCATCAAGACTGAAGTCATAAGACCAAGTGATCCGAAACCTTGTGCAACAGTGTCTGATTGCACGTCACCGTCGTAGTTCTTGCATGCCCAGAGGTATCCGCCTTCCCACTTCATTGCACATGCGACCATGTCGTCAATGAGGCGGTGTTCGTATGTCAGGCCTGCTTTGTCGAAATCAGCTTTGAACTCGTTCACAAAAACTTCTTCAAACAAATCTTTGAACTGGCCGTCATAGGCCTTCAAGATGGTGTTCTTGGTGCTCATGTACACGGGGTAATTACGTGACAGTCCGTAACGAAGCGACGCACGAGCGAAATCGCGGATGCTGTCATTGAAGTTGTACATACCCATGGTGACGCCACCATCTTTGCCGAACTTTGCTACTTCAAATTGCATTGGCTCGCTGCCATCTTCAGGCGTGTATGTCATTGTGACCGTGCCAGCGCCCGGAACTTTGAAGTCTGTTGCCTTGTATTGGTCGCCATGCGCATGACGACCAATAACGATTGGCTTGGTCCAACCTGGGACAAGGCGAGGAATGTTTGAACAAATGATTGGCTCGCGGAAAACCACGCCGCCGAGAATGTTACGAATGGTGCCGTTCGGTGACTTCCACATCTTCTTCAGGCCGAACTCTTCAACACGCTGTTCGTCTGGGGTAATGGTGGCGCACTTCACGCCGACGCCATGCTTCAAGATTGCATTAGCTGAATCGATAGTTACTTGGTCATCTGTTGCATCGCGATGCTCCATACCAAGGTCGTAGTACTCAAGATTGATATCGAGGTACGGCACGATGAGGCGGTCCTTAATGAACTGCCAGATGATGCGAGTCATTTCATCGCCATCGAGCTCGACGACCGTATTTACAACCTTGATCTTTGCCACGGGAATACCTCATTCTTTGTGTCGGCAGTGTGCCGAATCTCACTTGTATCAGACTTGTACACAATAGCGTTTCGCGCAAGTCTGCGCCCTACCATCTTCTCTAATGGATTTTGAGTGGAGCCCTGAACACATAGCCCTGCGCGAGAAGGCAGCAGCCGTTGCAGCAGATGGCGTAGCCCGATACGGACGCGATACCGCTTCGTGGATGAACGGGTATTCGAAAGAGTTCTCCCGCGAGCTTTCGTCGCACGGCTGGATCGGTCTTATTTGGCCAACCGAGTTCGGTGGCGGTGGACGACCACCCATCGAGCGTCTCATCGTTGGCGAAGAGATGATCAAAGCTGGCGCCCCAATTGCAGCCAGTTGGTTCGGCGACCGTCAAATGGGTCCAGCGCTCATTCAGTACGGAACTCCTGAGCAACAAAAAGAATTCCTGCCTGGCATCTTGGCTGGCGAGACAACGTGGTGCATCGGCATGAGCGAACCCAATGCCGGAAGCGACCTCGCTTCATTGAAGACTTTTGCCGAAGACGACGGCGATGAATGGGTCATCAATGGCCAAAAGATTTGGACCAGTTTTGGTGCCGATGCTGAATATTGCTATCTCATCTGTCGCACAAGCAACGACGGACCACCACATGCAGGCATCAGCGAAATCATTGTGCCAATGAATACTCCAGGTATTGAAGTGCGACCTATTACAGACATGACAACCAACCGTCATTTCTGTGAAGTGTTCTATACCGATGTTCGTGTACCAAAGGGAAACCTTGTTGGAAAGCAAGGCGCTGCGTTTTCACAGACCATGCGTCAACTTGAACACGAACGCGGCGGCATCGACAGACTCGTCTCGAACTACTTCCTCTTCCAAGAAGCATGCGCAATGGTTGACAAAACGAACCGGACAGTTCGCCAAGAAATTGCAGCACTCGAAATCGGATACCGCATCGGCCGCATTCTGGTGATTCGCGAAACGCTGAAGCAGGCACCTGCTGGGTTCTCTGCTGCAACTAAATGCTTCTGCACCGAACATCAACAGCGTGTTGACGAATTCGTGTCGCGTGCAATGGGTGCCAACGCAATGATCTGGGACGATGCAGCAAAAGGGCTTGCGTACAGCCCCGGGTACACCATCATGGGTGGCACCTCAAACGTGATGCGCAACATTTTGGGAGAGCGCTTTCTCGGCTTGCCTAAGATGTAGTCATGGCTGACCTTCTCGCTCTCAGTACCCGCATTGTTGACTCTGGAAAAGCTGACGAACCAGTTAACAGAACAAGTGGTGAACTATCGGAAATCGCCGACGGACTCGCCATGGTTGAATCTTTTAGCCATGTGGTCACTTGGAATTCCGGCGATGGTCTTGTGTGCTTCGACACCAGCCATGTCAACACAGGCCAACAAGTAGTTGATTCCATTCGTTCATGGTCATCGGACCCATTCAATGCTTTGGTCTACACGCATGGCCATGTTGATCACGTTGGTGGAAGCGTCGCCTTCGGAGCAAATGCTGCAGCACTTGGACATCAAGCACCGCGCGTAATTGGTCACAAAAACGTGCAGCAGCGCTTTGACCGCTACAGATACACCAATGACTGGAACGTTGCAATCAATGCACGTCAGTTTGGCGGCATCCGTGGTGATGTCAACAGCATCATGAATGACCTACGGCCTGCAGACGGCGCACCACGGCTCAGTGACTTCATTCCGCGCAATACTCTTGATACCACCGACGTTGTTGACAAATTTGCCTCCATGAAATTCGGTGACACCGAAGTTGAGTTTCACCATGGTCGCGGCGAAACAGACGATCACTTATGGTCATGGTTCCCCGAGAAGAAATGGATTGCATCGGGCGACTTCGTTATCTGGAATTTCCCTAATGCCGGCAACCCACAAAAGGTTCAGCGTTGGCCAATTGAATGGGCCGCTGCATTGCGCGACATGATTGCAAAGGGCCCTGAACTTCTACTGCCAGCTCATGGCTTACCTATTGCCGGCAAAGAACGCATTGCGCGCGTACTAGATGAAATCGCAACTGCACTAGAGAACCTCGTTCGCGACGTAGTCACCATGATGAATGCTGGCGAAACACTAAACACGATCATCCATACAGTGCGTGTACCCGAAGCCACACTTGGCAAGCCATACCTTCGTCCGCTGTACGACGAACCAGAGTTTGTAGTCAGAAACATCTGGCGTTTGTTCGGTGGATGGTGGGATGGTGCACCGTCACGCCTCAAGCCATCACCCGATGAAGTTCTTGCAGTTGAACTTGCGTCACTATCTGGTGGTGCAGATGTTCTCATGCGTCGCGCTGCTGAACTTGCAGCATCAGGAGACCTTCGTCTTGCGTGCCATCTTGCAGACTTTGCAGGCTGGGCAGCACCAGACGAACCAGAGATTCACCAAATGCGTGCTGAAATATATGAAACACGTCGTAAGAGTGAAACATCATTGATGTCAAAAGGAATCTTTAAGGGCGCAATGCGCGAATCTGAGAAGATCGTAAAGGCCGCTCTTGGCGAAAAGTGATTACGACACCGTAATCGAGACCAAAGCGACAGCAGCCAACACAAGTTCTATGACTATGACAACAATTGGGGAAACTCTGCGACTGGCTGGGTCGCCTGAATAATCAGCGACTGCATAAACACCGGCTGCACAAAGAGCCAGCACAATTTCCATTACAAACGGTTCAGTTCATTTGTATGCGCCACGAATGGCATGAAGAAATACATCTAGTGGGCGCGACGGGGCTCGAACCCGGGACCCCCACCATGTCATGGTGGTGCTCTACCAACTGAGCTACACGCCCTCAAAAGGTATGACCACTTTATCAGGGGGTCAGGCGCAGACTCACTTCGTTTCCCAATAAACGGCCGCGGCGCGTAAGGACAATGCGCTCTCCCACCACTTCCACCAAGCCTTCTAGGGCTTCAACATCAAGTGTTCCAAGTGGGACCCCATCACGAGTACGCAAGGACAATTCCAACGCTTCTCTGGCCCGAGTTGGTTCATCTAAGACTTCGTCAGATGCTTCGACTGTTTCGTTATTTGCAACACAGTCGATATATCGATCAGGAGTGCGAACGTTCCACCAACGCCTGCCGTTGTGATGGGAATGAGCCGCACATCCGAACCCCGTGTAATTACCTTGCGACCAATACACCTTGTTGTGTCGACACTCATGACCCGCAAGTGCCCAGTTGCTTATTTCGTAATTCATCAGACCAGCGGTTGAAAATAAATCATCCGCGAGAACGTATTTATCGGCCTGGTCATCGTCATCTGGGTGTCGACTCGGATCTTCGGCTAACGGCGTGCCGGCTTCAACTGTCAATCCGTATGCAGAAATGTGAGTTGGTTGTAATGCAATTGTCTGTTCCACAGTGATGCGCCAGTCGTCAACTGATTCGCCGTGGACGCCATAAATCAAATCAAGGTTTATGGATGTGATTCCTCCAGCACGAGCGGCAGCAATAGCTTTGACAACATTTGTGGGGTCATGCGTGCGTCCCAGAGACTGCAACACGTGATCAACCATTGACTGAACACCCATACTGATGCGATTCACACCTGCAGCGGCATAGACCTTCATCATTTCTACGGTCACGTCATCTGGGTTGCATTCAATTGTTATTTCAGCATTCGTGGTGACAGGAATTGCTTTGACTATCGAGGCAAGAAGTTCTGGTGCAAGACGCGTTGGCGTTCCACCACCAAAAAATACGGTGTCCGCAACTGGCATTCCCTTTTCTACGGCTCGTGCAATGTCAGCAATGACTGCATCAACATACGCGACCATGAGATGGTCTCGGTCGGTCCATGTTGCAAATGCGCAGTAATCACAGCGGTGACGACAGAACGGGATGTGAACGTAGACCCCGAACTCAGACATGATGCGTTCCTACGCTGCCGGTGGCACAAACAAGAGGCCAAGTTCAGAGAGCTTGTCCCCTACTTGATCAACCGGCACATCAAGCATTACTGCGATTGCGCGAGTG
>Ga0209442_1001746_pt1 | contig 12135 bp, 10 predicted proteins | sample LauGreSBDMM110DD_2_FD_187565 | JGI IMG/M metagenome (GOLD analysis project Ga0209442, IMG submission 187565) | Freshwater lake microbial communities from Lake Michigan, USA - Sp13.BD.MM110.DD (SPAdes) (version 2) | ecosystem: Environmental > Aquatic > Freshwater > Lake | place: Lake Michigan...
TGAGCATCAAAAGTAGCGCTAATGGGAAAAATACGAGTAGTTTCCTCATTATTAGTACCGGCAATATCTGGGTATCCTGATAAAACACTAGAAATTGCGTTAGTGCCAAATACCACCTCGTACACACGTTGGCCTGAGATATAAAATAATTTGCCGTCTTTGTCTTTGAAATTTATGGGCGACACATGGACATTACCTGTAGGTATATCTTGCCAGCCACTACCTGTTTGTGAATAACAAATAAATGAAGTAAAGCAAAAAGATGATAAAAGGTAAAAAAATCTAAAAAACAACTGAATAAATTTAAAAATTCTTGCAATATTACCTAGATATTAATCTTGTTCCTTATTATGTAATAAAATTATGTCATATCTATTGTTATTTTTTATAAAATAAAATCATATAAATTTATCTAATGTATTGAATTACATATAATTATATAAATAATAATTATCTAAATTTCAACTATAAAATTTGATAATAATTTAGCAAATAAAAATATTGTACCTTTATTTTATGTACAGAAAAATAATATCTATTTTACTTTTTATACCATTAATAGCATTTGGGGGAAATTCAAATGAATATAAATTAATTGACGTTGATAGTAAAAATATATATTATAATTTTTTACTATATAAAAATACATTATATGTTGGTTCAGATAATGGTATTTATGAGTTAGAAAATTTTAATCTCAAATTATATGATGCAAAAGAAAAAGGATACATAAGACTTATAGATAAAAAAATAATTGCACATGAAAATTCATTATCAGCTGACTTAATGAACATGAATTACAATTATCTCTTACCCAAAGATTTTCAAAACATAAAAAATGAGTTCATACTATTTAAAAATCAACTATGCATTATTAGTAAAAACACATTATTTATTTTCTCAAAAAAAAATTATACAATTAAATTTGACACTCTAAGTCTAAGAAGTTTTACAAAAAATATTATTGGATCTTATGGTGGGATATTTATAAATGGTGTAAAATTACAATATCCAAGTTATACAGACGGTGAAGTAAAAGAAATCGATGAATATAAATTTATTTGCTATGGTGGTCTTTTACAAATTACAAAAAATGAAACAAAAGATTACAGCGATAGAAGCTCTGGTGAATTTAGAATTCATAACAAGAATTTAGGTCTTATTAGAGATATAGATAAAATAAATGTCAATAAATATGTAGCTACTACAAATAAAGGTATTTTCTTATTTAGTTTTAATGAAACAAAAATAGATACTATTTTATTGAATAAAAAATTAACTGAATTTAATAACGTATTTTTTGTTGAAAATGAAAAAAGAATTTTATATTTTACTGAAAATAAAATTTTTATTTATTCATTAATTGATAAAATAAATATTTTATACCTAGATACAAAAGAAAATCAAATAATAAAGGATATCTATGTTCAAGACTTAAAAAAACTTTATATTCTTTTTGATAATAGCTTGAAATTTTATCTATCTAACTCAATTGAATTTACCTCTTCAACCGTTCTTTTATCTAATTTATCTTCATGTCATAATATAGTTTTATTTAAAGATTTTTTTTGTATTACTAGTAACTACGGAGTACATTTTTATAATAAAAAAACAAACGAGGCTTTTATAAATACATTAAATCTTGAAACAAATCGAAGAGCTATTAATATAATTGATGATACACTTTGTATTGGAACTACTAATGGAATTATTTATATATCAACTGAAAATTTAAAAGATATAATTTCAAACAGAAGTATAATTATTAATTCTGATGAAGAGAATGCACCTATTTTATATTTAATAATTGTAATTGCACTTATAATTATAATATTTATCTGGTATCATAAAAAATCAGAAAAATCAAAAATTATTGAGGAAAAAAACTTTCTGATTACAAGAGAAAATATAGAAAAATACATAATCTTAAATATAAAAAATGTATCAATAAAAAGCATTTGCGAACACTTTAAATTAAGCACTTCACAATTATATGAAATTCTTGAAAATGAAAAACCAGGAGAAATAATCAGAAAACAAAGATTTAATCTTGTAAGAAAGTTTAGGAAACAAAGGAAAGATGACTTATTTATTTCTGAAAACACCGGTTTCTCCTTAAGCTATTTAAAGAAAATTTATTAAAACTGTTGCCTCCTACCCTTTTTCTTGGGAAATTCCCGTAGAATTCGCTCTAATGGAGATAGATTTTAGCCATATTTCAGGCTATTAACCTTGATTTAGAGCTATTTATTAACAGAAAAAGAGAAGTTATGGTAAAGATGTATTTTTTGTGTTGTTCCTACAGAACCAGGATTAAGGACCATGGAATAATCAAATTACGTATTGCAGGATTAGACAAGGAAGTAAACCACTCCACCCGTATTTGTATTCCTATTGCAGATTGGGACTCCAAAAAGGTCCAAGTAAAAGCTCGTCATGAGCAAGCTTACATTCTAAACAAGCAAATAAGTGATTTACGATCTAATGTAATCGACTTCATTGAATCCCGAACTAAGAACAATGAGCTTATCTCAGCAGATTTACTTAAAGCCCATATCAATGGGACCAGTAAAGAGACCAAAGGATTACTAGATATGATTCGCTATTACATTACCATCAATAAAAATAGATTCTCAATTGGAACAGTTAAGCAATACGAATCCATCTTTTCAAAAGTGCAAAAGTACTTATCCATTGAGCTATTAGTCCCAGACTTTCCTTTAGACAAATTGAATTACCGTTTTTTAAGCGATTATAGAGTGTATCTCGAATCGAAGTGTGGGAATGGTCCTAATACAATTGACCGAGATGCAAAACGTTTAAAAGCGGTAGTACACTTAGCACAAAAACTAGAGCTAATTAAAGAAGATCCTTTTATCAACTTTAAATCGCAGACAGTAGTAACCCATCGGTCCATTCTTAATGTAAACGAGATAGCACTAATTGAAAATCTTACAATCCAAAACGAGACGATCAAGATTGTTAGAGATGCTTTCTTATTTATGTGTTACACCGGTCTTGCTTACAGTGATTTAAAAGCTTTAAGCAACAATCACATTCATAAAAGCATTGGCGGTAAAAGAATCATTAAGATACAAAGACACAAAACAAATGAATATTGTATGATCCCTTTAATGGATAAAGCAGAACAGTTAATACTTAAATATAATGGCTACCCTAGCATTGCTAATACGGATTTAGTTATTCCTACTATCAGCAATCAAAAGACCAATCAATATCTAAAGCTTATTATGCAACTAGCTGGTATTAATAAAACTGTTACTTGCCACGTTGCTAGACACTCCTTCGCTACTAATTCACTTGAACATAGTGTCCCAATTGAGACTGTATCTAGAATGCTTGGGCATGCAAGCATCAAGACTACTCAGATTTATGCTAAAATAACAGAGACTAAGCTCATGAATGACTTCGCATCATTCGACTTAGCACCTAAAGATGATAAACAAATTTTACAAGCAATATAAAAAACAACAAAAATGGAAATCGTAACTAAACAAATGTTAGATGAATTTAAACAGGATTTAATCAAAGAAATCAGTCAAATGAACGTAACACACAGCACGCCAAGAAAGCTCATGAGAAATAACGATCTAATGGAGTATTTAGGCTGTTCTTACTCTACAATAGAGAACCTTCGTAATGCAGGTAAGATCCCATACAAAAAAGTAATGGGGACCTACTACTATTCCTTCGAGGAAGTAAGCAAAGTCTTTGAGCAAACAATGAACTAAATTTTGGGCATAAAAAAGCGCCCCGAAGGGCGCTATAATAATTTAAACTATTTAAATAAGGCTTCAAATTCCTCTTCGGAAAGAGGATTATCTTTCATTCTTTTCTCAAAAGCAATTTGAGAATCAGTTTTAACCTTTTTGCTTCCAGGTGTTTCTGGTTCCTTAAAGTGATAATCTGGATAAAAATTACGAAACCCAAATTTGTTACCTGGATCAATTTTTTCAAGTTCCTTCAGTAATTCTAATTCGCTAGGAAAAGGAGTGAATGACTCTAAAACACCCGTTTCTCTATCGTAATGGTATAAAGTACAGATTTTCCTAAAAGTATCATGGACATAGATAAAACCTTTTTCACCATAATGAATCCAATCACCTGATAATAAGACTTTACCATTTTTATCCACAAGAAATTGATAATGCCTAGTACTCGATACTTGCATACATTCTAGATCATCTAAAACATTATCTAGCTTGTAATTTTCATAACCACAGCCATCTAACATTTTAATTGCATTCTTGTTTTTTTCTAATTTAGCATTTTGAGCGGCTTTAACCTTTCGCTCCTGCTTAATTCTGTTTGCCTCATGTTCTGCTCTTCTTTTTTGAGCTAATTCTCTTTCTGCCTTCTGGCTTTCCATTTTAGCAGCTAATAATTCAACTTTACCTGCGTCTAAGATTGCCTTAATCTCAGGTGTCATTTCAACTTGTTGACTGTTTCCCATATACTTAATTTTTGTTTACTTATTGAGTATACAGCTATATCAATTCCCATGCCAAACTGGAATAGATAATTAACAAGTTTTCAAATACTGACCAAGGTAACAATTTGATAATATGAATGGATTGGAAATTAACACATTACGCAACGCACAAACTAAGAAAAAGATATAATCCCTTCCAGCTTATTGTCAGTTATTGCCTTCTTAAAAAGTTTTTTAACCTTTTTGGCATCTGTTGTCCTTACCATTAATGAATCATGAATAGGCAAGAAAGGTATATCACCCATCTCCTCCATCAATTTGTTTAAGAACGTACATTCGGTTTTCTGTAACAGGAATGATAAGTTCTTATGTTTATGACTCAACCCCACCTCTAAATCTAAAGAAGCCAACTCAGACAAGAACTTATAGAATTCAGGCCCAAACAACTTATCGCATACCTCCTTTTTTTTATACATACCAAGCCTAGTTCTAGGTTTCCCAAAGACAAGCTGAAAGAATATCTGTTTCATATTGACCCTTACTATAGCATCATTTTCGAACTTCTTACCTTTTAGCTTAATTGCCATATATCTATAAATGTCCATCCCATATTCTTTAGCAATCTTAATGTATTGTGCATTATTATACTTCTCAAAAATACCTTTGGCAATCTTTAGCCTAGATCCTTTCTCAAACAACAAACACAAAAAACTAGGTTGAGAAGCCTTAATATCGATTTCCACAACTTCCTTACCATCTATCTTTATTTTCTTTCTAAAATCCCTAGGTATATTACTAAACAAATGATACAACCTGCCTCCGTATTCATCTCTATTAATCCTATATAAACACCTTTTTTCTTCAATAATTGATTTTTGCAAGATGCACATATACGCATTGTATAAACTCCTTAAATCACGTTTATATTCCTTTTCAAACGTATCCAAATCAGTCAACTTATTCAAAATCTCTACTTTCACTTCATCACCAATATATTCACTTTCCGAACTAACCACATCCTTTTCTAATCGCTTCCTATAAACCTCATTAATCATTAAATCCAAATCATCAACAACCAAATCACACTTATCCAAAGTGACTTCAATCTTTTTCAAAACGCCTTCTCTCTTGTCATAACTCCTCTTAAAATATTCCTTTAAGCTTTTTTCAAATCTTTCATCCTTTAATTTCACCTTTTTAAAATCATCACTTAAACCATTAAAAAAAAACTCACCCAATTTAAAATACCTCAAACTCCTATAAACTCTATGCTTCGAATTCTTCCTATTAAAATCCACCACCCCTCTATTAACCAACTTATTAATTACCACATTACAATCATTCCCAATAATTCTTTTCAAATCATCACTACTAAAATAAACGCCCAACCATTCAACTTCATCATACCCCTCAATAAAACTTCTTTCATAAATTAAACTCAAAAACATCCCTATTCTTTCAACTTTTTCAACTCCAAACATCTCTTTAATTTTTTCCAAACTAAACACATTAAAATCATACATCTTAACATCACTATCCATTTTCATTACCTTTCTACTTACCCTACTTACCCACTTATCCTCATACTCATTATAATACAATCCACTAACAACATCTCTATCATTATGCTTTGCAGCTATACCACTTCTCTTATCCCATAAATCATACTTACTCTTCCTTTTTATACTTTTATTGCTTTCTTTATTCATACTATAACCTTTCTATAAATTTATACTATTATTACTACATTACTATTATATAGGATTTTTGGGGAGATTAAGGAAATTAGGGGTTTGGTTTTTTTGGGATTTTTAGGGTTTGAAGGTTCGGGGTGGGTTTGATTATAGTTGTGGTATTTTGGGGGTTGCATGATTGAATTTTCAATTTTTTGGGGTTAATTGAGTGTCTAGCAAAAACGTCAATGTGTTGCAAAAACATGATGGGTATACCCCAACGTTAATTAAAAGTGCTAGGTGTGTCTATGAAAAACAGTATGTGTATAATAGGTTTGTCATACACACGTGAGTTTTTGGTATACTTTAAGATATATATCTCCCCACTTATAGATAATAGCAAGTCAAACAGCTATTTATTTGAAATAAGCCAATATGAATGATCAAGCGCAACAGACAGTTGAACCTAAGAAATCGACGTATAAAAGTAGTAAAGTGCCATATTCACGTGGTGATATCAAAAACTGGATAAGCTTTGGTATTAATAACGGTTATGTAAACAAGTTTAAAAAGGATGAGATCGCTAAATGGACTGAATTGATGCTAAAGCACGGAGTGATTAAAATGGAGGAAATAAACAAGAATAAATAAGGTTTTGGCATGGAAGCTACGTCGGTCCAAGAAGTGGTATGACTAACTAGCTGATATTAAGTGTAGTAGAATTTAAGTTCTGATTCTAGGCGAATCGAATGAAAAAAGAACACAATGTGGCTCGTCTTTGGGTTGATTGTTTTGATTATCAATCTAATACAGTGATACTCGCAGAGTTAGTTTTCAGAGGTCGGCCCCAGCCAGTTCACAAAGCTTCGACGCAAGTCGGAGCTTTTTTTATGCGAAGAAGCGATAGAAAGCCTCGCAGTGGAAAATTTAAAGCATTGGCTGTGTTAATAGCTTGCTATTATAAACAGACAAGGAATTAAATTGAACGAGCGAATCGAGTGCTTTCTTGAGCGAATTAGCAAAGAATCAGCATTCAGTTCGTCGATAAGTTTTGGGTAAGGACGCCATTTAGGGAAGTCGGCGTAATGAAATGAAGCCGACAATCCCTTTTTATTTATATGAAATGGGGGAAGTCGTTCGAGCAAAGCGAGAACGACAATCCCATTTTGACTTGAATATGTTGGAAGTCGGCGCAACGAAGTGAAGCCGACAATCCCTAAATGCAAAAACTCCGAAATCGTATTGAAATCGGAGTTTTTTTATGCCCCGTGGCAGGCTTTTGTAGACTTTTGTAATGCTTAAAGTTAAAGCAACAAGTGTTATCACAGGGCAGAATTGGGTGCTTAAAAATTTGAAGGTAGCTGGGAATAACTTCAAAATAAAAATACTTTATATTTGTTTGGACCCTTTTAACCTCCTTGAAAATCAATTATGGAATACCGTAAATTAGGCAAGACAAACGAGCTCATCTCCATTTTAGGATTTGGAGCCTCCCCACTTGGGAATATTTTTGATGTGCGGGATGAACAAGAAGGCATTGATACGGTACATTATGCAATTGATCACGGCGTTAATTTTTTTGATGTTTCTCCTTTTTATGGAATTACACTAGCCGAAACACTTTTAGGTAAAGCATTGTTGGGCAAAAGGAAAGATATTTTTTTAGCTACAAAATGTGGTCGCTATGATTTACGTTCTTTTGATTTTTCTGCCAAACGAATTATGTCGAGTATTGATGAATCACTGCAAAGATTACAAACTGATTATGTAGATTTACTTCAATTGCATGATATTGAATTTGTAAGCAAAGAGCAAATATTGAATGAAGCCATGCCTACAATAGAAAAAATTAAAGCATCGGGCAAGTCGAGATTTATTGGAATTTCAGGACTACCCGTAAGGTATTTAGCAGTAATTGCTAGGCAAGTAGAATTGGATACGGTTTTATCTTGGGCGCATTATAATTTATTGCAAGACGAAATAAATGATGAATTAGTGCCTTTGTCAAAAGAAAAAAAATTTGGTTTAATGAATGCAGCGCCGCTCCTGCAAAGGGTTTTATCCGATGCCACCATTCCTGATTGGCACAATGCTCCCAAAGAAATTTTGGCGGTACAACCTGCCTTATTGGACATTTGTAAAAAATATGGAGTTCGGCTAAGTGATGTAGCCATGCGCTATGCGATGGATCACCCGGGGATTACAACTACCATTGTTGGCATGAATAGTTTAACTAATATTCAACAAAATGTAGCTTCAGTAGATTTTAAAATTCCCGAAGGTATTTTAAAAGAGATGGCTGAAGTGATAGCACCTATTAAAAATTTAATGTGGTTTGAAGGGCAAGCCGAAAATAATATACCACGTTCTTAATATAAATTATGAAGGCATTATTTTTAACGGCCATTGGCCAAACGGAGCTTCGAGAAATTGAAAAACCTATTCCTGGTCCTGATGAAGTATTATTAAAAATTGGAATTGTCGGATTTTGTGGTGGAGATTTAAATGGATTCAAAGGACTTTTCGAATTACAAGAATATCCAAATGTTTTAGGACATGAAGTAGGAGGAACTATTGAACAGGTGGGAACTAAAGTGCCTACTACCTTTAAAATTGGAAATAAGGTTACAATTTATCCCTATTTAAATTGCGGAAAATGCATTTCCTGTAGAAAAGATAGAAGGAATGCATGTCAAGATAATAAAACCATGGGGGTAAGACGCCCTGGGGCAATGACCCATTATATTACCATCCATTGGCAAGATTTATTTGTTTCTTCCCAACTTTCTTTGAAAGAGTTGGCGTTGGTAGAGCCTTTGACAGTTGGCTTTCATGCGGCTGCACGTGGCAGAATAAGTAGTCAAGACCGAGTGGCAGTAATTGGTTGCGGCATTGTGGGTATGGGTGCCATTGCCTCTGCCGTTAACAGGGGTGCTGAAGTAATAGCGATTGATATTGATGATTCTAAAATGGAGATTGCAAAAAAGATAGGCGTAGCGCATACGATTAATACCAGCAAAGAAAATTTACATGATGCACTCATGCGCATCACCCATGGAGATGGTCCTGATGTAATTATTGAAGCGGTAGGTAATGCCATCACTTATCGAGCAGCAGTGGAGGAAGTGGCGTATACGGGTAGAGTAGTGTGTATTGGTTATGCAAAATCGCCAGTAGAATTTAATACAGGTCTTTTTGTTCGCAAAGAAATTGAAATTGTAGGATCCAGAAATTGTACAGATGAATTTCCGGAAGTAATTGCTTATTTAGAAGCAGGTAAATTTCCTGTACAAGAAGTTATTTCAAAAGTAGTTTCACTCGATGATGCAGGAGACGCCTTAGCAGGCTGGGCGAAAGATGCAAAAGGAATTACAAAAATCATGGTTGATTTTAATTTATAAAATATGATAAAATCTTGTGCAACGATTGCGTTGGTTCCCAATATAAAATCTGGTCCTTGGATTTATTGGGATCATTTGGAGCAAAGTATGGCACATGCTTCTTCCTTGGGATTTGATGCTGTAGAATTATTTACAGCTTCATCAGATACATTGGAGGTGGAAGCCACTCAATTGTTATTACAAAAATTCCAACTTCAAATAGCTGCTGTAGGAACGGGTGCTGGGAAAGTAATTCATGGATGGACCTTAACAGATCCGGAAGAGGCAATAAGAAAAAAGGCCATTGAATTTATAGAAAAAATGATTTCATTTGGTGCGGTCTTTAAAGCGCCAGCTATTATTGGATCCATGCAGGGAAATGTAATGAGTGGAGTCAATCGTAAACAAGCATTGGGATGGCTTGCAGAAGGCTTACACCATTTAGGTAAGCATGCTGCATCCTTAGGCGTACAATTAATATACGAGCCACTAAATAGGTATGAAACTAATTTAATCAATACGCTCGAAGATGGAGTTTTATTTTTAAAGACTAATCAAATTAAGCAGGTAGGTTTACTAGCCGATTTATTTCATATGAATATCGAGGAAGTAGATATGGCTGCGAGTATACGGACTTCTGCAGATTTTATTATACATGTACATTTTGCAGACAGCAACCGACGTCCAGTGGGGAATGGACATACTCGTTTTGTAGAAGTAGCTAAAGCACTAAAGGAAATAAATTATCAGGGTTTTGTTTCAGCAGAGGCCTTCCCTTGGCCTACACCCAAAGAAGCGGCAGCGCAAACCATTCTTTCTTTTGAAAAATATTTTAAAATTTAAATTATGCAAAAATTTTGTTTGGCTTTAGATTTAATTGATGAACCTGAATCAATTAAAAAATACGAGTATCATCATGCCAAAGGCAATGCTTGGCCAGAAGTAACGCAACATGATATTGATGCAGGTATTTTAAATATAGAAATATTTAGGACCGGGAACAGAATGTTTATGATATTAGAAACGGCGGATGAATTTACTTTTGAGCAAAAAGCAGCTTTTGATGCAACCAATCCTAAAATTACAGAGTGGGAAGCGTTTATGTCCTCCTTTCAAAAGCCTTTGCCATGGGCTAAACCAGGGGAAAAGTGGGTTTTAATGGACCGCATTTTCAAATCCTAATTAGTTAGCCATTCTCTATACGAAATCGGAGTTTTTTATTTGCAAATTATATTTCTATAAAGAAAATGAATAAGTGTTTCATACTTGTTAATTTCATTTTTTGTATTTAATAAATGAAAATAATGAATAATTAGGCCTATCAAATTGAAATATTTCCACAATATAAAGTTAATGAACTAAGTGTTAGGAGCAATTCCAAATTATTACAATACTTCCCCTACCGCTTCCCTCAACAATTTCGCCCATAATGCATATCCTGGTTCAATTAAATGTATTCCATCACCAGAACAATAATTGGTATCTAATTCCCCATCTTGTTTGATAAAATACTTTGTCAAAGGCAGATAGGTAACCTGAGGGCTCGCGTAATTTTTTATAATTGCATGCACGATATCATACTTAATACGATTACTTGAATTTGGATGCAAGCCAGTAGGTAATGGCCCAATCAAAATAACTTTAGTTTTGGGCATATTCATTTTGAACCAATCTAGAATCAACTTTATTCCCACAGCTGTTTCCTCACCTGAATCCTCATTAAAATTATTTACCCCAATAGTTAACACCACTAATTTTGCATTTGAAAAAACGTAACTGCCGTTTTGCAACCGCCATAAAATATGCTGTGTTCTATCTCCTGAAATTCCTGCAGACACCCAATGATACCCTATAAAAGATTTATCAAAATAAGGTTTGCCTGCTTTATAAGTAACCGAGGGTCTTTCACCTCCTATTCCTTGTGTGATTGAATTACCCAAGAAAATGATATCTAACTTTTTTTCTGCTTTTAATAATTGATTAATGTCGTCATTTTGCACCCACCAATCTGTCCCTTCTTTCCATCCTGCCGCTGATCGATATTCTGCAGAGGGTGTAGGTATAATAGAAAACTTTGTTTTATACCCTGTACTTTTTAAAATGAAATCAACAATTGGCGTTGGATTAGCCAAGCTATGCGGGTGATGACCGATACCTTTTTTATGTATTACAGATATATCGCCACCTGCATTTTTGATTCGAACTTCAAATGGATGGGTGTTTTCATCCACAGGCACCACTTCATCGGCATCCCCAACCACATGTAGCATTGGATACCCACCTTTCGCAATTAGTTCGGCATTATCCAAAGGACTGTTTTTAAAATTCTTGGCTTGCTCCTCCGTTAAATTAAAATCGTTTTTGAAAATGGTCCAATCCTCTTTGCTTCCTTGCCCTTTTCCTAATCCACCAGGCCAACTTTTAATATCAAGTACAGGAGCGTCAGCATAAACTGCAGCTACTTTATTAGGATTACGCAATGCCCAATTGTAAGCATAAATACCACCCCTACTCATCGCTTCTAAAACAACTTTTTTTGACATGCCTACTTTTTGCATATAGGCATAAAATTGATTCCACAATTTTACAGATTCCTCGTTACCGTATAATTCAGCCACATCCATATATA
>Ga0209442_1001747_pt1 | contig 12132 bp, 10 predicted proteins | sample LauGreSBDMM110DD_2_FD_187565 | JGI IMG/M metagenome (GOLD analysis project Ga0209442, IMG submission 187565) | Freshwater lake microbial communities from Lake Michigan, USA - Sp13.BD.MM110.DD (SPAdes) (version 2) | ecosystem: Environmental > Aquatic > Freshwater > Lake | place: Lake Michigan...
GATAACAGGTAAGATATGACTTCAATCAGCACATGGTGGACGTAGCTCAGCTGGTAGAGCACCCGGTTGTGGTCCGGGATGTCGCGGGTTCGAGCCCCGTCGTTCACCCCAAGTTTTTGCACTTTTAATTTTTCTAACGAGAGCGGTAATTATGATCTTTGATGTAATCATTGAAATCCCCGCGGGGTCTCGAAACAAATACGAAGTCGACCACGTAACCGGTGAAATTCGTTTAGATCGAATGTTATTCACTTCAACGCGCTACCCATATGACTATGGATATGTGAAAAATACCTTGTCACAAGATGGCGACCCACTTGATGCTTTAGTAATGCTCGATGAACCAACTTTCCCGGGATGCGTTGTCTCTTGCCGTGTTATCGGAATGTTGAATATGACCGATGAAGCAGGCGGAGATGACAAATTGCTATGTGTAGCAGCAGGCGATGTTCGCAAGTCATATCTGCAAGACCTCAGCGATGTTCCCGCCTTTGAACTCTCTGAAATCAAGCACTTTTTTGAAGTTTATAAAACGCTCGAACCCGGCAAATCAGTTCAAGGCGGCGAATGGGTCGGCCATGATGAGGCGGAGTTAGAAATCAACGCTTCATATAAGCGCTTTAAAGATGGCCACTAATCAAGCGTTAATTTGTTGGCGCTTTAAAACCAGGACACTTAGCAAGTAAAGCAACCATTGCTGCTTTCTCGGCAGATGTAACCCACAACTTATACTTTGCTTTCACCACAATTTGCTGAGCAACATAAGCACACCGAATATCTTTACGGGGCGGCAGCCAGGTGGCGGCATCGCCATCGCCTTTCTGCGAATTCAAACGTCCCTTAACCGCCAGCAAATTCATCGGATCATTTGCAAAAGCCAAGCGCTTGTCATAACTCAATTTAAATGCCCCGGTCTGCCAGGCATTCGACAGTGCAACCACGTGATCAATCTGCACATCCATGCTCGAACCCACACCACGTACAAAGGAGATCTTCTCACCCGAATATGGGTCGACCAATATTCCAGTTAAAACAACACATTCTTTGGTTCCATCTTTATATTTAATTGAAGTTAGATCACGATACAAAATGTCATTGCGCGTATCGCATCCATTGCGATCAACATCAGACCAAGTCGGACCAAATTGCGATCTCTCGTATCCCGTCTTTGGCGCTCTACCTTTAACTGCCAGTGTTTCCAATACCGCGACCGCAGTCTTTGTAGAAGCCTCAAGTGGCGCTTGACCCATCGCTACGCCTAAAACTAAGAGCACCGAAATACGTATTTGCCAGCGACTCATGTCACCATCTTCGCCTTATGGCGCGTGTTAGACAAGGCGCGTTGTCCTGATAGGGTCTGCTCTGCATTCAAACATTTGAACGTTTGAATGGGTTGTTAGCTCAGTTGGTAGAGCAAGGCACTCTTAATGCCTGGGTCGGGGGTTCGAGTCCCTCACAACCCACTTATGTAGGTAAATCCGAGTTCCATATCCAAACCTTGGATGTGGTTCAAAACCTTGAATAGTGGATGTATCTGCCAAACCTTTATATCCAGTATTTGATCTCTTGACTCCTTTATTCATAAGGAGAAGATGATGTTAGTTAGTGAATATGCAACGGAAGTTAGGGCATGCGCCAGCGTTGAATAAAGAATTCGTCTAAATTCCTGCCTGCCGCTAACTCGGCAAGATACTTCCAATTTTGTATCGTCATCAAATCGCTTGTAGGCGTTTGCAACTGATCACAGGATGAGAAAAATTTCTTATGGAACTTAAAATCTCCCAAATTCTGGCCTAAAAATGACATCAGACTTGCCCAAATAGCATTTCCGTCCCATCCATTAATTACCCTATCTTTCTGGAACAAGTTATTTAGGTTTAAATCCAAGTTTGCCGTGAAGGCTCTTTCGATTCCTAAAATTCGATTGTAGTAAGAATTTCCAGACTCATTATCTTCTGAGCCAAAGGTCAGTCCTAAGGATTTCATAATTTCAAAGCCCATAAATACTGCAAATCCTGTTTTAGTCGGATCATTTTCTTTTAGCGAGATCTTTTTTTCGCAACTAATTACTGGCCAAAATGTGCGACCTAACTCGTAAAAAAGTATCTTGTCATACACATCTAAATTTTCAAGCATCCAAAGAGTTGATTCAAGGACTTGCCAGCGAATTTCAATTCCAATAGTAGATGGTGCAGTACAAGCATTACCTCCGCAACTTAAAATATCCGCTGAATCTTTACCATTGAAATCCGGAATTTCTGCAATCACGCCTTTCCCATTCAACGTTCTCGCCCACAGAGAGTTTTTTGGTGTCCACTTAGGAAAATATGATGTGGTTTCATCATATAATTCGTATGCTAAGTCCAGAGCCTTTAAGTATCTACCAATGATTTGTGGGTCATAATCATTCCTCAGCGTTAAAAGCACTAAGTGTTTGCTCTCCCAGGGGTACAAGTCAAAGGTTATTGGGGCTGGAAGTCCATTACTCTTTGGAGCGATGTACTTCACTGTCGACTCAGGCCTTTGGACCTCAATTGGTGTCATTGAAAATTTAAAATCTGAATTTTTAACTTCGGATGATCGTTCGAGACCTGCTTTTGATAGTTCTGAATATATTTGGCAGGAACCATTTATCAGTTTGGAATTTACTATTGTAAAGTCTCCATTTGTAGATACGGCCAAAAAGTATGATTTTCGATTTAAGTAGTAGTCCGCTCTCAGTGGCGGCAGCGTTGAGATCTCAAAACTTCCAGGATTAATAGAAATATCAATCTTTCCATTCAAATTTGCACCATAGTAATCCCATTTAGAATCAACCTTTAGAAAAACGCCACCACCATTTAGTATTCGTTTCGTGTCGAATGGATCCATCATCTGAAGTGAAACATTGAATTTTCCGAAACTATTGTTGGCTACTCCTGTGCAAGCGGAGATAGTTGACTGGGTTGGGGTTGGGGTTGGGGTTGGGGTTGGGGTTGGGGTTGGCTTCTTTACAGCAACGCCCTTACTCCAAACCAACTTATTGCCTGATTTCGTACAGGTGTAAGTCTTTTTCAAGTAAACAACTTTTTGGTTCAAAACTTTGCAGGTACTTCCAGGAATAATCTTTTGGGCAGAAACCGCACTAACGGGAATCAGGGAAATGGCCAGGGCAATTAGGAACCCTTTGGCTAAACTCCCCCTGATATGCATTCCAAAAGGGTAATGGGGAGATCAAGCCAAGTGGGATTTTGAGCAAACTTTTCTGCTCTTACCTCCCAAGTTGGCTTACATGTCTTTCAATACCCTTGATTTGTCACTGGCTATCCCTAATATTGGAGATGAGTCAAGAACGGATATATCCGTATATTGGGTCAAAGGGAATGGTTTGAAGGTTTGATAACGAGTCCCTCACCACCCACTTACTTTTTCTTATATCCCTTTGGGCATGCAGGTTTAACAGCAGTTACCTTCTTGGTGAGTTTGCCTTTAATACAGGTGATAGTGGTTTTCTTAACGGCTGTTGGTTTGGAGGCCGCTCCTTGCTTGGCAAGAAAATCTTCGGCTTGCTTGATTAAATCTAAATGCTTAAAGACTGGAGAGATAAAACCCATCTCTCGTGGGTGTTTTTCATTAGCAGGGGTATTCGTTGCTCCACAGGCATAGAAGTTCATGCCAGTTGAAATTCCTTGCCCTACATAAAATACTTCCCCTTTATAGGTGGCTGTCGTCCCACTGCCAGAGTCACCAGGACACGTTGAAAGATTTGTTAATAGTGTTTCATTTGCTAATTCGATGAGCCCTTGTCCTTGCAGCCACGGAAAATCAGACTTAGGAGCCAAGTTAGATCTCATAATTCGCGGAAGATCACTTGGGCTTTTATTGGGATTATTCCGATCCTCAGCACAAGGATTCTTCTGCCCGGGATCGCAACGATCTCGATATTCGCCGTATCCATGGAAAACTATCTCTGCTCGTGCCTTGACTAATTCAGCTTCAATTTCTGCAGTCATCAATTTTGCTGGAGATACGGTAGCTAAATCTCTATCTAATACAAGAACAATAAAGTCGTTGAGTTTCCAGCCGGTTGATGATTTTTTATAGTCACCCACAAAAGTCTTAATTACCTTTGCTCTACCTTCGGCATCCTTCGCTGAAGAGTTAGGTTTACCGACAGTTATATACGATGCCTCTTGCAAAATGCGGTTACCATTGTTATCAAAACTGTAATGCGAATGTGCAGCGCTAAAGACAATGCGTGGTGAATATAGGAATCCACTCCAACCGGCCATCAAGTTAATTTCTGAGGGGCCTTGCTGGCCAAAGATTGGAACTGCTCGGGGGTTATCGAGATTAACTGGTGCATTTAACCCAGCCTGAGAAACAGGCGTCGAAGAGAAAATCAGCCCACTCATCATCAAAAGAGCGAGAGCAACTTTGCGCATAACTGAACGTAACAGCAAATCTTTCTCTGTCAAGAGTTTTTAAAGTGCCCAAATTCACGAATGTGGGTGAATTACTTGCCTGACCACTTGCGCACCTTGCAGCGCATCCATTGCTTCGTTTACTTTCGCCATAGGACTCACCGATGTCAGCAACTTCTCCACAGGCAGGCTGCCGGCTCTCCAAAAATCTACAAATTCTGGAATATCAATGCGGGGATTTGCAGAGCCAAGATATGAACCACGAATAGTTTTTACATCTGAAACTAGTGAGAGCGCGGAAATTGAAAGCATCTCTGAAGCAGGCGGTAATCCAACTGTGACCGTTGTTCCTCCGCGACTTGTGGCCTCATATGCCGCTTTTAATGTATCGGCTCTTCCGGCGCATTCGATTGCAACTGATACGCCAGCAGGAAGGTGATCGCGCAGGTTCTCACTTGGATCCAAAGCAAAATCTGCGCCAAGTTCGAGTGCCAGTTTTCTCTTCGATTCAACGGGATCAATTGCAAAAATTGGTGAGGCTTTAGAAATAACTGCACCGATAAGAGCTGATAACCCAACGCCACCAAGGCCCCAGACACCTAGTGATTGCCCTGGTTTTGCATGTGCAGAATTTCGAACCGCGCCTATACCTGTAAGAAGTGCGCACCCAAAGAGTGCTGCGATATCGAATGGAATGTCTTCGGGAAGTTTAATGAGTGATCGCTCGTCCAGAATTGCGTACTGGCTGTAGCAAGAAACTCCGTTGTAATGGCTCACGGGTTTGCCATTAAAACTAATGCGCGATCCCCCGCTAATCATTTCACCACGTGCATTTGATGATGCACCTATGGAACAAAAGGCGGGAGTGCCGGTTGTGCATTCGGTGCATTTACCGCAGCTGGGGAGGAAAACACTCGTGACGTGATCACCAACTTTTAAGCCTTTTACGCCAGATCCCACTTCAACAACAACGCCTGCTGATTCGTGTCCTGCAACAAGAGGTAGCGGGCGCGGTCTTGAACCGTTAATAACTGAAAGATCAGAATGACAAATTCCTGCCGATTCAATTTTGACTAGCACTTCACCGTTGCCAGGTGGCGCTAAATCAACTTCAACAATTTCAAGTGGGCGTGTGGTTGCATAAGGAAGCGGTTCACCACTTTGGCGAAGAAGTGCGGCAAGTGATTTCACGATGGAATTACCCCGATGCGATAGATCACTTATCTTATAGGCCCACCAGGTGCGCTGACCAGGAATTGTGAGTAAGCAGAGAGAGTTAAGAAGGTCGGGAAATGATCTTCATCTAGGCAGATTTGGCGAAAGATCGTGACTGCATCTTCAAAGCGATCATTTTCGTTGCGCTCGATTCCGTTAAGGATGTCGAAGATAATTTGTTCAACCAGGCTATGCGTGACGTGCGTGCCCTCACGGGTCACAACTTCGTATCGAATCCACTGCCAAATCTGCGAGCGACTAATTTCTGCAGTTGCAACATCTTCCATTAAATTATCAATTGCAGCCGCTCCAGTTCCGCGCAGCCAAGATTCAATGTACAAAAGCCCAACAGCAACATTGGTGCGAAGCCCGGCATCGGTTACATCTCCACCAATAGATTGAATATCTAGTAATTGATCTGGAATTACGTGAACATCATCGCGCAGGCGCTCTATTTGATTCGGCTTTGTACCTAAAACGGCATCGAATTCTTTCTGAGCAATTGGAATTAAATCTGGGTGAGCCACCCAAGTTCCATCGAAACCATCAGCTGCTTCTCGCGCTTTATCGATCGTCACTGCTTCTAGTGCGCGATCTGTAACTTCTTTATCCCGGCGATTAGGAATGAAAGCGCTCATTCCTCCAATGGCGTGCGCCTTTCGCTTGTGACAGGTTGAGACCAAGAGCTCGGTGTAAGCGCGCATAAATGGAACAGTCATAGTGATCTGTGCGCGATCTGGAGTCAAGAACTGCTTTCCAGATCCGGCAAAGTTTTTAATGATTGAGAATATGTAATCCCAACGGCCAGCATTTAAGCCAGAGCAGTGATCGCGCAGTTCCCAAAGAATTTCATCCATCTCAAAAGCTGCAGGAATAGTTTCAATAAGTACTGTCGCGCGAATGGTGCCATATGGAATTTCTAAGCGCTCTTCAGCGTAGGTGAAGATGTTGTTCCACAACTCTGCTTCTAGGTGTGATTCAATCTTGGCTAGGTAGAAGTAAGGCCCTGCTCCGCGCGCAATTAACTCTTTTGCGTTGTGGAAGAAATAAAGACCGAAGTCAACTAGTCCGGCAACGGCTGGACGCGCGCGATCTTCCTGGTCAACAAAGAGAAGATGTTTTTCAACCATATGCCAGCCGCGAGGGCGCATAACAATTGTTGGCGCATTTTCATTGGTGATTGTGTAAATCTTTTCACCTGAATCAAAGGTAAGTTGTCTGCGGATAGCATCAAAGAGCGAGATCTGTCCCCCGATTATGTTCTCCCACGTCGGGCTGGTTGCATCTTCTAAATCTGCTAACCAAACCTTGGCGTTTGAATTCATGGCGTTGCAAGTCATCTTCGGATCGGTCGGACCTGTGATTTCAACTCTGCGATCTTCAAGGCCTGGTCCAGGACCAGCAACAAACCAGCTGGCATCTTCGCGAATGTGGCTCGTTGACTTTAGAAATGTTGGCCGGCGTCCGTTTGAAAAGTGATTTCGGTTGACCATTCTGTGGGCAAGTAAGTCACTTCGAGTACCCGAAAAGAGTTCGTGAAGTTCGGTAACAAATGCCAGCGCATCCGATGTAAGGATTTCGTTAAAGCGGGGCTGCATCTTTCCTGCAATTGAGATGTGCGACATTTAATTCTCCCTGTGATTGTGTTAAATAATTAGTGGAATTGTTCGTTTTCAGTGGATCCGGCAAGAGCCAAAGTCGCGCTATTTGGATTGAGCGCAGTTGAGATCGCATCAAAGTAACCAGTACCAACTTCACGCTGGTGCTTCGTCGCTGTGTAACCATCGACTTCACTCGCAAATTCAGCCTCTTGTAGTTCTACGTAAGCGCTCATGCCGCGAGATTTGTAACCCTTTGCAAGAGTAAACATTGAGTGGTTGAGCGCGTGGAAACCGGCCAGCGTGATGAATTGGAATTTATAACCAAGTGCTGCCAACTCTGATTGGAATGTCGCGATCTGTGCATCGTTAAGGTGGCGCTTCCAGTTAAATGATGGAGAGCAGTTATATGCAAGCATTTTCCCTGGATACTTTGCATGTATCGCTTCTGCGAATTTACGGGCAAGTTCTATGTTCGGCTCACCAGTTTCAACCCACATTAGATCTGAATATTCTGCGAAAGCTAAACCACGAGTGATAACTGCGTCTAATCCTGGCTTAACTCGATAGAAACCTTCGCTAGTGCGTTCACCTGTTGCGTACTGTGCATCGCGCGAATCGATATCAGAAGTAATGAGATCGGCGGCGAGCGCATCTGTACGAGCGATGATTAGAGTAGGAACACCTGCAACATCTGCGGCAAGTCGAGCTGCATTTAGTGTTCGAACGTGTTGTTGTGTTGGAATCAAAACTTTGCCACCGAGGTGACCACATTTCTTTTCTGAAGCGAGTTGATCTTCCCAGTGAACTCCAGCAGCTCCTGCTTGAATCATTGACTTCATTAGCTCGTATGCATTCAAGGGACCGCCAAAACCTGCTTCGGCATCGGCAACGATTGGTGCAAGCCAATCAATGCTGGCTGCGCCTTCTACGCGCTCCACCTGATCAGCGCGCATCAAAGCGTTGTTAATTCTGCGAACAACTGCCGGAACCGAATTTGCGGGATACAAGCTTTGATCTGGGTAGGTGTGGCCCGAAAGGTTTGCATCTCCTGCCACCTGCCAACCGGAAAGATAGATCGCTTTAAGTCCGGCCTTAACCTGCTGAACCGCTTGATTTCCAGTGAGGGCACCAAGGGCTGCAACCCATTTCTCTGTGTGCAGTAAATCCCAGAGGTTTTCGGCCCCGCGGCGTGCCAAGGTTGAATCCTCAGTAATCGAGCCTCGCAGGCGCACCACATCCTCAGCGGTGTAATCACGCTTGATCCCCGCCCAACGTGGGTTGGTATCCCACTCTTTTTGCAATTCTTCTGCGGTCTGGATGTTGCTCCCGATCTGGCTCTTCATTACCTTCTCCTTCTGGTTCTGTGAAAAACAAGGGTTTTTGTGCCCTTTGCTCGAATATCTTGAGTATTGGGTACTTTTCAAGGGATTGCATTCGTTTCCTGACAGAAATAATCCAATATTTCTGTGCCATAGAACTTCCCCTATTCTGCTGCGGATGCCAGAATTAAATATGAGCAATTTAGAGAAAGAGTTCGATCCGCTAATTGTCGGGCGCCGGATTCGCGAGCTGCGAACCAAGCAAGGAATGAATCTAGAAGTGTTGGCACGAGCAATCGAACGAGCTCCTTCACAAGTTTCGGCGATTGAAAATGGAAAGCGCACTCCACCAATTCAGCAACTGCAGAAAATTGCGCAAGCACTTGGGGTTTCTTTAAGCCAATTGCTAAATTCCGAAATTTTAAGTGAGCGAACTGCAAATGAACTTGAGATTGAACGCGCACAACGCGGTGGTCTTTACGCATCTTTAGGTTTACCAGATGCTTTTATCGGAAAAACCGTCAGCAATAACATTATTGAAATCATTCTTGGATTGCAAAGAGAAGTTGAAAGACTGCACTTGCAACGCTCTGCAACTCCTGAAGAAGCGCGACGAGTCAATATAGAACTTCGTCAAGAGATGCGAAAGATAAATAATTACTTCCCTCACCTGGAAGAGGAAGCGCGAACACTATTAGCAAAAATCGATCACAGCTCTGGTCCTCTTTCGGAGCGCTTAACTGCCGAGCTAGCTAATAAATTAGGCTTTACTCTGCATTATGTCCAAGACTTGCCAGCCTCAACACGTGTTGTTACTGATGAGAAGAATGGCCGGATTTACTTGCCGATGCGACGCGAAGGTCGCGATGCGCGCACGATTTTATTACAAGCACTTGCCGGTCATGTGCTCAAGCATCCTTCACCTAGCGATTATAAAGAATATTTATCACAACGTGTTCAGACTAATTATTTAGCAGGTGCTTTGCTCATGCCAGAGTCATACGCAGTTGAATTCTTGCAGAACGCTAAGTTAAAGCGAGAGTTATCTGTTGAAGACTTGCGCGATTATTTTGGCGTTAGCTATGAAAATGCTGCACACAGATTTACTAATTTAGCCACCGTCCACCTTGAATTACCAGTGCACTTTCTTAAAGTCCACGAAAGTGGCGCGATTTCAAAGGCTTACGAGAATGACAATGTCGCATTTCCATCAGATGTATTTGGGTCAGTCGAAGGGCAAATCGTCTGTCGCAACTGGAGCGCCCGCAAAGTCTTTACAATCAAAGATCGCTTCACGCCTTATCATCAATATACCGACAAGCCGGTGGGAACCTATTGGTGCACATCGAGAATCCAAACCAGTGCCCAGGGCGATTTTTCAGTCAGCGTCGGCACAAATTTCGAATCAGTGAAGTACTTTAGAGGAAGAGATTCAACTACTCGTTATAAGTCTTACTGTCCCGATGCTACTTGTTGTCGCCATGCACCGGCTGAATTAGAGAATAAATGGGGCACAATGATTAGACCAACCCCGCGCCTAAATTCAAGTCTGCTTGCGGCTATACCTCAAAATGGATTCTTAGGGATCGAACAGCGAGAGATACTTGAGTTTTTGGAAGAACAGATCGATTCGTAAAGTTTTGTAAGTTACTTTTTATTTTAGTAAGACATAGATTACAAGCTGAATCGAGGTGCTCAGTTTGCTTTACGTTGACACCTTGGGCAGAAATGTGAAGAACGCGCGCCAAAGGTGATGCGGCGGATAGGGGCGCCACATCGCGGGCAAGGCTCATTGGTGCGGCCATATGCCGCAAGTGATTGTTCGAAAAATCCGCTTTCACCATTGACATCTATATACAGATCATCGAAAGAGGTTCCGCCTTTTTCGATTGCTTCTTGCATTACTTCGGTGGCGAAATCAATTATTGTGGCAATCTTCTTCTTAGACAGATCAGCTGTTGAAATTTCTGGATGCACTTTGGCGCGCCAAAGCGTTTCATCGGCATAGATATTTCCAACACCGCTCATAATTTCTTGATTTAGTAGCGCAGTTTTGATGCGAATATTTCGTTTGGCATATTTATTTATTGTTTCAGTTTGATCAAAGAGTGGATCAAAGGGATCGGTGGCGATGTGCTGAGCAGATGTAGGAATTCCGTTACTGACTTCTTCCACCGAAACCCAACCAAAGGTGCGTTGATCGTTAAAGACCAGTTCGCGTTTACGTAAATTCTTTGATAACTCAAATTTGGCTCTAACGTGCTTGGCGTGTGGGCGATCTTTTTGGTGAATTAAGAACTGTCCGCTCATTCCCAAATGCGCGACCAAGACTTGTGGGCGATCCAGAACGAACCACAGAAACTTGCCGCGACGTTTTATGTCGATGAACTTTGCTCCATTTATAGATCTAAGCGGAGCAATTGACTCTGGCTTAAGCGCCCGCGGATGCAAATCGTGGGCTGCAGTGATGGTGTAGCCCTTAATCAGTTTTTCTAGGCCGCGCCTTACTGTTTCAACTTCTGGTAACTCTGGCATTGCTTAACCTTTATTGATCACACTAAGTGCGGCAAGTGCGCTGTCATAACCTTTATCTTCTTTACTCCCCGGCAATCCAGCGCGGGCGCTAGCCTGCTCCAGGTTATCGCACATCAACACGCCAAACCCGATCGGCTTTGAACGACTGAGTGATACATCCATAACTCCTTGAGTCACGCCTTGGCAGACATATTCAAAGTGTGGTGTTTCCCCACGCAGCACCAAGCCAACAATCACTGCAAGATCAAAGCCCTCATCGAAGGCCAACTGTGCCGCTAATGGGAGTTCAAATGAACCAGCAACGGTGCGAATTGTTGGTTTGCTTATCCCTGCAGCCCTGAATCCGCGAACGGCACCTGAAACAAGTGCATCACAAATTTCCGGATGCCACGCAGCTGAAATTACAACAGCCTTCAGGTGCGGAAGTTGCGGGATAGATACTTGAGGTGCATGACCAGCCATTAGAGCGCTCCTAACGCGTGATTCAGTTTATCTCTCTTAGTTTCGAGGTACTTCAGGTTGTGTTTATTGGCGATTACTTCAAGTGGTGCAACGGTTACTGAGATACCAGAATCTTTGATTGCCATAATCTTTTCGGGATTGTTTGTTAAAAGCGTCAAGGACTTTATCTGCAATAAATGCAGGATATTTGCAGCATCTTCGTAGGTGCGATCATCAACGGGTTGACCGATGGAAAGATTTGCCTGAACCGTATCTTGCCCAGAATCTTGCAATACATAAGCGCGAATCTTTTCAACCAAACCTATGCCACGACCTTCGTGATCGCGCAAGTAAATAATGTATCCATGGCCATTTCCTTCAATAAGGCGCATCGCCTCTTGCAGCTGTGCCCCACAATCACAGCGCTTTGACCCAAAGACATCTCCGGTTAAGCATTCAGAATGGATTCGAACCAATGGCTGATCTGCCCCTGCCGCGCCAAATTTAAGGATTGCGTGCTCTGCTCCGGTTGGTGAGACATATGTCGAAATCTTCCAATCAGCATCATTTAGCGGCAGGTCTGCCCAATCAAACCCAAAATCTGCAGCGATGGATTGT